>Ga0154020_10000439_pt1 | contig 49864 bp, 33 predicted proteins | sample Klosneuvirus_201_FD_109709 | JGI IMG/M metagenome (GOLD analysis project Ga0154020, IMG submission 109709) | Active sludge microbial communities from wastewater, Klosterneuburg, Austria - Klosneuvirus_20160825_MG | ecosystem: Engineered > WWTP > Aerobic digester > Activated sludge | place... | reverse complement strand
CTGCCCCTTTACGACGCAGCCCTTCCGCTGTGCAGTTCCGTCACTGACAACGCCCCAACCCAACATCCGCTCCGCACGCAAAAATCGCATGCGACGAGCTCGGGGGGGCTTGTGTCACGAAATCCCGACACCCTGACTGGTGACCTCAAACTTGCTGGATTTGGCGGCGACAAACGTGCTGTTCCCACTCGGCCATATTCATCGCAATCTGTCTGCATCACACCAATTCGCGGTCGCCATAGTCGTCGTTCGCTCCGCGAACGAAACGAATCTCGCGTGATCATTCGTCTCCAACCTCTCGTCGGAGGTTCCACGCCTCTGCGCTACTGCTCCAGCAATACGTATTTCAGCAGTGCAAAGGCCCGAAACCAACGAGGCAAGCTCAAAGCGGGCGAGCGGCGTTTCGCTCCGCTGACTCATCATTGCGGCACACCAAACGCGATTCGCCGCGAATGCGGCACCAGCGCGTAGCTGCGGGTTTCAGCCCGCAGAGACTGTGGTGGGCGACAAAAAGCAGTTTTACGGAAATCTGTTGTTTTTTATGAGGTGTTTGTTGTTCCATGAATTCAACGACGGGTACGGCCCGATCAGGCTTCCGCCCCTTGCTGGCTTGTCCGGCAGGAACACAAGATTTGAAATTAGTGACTGGCTAATTACAAATCTTCCGCTCGTGCCAGGCGAGTTGGCACGGGGCGACATCAAATGTTACCCCAAATTTGTTTCGACTGATTGCTAATGGTCACGCACCCCAGACCGTGCCCCAAATTTGCATCGACCGCGAATGCGGTCGCAGACTTTGGTGCGGGACGTTCCATCTCTAACGGGTCTCCAGATATTGCAAATCGGCTTTCTGACGAAACCGGAAACACGACATGCAATAAGGTGCAATGCAAACGAAGTACACCCCGATCGCAACAACTGCCGGGATGTACATGGCGGCGACCGACGACACTTTCTGCTGCCAAAGATTGCTCACAAGAAAACAGACCGGAAGAAACGATAGAATTGCACAGGATCTGCCGGAGCCCTTTACTCCGTTCATTATGAGCGTCCCGTACGTCAATGCAACAACAAGACACTGATACACGGCAACGGACATAAAGTACAGGATTCCTGACACTGCCTTCAGTTCGTTTCGATACAGACCGATCGCCAGAGGTACTGACGCTCCGAGAAATGCCGCTGCACGAAGAGTGAATTGTTTTCTTTCTGTTGAAAGGACAACGCTGGCGCAAAACGGCAACATCATCAGCATGTGTGCAGCAAATAGACTCATGTCAAAGACGTACAAGTACCGCGAAACTACGTTAATACGATCCACTTCTTTAGAAATGGTTTTACGATCCTGGTATGCGGTTGTCTGAAGGTTGTTGACATCGTTCTGCACTTGGGAAATGTCCAGCATTAGCTGCACAAAACTTGGTCGTAGCCAGATCGTGGCGACATCCAGAGCGAAGAGAAAGCAGACAATCAGGCACTGCGTTCGAATGCCGCCAACGTTGCTGCGCTCGGGTACTTCACCCGCACGGTGTTCGAAAACATACGGCGATTGCGGTTCGGTGCTCACTCAACCTGGTCTCCGTAAGTGTCATCACATGACAACTTGTTCCGAGGCTCCAGCCTCGGAACACACTGCACGGAGGCTCCTGCCTCCCAGGTTCGTGCTCGCACTTTCGAGGCAGGAGCCTCGGGGGCAGTGCGTTCCAGGGCTGGAGCCCTGGAACGAGGTGGTGCCAGTCACTTCATCCCCAGCGACTTCACCAGAAACGCTAGTTCATCCGACGACTCTTCAATGATCTTCGCGGTCGGTTTGCCCGCTCCGTGGCCGGCGGAGGTTTCGATGCGGATGAGGGTTGGTGCGGTGCCGGACTGGCACGCCTGGAGTTGGGCGGCGAACTTGAAGCTGTGGCCGGGGACGACGCGGTCGTCGGTGTCGGCGGTGGTGATGAGGGTTGCTGGATACTGAGTGCCGCCTTTGAGGTTGTGATAGGGCGAGTACTTCCTCAGGGCCGGGAATTCTTCGGCAACGTCGGCGCTGCCGTAGTCGTCCGTCCAGAACCGACCGGCGGTGAATTTGTGGAAACGCAGCATGTCCATCACGCCGACGCCGGGCAGACAGGCTCCGTAAAGATCAGGGCGCTGAGTCATACACGCTCCAACCAGCAGTCCGCCGTTGCTGCGGCCCTGGATGGCCAGTTTCTTTGATGACGTGTACTTGTTCTCAATCAGCCATTCCGCTGCGGCAATGAAGTCGTCGAAGACGTTTTGCTTGTTGGCCTTCGTACCAGACTTGTGCCATTTTTCACCGTATTCGCCCCCGCCGCGAAGATTGGCCACGGCCAGCACGCCGCCCATTTCCATCCACGTGATTCGCGTGACGCTGAAACTGGGAGTGATCGCAATATTGAAACCGCCATAGCCGTAGAGCAGCGTCGGATTGGATCCGTCGAGTTTCAGTCCTTTCTTGTGACACAGGAACATGGGCACCTTTGTGCCGTCTTTGCTGGTGTAGAAGATTTGAGATGTCTCATAATCATCCGGATTGAACTTCACGTCGGCTTTGCGGAAAAGTTTGCTCTCACCGGTGGTCATGTTGTAGCGATACGTTGTCGGCGGCGAGGCGAAGCCGCTGAACGAGTAGAACGTGTCAGTGTCCTTGCGCTTCCCATCAAAGCCACTCGCCGTGCCAATGTCAGGGAATTCGACTTCTCGCACAAACGCGCCGTCCATGCCGTGCAGCCGGACCTGAGTCTTCGCGTCCTTCAGGTAATCACAGACGAACATGTTGCCGACGATGCCGACACCGTCGAGCGCGTTTTCGGTTTGCGGAATGATCTCCTTCCAGTTCTCACGCGAGGGCTTCTTCAGGTCGATGGCGATGACGCGGCGATTAGGGGCATCGACATTCGTCTTGAAGTACAGCACATGATCATCGTTGTTGATGAACGAGAATTCGTTTTCGAAGTTGTCGATCAGCTCATAAGGCATGCCGTACGGTTCGGTCAGATCCTTGACGACGATGCGATAGCGATCGTCTGTTCCGACCCAGACGGTGATGATCAAATAATGGCCGTCTTCGGAGACGCTCAACTGAAATCCCCAGTCGGGTTGATCGGGGCGTTCGTAAACCAGAACATCGGCGAACTGTGACGTGCCAACGCGATGGTAGTAGACTTTCATGTTGCTGTTCAGCGACTGAAACGCGGCCCCTTCTTCCGGCTGCGGATAGCGAGCGTAGAAGAATCCTCGGCTGTCAGTCGTCCAGTCGGCTCCACTGAACTTGATCCACTTGAGTTCATCGTCAAGTACCTTGCCGGTTTCGATCTCCATGATCTTCCATGTGTTCCAGTCGGAACCAGCTTCCTGAATCCCATAGGCGACATAACGACCGTCGTCACTGAAGGCCGAGCCGGATAAGGCAACCGTGCCGTCATTCGACCAGGTGTTGGGATCGAGCAACACGGTGGCCTCACTCTCCAGCGTCTCCTGTTTGTACAGGACGTTCTGATTCTGCAGGCCATCGTTGCGAAAGTAGAAATACCGACCGCCTCGTTTGAACGGCGCTCCGATTTTTTCGTAGTTCCAGAGTTCCGTCATGCGATTTTGAATGGACTCGCGCTGCGGAATGGATTTGAGGTAATCGAACGTGACCTTGTTTTCAGCCTCGACCCAGTCAGCGACATCCTTCGACGTGCGAACATCGTCTTCGAGCCACCGATACGGATCTTCCACTTTGGTGCCGTGGAAGTCATCAAGCTGTTCGACAGTTTTCGTCTTTGGGTACACGAGATTCGATTCCTGAGCATTCAATGGCTGAGAGACAACAACACCGGCCAGCAACAGCCAGAGAGTCCGACTTCGATGATTCATATGGGTCTCCAGATTCGCCCGCAAATAGAGGTCCGGGGTGTGAATTTACGATTAGCATTCCAGTTGATTGATATCAGGCTATGCTCAAGATTTGAACCGTGCCGAAAACGCACGCTCGATTGGGCAGACATTCCAGATTCTGCACTTCGGCCGCAGAATGCCACTCTGTTCCCACGCGACAAATGAGAATGGACCGCCGATTGGATGCAGATCTGAGGACAGATCTGCCGACGTAGCCCGACCTGTCCTTGGGTCAATAACTTGCCAAAACAGGTGATTTTGGACGGGGCAAACGTCTCGGATTGACAATCTCTGATGCTGCGTTATGCTGCCTGCCCTTCATTGAAACACAGCTTTCTCAGAAAATCAGGACTTTTTGGCCCATGGGACGCACTGAACGACAACGAGAAATTGCTCGCCGCCGAAAACGCAAAGTTGGCTTGGCCAAGGTACGAGCGAGATTCGCGGAAGCTAAGAACGAAGGCGAAAAAGTCGCCTTGCTCGCCAAAGCCCGCCGAATGAGCCCTTTTATCGTTCTGGAATAAGCCATTTCGGTTTAGTCTGATCGAAGAAAAGTGCTGTCGGGGATTTGGATTAGAATCACCAAAGACTGACACCACCGAAAAACACCCCGGAAGCGGCGAACGTTTGACGTTCGCCGTTTTCTTTTGCGCTATGCTCGATTTCGCGGAGTTGTTGACGCTTGATTCTGTGAATCACCCAGCCTCTGGTGAATTCAGGGTGGAAAAACAAGGCGATTCCGGTAGCTTGAGGGCTTCGGGAAACTTCGTCTTGGGAATAATCACATGCTGCGGTCCTCGCTTGCTCTCGGTCTGCTGATCGGTCTTTCTGTTGTTACGGCTGCCGATCGAACTTCGGTGCCCCAGGAAGCCATTCGGACAAATCCGCCTGCGGTGTTTGCGATCACGGGAGCCAGCGTAGTCGCCCATCCGGATGCCGCACCTGAACCGGCGACGATCGTGATTCGGCATGGTAAGATTGAAGCAATTGGCGCGGACGTGAATATTCCAGGCGACGCCAGAGAAATCAATCTGGCTGGCAAGACGATCTACGCTGGGTTCATTGACGCATACGCCGAGCAAACAATAACGACGGACCATCTCAACGGTTCCGCTCGTTACTGGAATGGCCAGGTGACGCCGCAGCTTTCGGTCGCCGATCAACTGGCAACCAATGCCGACACGACAACTCTTCGGAAGCAGGGATTTGTCGCTCAGCTGGTGGCACCTTCCGATGGCGTGATCCGAGGCCGCAGCGCCTTGGTTGCGTTATCCGGAACTGACGCGAATACTTCCCTGCTTGCGAGTAACACGGCGCAACATGTTTTGCTGACGGTCTCGCGACGTGGCCGCGATAATTACCCCGGCAGCCCGATGGGAGCCGTTGCCCTCGCGCGGCAGGCGATGTATGACGCTCAATGGTATCGCCACGCGCAGGCAGCGGTCGTGGCGGACGGGGCACTTCCGCATCCTGAACACAATGCTGCGCTCGCCGCACTGCAGCCGGTCATCGGTGGCACCATGCCGATCATCGTCAATGCGTCAAATGAACAATTCGTCCTGCGAGCCGACCGGTTTGCTTCGGAGTTTGGCTTGGCGATGATCGTCAACGGCAGTGGAAATGAGTACCGCCGTCTGGCTGAAATCGCGGCTACCAAGCGATCGCTCATTCTGCCAATCGCGTTTCCAAAACCTCCCAACGTGGCCACACCGGAAGTCGCACAGGATGTGACTCTTGAGTCGCTGCTGCACTGGGATCTCGCCCCGGAAAACCCCGCGCGAGTTGACGCGGCGGGAATTCGATTTGCGTTGACGACTGATCGGCTGGCTTCAAAGAACGACTTCCTGAAGAACCTGCGCAAGGCGGTCGAACGTGGCCTGTCACCAAACTCCGCGCTCCGGGCATTGACTGTGACTCCGGCCGAGATGTTTGGAGTTGACAGTCAGTTGGGCACTCTGGAACCCGGTCGCCTTGCCAGTTTTGTCGTGACGGATGGCGACCTTTTCGCAAGTAAAACCAAGATCGTCGAGACGTGGGTTGGCGGACTGCGGTTTGAGCATACTCCCGAGCCAGCGCGGAAATCTGAAGGGCATTTCGAACTGCAGATTCAACAGGTGGCACAGTTCGCGGATCGACTTTACATCGAAATCACGGAAGCCGACGGCAAGCTCAAGGGCCGCGTTTCACGACAGCCGATTCCAAAATCTGCCGAACAAAAAACAGAACGACCGCAAGAGGACGCTGATGCTACGGCAGAGGCGAAAGATCCTGCTGCAGGCGAAGGAAATCCGTCGGTGGAAAACAAACCGGACTCCGAAGATAAGGCGACCGAAAAGTCAGAACCCAAAACAAGCGACGAGACGTCCAAACCGAAGGATGTCTTGCAACTGGTCGGCGTTCAGCTAAATGACACGGCGTTGTCGGCGACGTTTAACGGCAAGGATTGGGGCATCGAAGGTGTTGTGCGGATTTCGCTCACTCTGACGGAAAAAGACGCTGAGCAAAAAGATCGCCCGGCAGCGATCGGCAGCGTTATCTGGCCGGACGGAAGTGCCGCCAGCACGAATGCAGTTCGCGTCGATCAGCCTGCTCCCGACGCTGCTGACAACTCGGCGAAGGCAGAGAACACCGATGAGACAGAAGTCAACGAGAAGAGATCACCCAAAGCCTCGTTCGATGTCAACTATCCACTCGGCGCATTCGGACGATCAGAGCCGCCTCCCGTTTCGCCAACGACAGCCTTCATCCATGCGACCATCTGGACATGCGGACCGGACGGAATCATCGAAGACGGCACTCTGGTGATCAGCGAAGGACAGATCGCCGCCGTCGGCAAAGACGTTGAGATTCCTGACGACGCGCAGATTGTCGATGTGCGTGGAATGCAGATCACACCCGGCATCATCGACTGCCATTCTCACATGGCGACCGATGGCGGAATCAACGAAGCTACTCAGGCGATCACCTGCGAAGTGCGGATCGCCGACTTTATCGATGCCAACGACGTCACGATTTACCGTCAACTGGCCGGGGGCGTAAGTTCGTCCAGCATTCTGCACGGCTCGGCAAATCCCATCGGGGGCCAGAATCAGGTGATCAAACTGCGCTGGGGAATGACAGCCGAAGATATGAAATTCGCCGAAGCGCCTCCGGGCGTTAAGTTTGCTCTTGGCGAAAACGTCAAGCAGAGCAACTGGGCGAATCCCACAGGACGCTATCCGCAAACGCGAATGGGTGTCGAACAACTCTTCCGGGACTCCTTCGAAGCGGCTCGCGACTACGCAAAGAAGATGGATGCGTGGCAGACCAATCGGCGCGGACTTCCGCCGCGACGGGATTTGGAATTGGATGCCCTGCGCGAAGTGCTCGAAGGCCGGCGCTGGATTCACTGTCACAGCTACCGGCAGGATGAGATTCTCGCATTGCTGCGCGTTCTGGAAGAGTACGACGTCACGATCGGAACATTTCAGCACATCCTTGAAGGGTACAAAGTCGCCAATGAACTGGCGAAACATGGTGCAATGGCGTCAGCGTTTTCCGACTGGTGGGCTTATAAGTTCGAAGTCTACGACGCGATTCCGCACGCAGGCGCGCTGATGCACAAACAGGGCGTTGTCGTGTCATTCAATTCCGACGACGGAGAACTCGCCCGTCATCTCAATCAGGAAGCCGCCAAGGCGATCAAGTATGGCGGCGTGCCTCGTGAAGAAGCCCTGAAGTTCGTGACACTGAATCCGGCAAAGCAGTTGCGCATCGATGATCTTGTCGGATCTCTGGAGGCTGGTAAGCACGCGGACTTTGTGGTCTGGAATGGCGACCCATTGTCAAACTTCACGCGCTGCGAACAAACATGGATCGATGGTCGCCGTTATTTTCAGCGCGAAGATGACGACCAAATGCGGCAGGAATCGCTGCAGAAACGAAACACGCTGATTCAGAAGATTCTGCAGTCTGGTGACGAAATGCGAAAAGTCGGAGAACGCGATTTTGATTCTGCGGCGCTCTGGCCACGTCATGATGAGTTTTGCCATCATTTTAATCATCAGGATGATGCGAAGATTCGTGAATAGGTGTCATAGTCGTCGTTCGCTCCGCGAACGAAACGGTCTTGGGGCGATACAGGCGTTTCGTTCGCGGAGCGAACGACGACTATTTCTGATCTCTCTAACAGACATTTATCTCCTTTCAGTTTACGGTCCGTTTCCATGCTTAGAGTGCAGCGACAAATTCAGGCAACAGGTTTGCTGCTTGTAATGACTCTCTTATCTTCCGCAGCCTTCGCGTCCGACCAGATTCCTGGGGCTCCGCAAAAGAAGCCCATCGCCCTCGTCAACGGGGTCATTCATCCGATCATCGGTCCGCCGATTGAAGACGGTACTTTGGTGTTCGACGATGGCAAGATCGTCGATCTGGGACGCCGAGTGAAACCTCCGGCCGGCGCGGAGATCATTGATCTCAAGGGCCAACATGTTTACCCCAGCCTGATCGAATCGCATTCCCATCTTGGTCTGACAGAAATCTCGTCCACTCGGGCGACTCTGGACATGGCGGAAGCTGGATCAATCAATCCCAATGTTCGCGCACATGTGGGCGTGAACCCGGACAGCGAATTGATTCCGGTCACTCGCGCGAATGGCGTGCTGATCGCCGTGACTGCGCCATCGAGTGGTCTCGTTAGCGGCAAGGCCAGCGTGCTGCAGCTGGACGGCTGGACGAACGAAGATATGACGCTGAAACCGGACTGTGCTCTGGTCATCAACTGGCCACGATCTTCGCCGTCGATGACACACCCACCCGGCACGAAAACAAAAACGCCGAAGGAAGACCCGCACCGTGCCGTCAAAGGACTGCGTGAACTGTTTGAAAACACCAGAACCTATCTGGAAGCCCGCGCTGCAAATCCCGCCGATCAGCCATTCGACAGTCGGCTGGACTCCATGATTCCAGTGGTTGAAGGTGAAATTCCGCTGCTCATCGCTGCGGATCGTGCCAGCCAGATTCAGGCGGCGGTCGCGTTTGGTGTGGAACAAAACGTAAAAATCATCCTGCGTGGCGGGCATGATGCCGAATCGTGCGCCGAACTCTTGCGACGTTACGACGTGCCGGTCATCGTCGATGCGGTCCACAAAGATCCGCGACGAAACCACGAAGACTACGATTCAGCGTACACACTTCCGAATCGGTTGCGTCTGGCAGGGATCAGGTTCTGTATTTCCAGCACCGGTCGATCCGAAACATGGAATACCCGCAACCTGCCATATCAGGCCGCAACCGCCGCAGCCTATGGCCTGCCGTATGAAGATGCATTGCGATCCGTGACACTTTATCCGGCCGAGATTCTTGGCATTGCCGATCGAGTGGGCTCACTGGAACGGGGCAAGGATGCGACTTTGTTTGTCAGCGATGGCGATCCACTGGAAACGGAAACCCAAATCAGCGCGGCATGGATTCAGGGCCGTAAAGTGGACCTGACAAGTCGCCACACGCAGCTGTATGACAAGTACAGCGAAAAATACCGGCAGCTGAAGAACCAGCGGTAGAGTTCGGGTCAGAAGTCTCACAGCCTCTCACTTGTTCCGAGGCTCCAGCCTCCAGCGTTCGGGCAGCATTTGCGAGGCAGGAGCCTCGAAGGCAGTGCGTTCCAGGGCTAGAGCCCTGGAACGAGATTGGTTCGGACCAGAAGTCTCACGACTCCTGCTACGCTGACTTGTTCCGAGGCTCCTGCCTCGGAACACACTGCACGGAGGCTCCTGCCTCCAGCGTTTGGGCAGCATTTGCGAGGCAGGAGCCTCGAAGGCAGTGCGTTCCAGGGCTAGAGCCCTGGAACGAGATTGATTCGGACCAGAAGTCTCACGACTTCTGCTACGACGACTTCATCGCCGCCACGAGCAATTCCGCAATCTGTTCAGCGTCAAGGTTCCTAACCAGCAGATCTTTTTGTCGACTCGTTGCGCCCCGGAGCAACAGAACGCCGGATGGAGCCAGATTCAGAGTCGCCGCGATCAGCCGCATAACGGCGTCATTCGCTTTGCCCTTGTCCGGCGGTTCCGTCACGGCCAGTTTGATGCGGTCCCCGTGCATGCCGATCAGCTGCTCGCGCCGCGCTTTAGGCTGCACGTGGACTCGAATCACCACGCCGTCAGTCGTCGGGACAACGGCGCTGGATAGATTCATCGCAGGTTCACTGGTCATCGGTGCAATTCAGCCCGCATTGCGAAGCCGACCGACGATGCGTTCAAAGTCATCGCTGTTCGCAAAGTGAATCACGATCTGGCCAGCATTGTTCTTCTTCTGCTTGATGTCGATCTTCGCACCCAAATGCCCTCGCAGAAAATCCTGCAGCGACAACACATGATTGGACAGGCCCGGCTTCTGCGGAGCCTCGCCCTGCTCTGTCGTTTCCGTCCCGTTGGGCAGCGGAAGAGTTCCCGCGCGCAGTGTTTCGCGAACGATTTCTTCGACGCGACGGACCGACAGTTGGTCCTGTTCGATCTGATTCGCCAGTTCCGCCTGCTGAACTGCTGACAACGGCAGCAGTGCCTTGGCGTGTCCGCCGGTGATCTTGTTTTCCCGCACAAGTTGCTGAATCGCTTCCGGCAATTCGAGCAATCGCATCATATTACTGACTGTGGCGCGATTCAGACTGAGCTGGCGACCGAGATCTTCAATCGTGCCGCCGAAACGGTCCAAGTAATCCTTGAACGCGGCGGCCTTCTCCAGGACATTCAGATCTTCGCGTTTCAGGTTTTCTTCCAGCGCCGCTTCGCAGGCCTGACGATCTTCAAACTGAATGACGCGACACGGAACGGTTTCGATCCCCACCTGCTGCGCCGCCCGCCAGCGGCGTTCGCCGGCGATGAGCTGATATCCGACTTCGCCATCAGGACGAGCCCGCACGAGGAGCGGCTGCAGGATCCCGTGTTTGCGGATGCTGTCCGCCAGCTCGTCAATCGAAGCCTGTTCAAATTCACGTCGTGGCTGAAATGGATTGCGTTCGATCAGTTCCATGGCAATCTCGTCGGATGCCGGTGCTGGCGGCGCGCTCGTCGCATGCATTGGAATTGTGGCCGGACGGGGACCGCCGTTTTCGTCTGATCCACCGCCCAGAAGCGCATTGAGCCCGCGACCCAGCCGACGCTTAAAATTCTGCTGTCCACCCTGCTCGCCTTGTCCACTCTGCTCGTGATCAACCGCGTGAGCTTCCATCTGATCGCCCCCAATCGTAGCCAACAAAACACAAGAGCCGAAAGCCCCTGTCGTCTCAGTTCAGGCTGCTGCTCGGACGTTTGTTGTCCGCTCTTGTTACTGAACCATCGCTTGTATCGTTGATCGGCACGGGCGGCAGAGTCGGTACAGTCGGGAATCTCGTTTTCTTCCACTGGAGGGACTTCAGCAGGATCCGCTGATCTGCATTCCGGCCCACGACGGAATTGTTCCCGCAGCCCAAAAATTACTACCTTGCCCTCAAGTCACCGGTTCTGCTACGATTTCGCCAAACGGCCCTGCATGAAATTCGCAGGTTCAGATTTATCGCTTGATCTTCGCAGTTCACTCATGAGGTCATGAGAGATGCTCATTCATCTTATTGTGTCGATTGGTTTAACTTACTCAGCCGGACTGGCAATCTGCCTGTCGGATGACGCGAACATAACTGAGCAGACGCAACGGACTGCGGAAGTTCAGAAGGCTGCCGAGGCTCCCACAGACGCGCCGGTATCGAAAGAAACTGACTCTCCTGCCCCGCCAGCATGGACCCTGCGGTACAAATTCCTGCCCGACCAAAAGCTGCGATACAAAAGCACGGAATCCGTGACCCTGGACGCCATGGTTGGCGAGAATCGCAAAGTGGACGTCACCGGAATTGAGCAGCGGCGGGTTTTCACTGTGACGTCGGTCGATGACGCGAATGCCGCCAAATTCACGATGCAGTATGAATTCGTGAAGATGCAGGTTCAGACCAACGAATTCGAACCGGTGGTGTTCGACACGACCATGAAACCCGAAGAAATTCCGCCATCGTTTCGCAACACCGCGCGTGCGCTTCAGGGCAGCGCACCACGATTCTGGATATCGAGTCTTGGCAGCCCACTGCGGGAATCAGACCTGACGAACGGTGGTGCCCCCACATCGACAGCGGTGGCCCGAGCTGGCAATGTAACTGTGACCCCCAGGAAATCAGAGTCCTCAGCGAGCGATATTCAGCAGGTCAGTGCGACGACAGCCGAGCCGAATTCACAGACTCCTGACTCAGCAAGAACGGACAAGCCAGAGGCAGTCAACGCCGTGACCTTCCTGATGCCATTGCCGGAACAGGCCGTCGAGATCGGCGAAACGTGGCGTGAGGTCATTCCTGTCAGCGTCCGAGTGACAGAGGACATCAATCGCACGGTCAACATCCTCCGCACGTTTCGATTGGAGTCCGTCGAAAATGGCATTGCGACGATCTCGTTCCGTTCATCGGTGGAAGCGGCAATCAAAAGCCCAACACTGCGATCACAACTCATCAAGGCCACGCCAAAAGGAACTCTCACGTTTGATGTCGAGCGTGGCGTGATGCTGAAGCGCGTGATCAATTATGACGAGATGGTGATGAACGCGATCGGACAGAATAGCGTTGTCCTGTGCAACGGCAGCAGCACGGAAGTGCTTCTTGAAGACGGAGCAGAATAGCGACAGTGCAGAACAGTTGTCCCAACTGTTCCTTGTGCAGTTCTGATCTCAGGACAGTCATCAACTGACTCCAGCTCTGTGAACCAGGATTTTGATTTTTCTGAGTGCCGTCGCCTGTCCTGGTCGATGCGCTCCAGGAATCAATTGGGACAATCGTGCTACAATGTCTCCAGCCACGCCGTCAGCAGCGTGTGATAGGACTTCAGGTCGTCCTTGTGCGTCATCTCGGTCACGGTGTGGATGTACTTAACAGGACACGCGAGTGAAATGGTTCGGACGCCGCTGCGACTCCGCTGGATCACAGCACCGTCCTGACCTCCGCGTGGAAGAATGGCTCGCTGGCACTTGATGGAATGTTCTTTCGCCACGGCTTCGAATTGTTCCACCAAACCGATATCTGAAATCATTGACGAATCCATGACATGCAGGCAGACGCCGTCACCGGAAACAGAGACGCGATCTTCGTCCGGAATCCCGGGCGTCTTGCAGCAGAGCGTCGTGTCGCACGCCACTCCGATATCTGGATCGACGCCAAACGCCGCAGTCTGAGCGCCACGCAGGCCGACTTCTTCCTGCACCGTCCAGACAGCATGGATCTCGCAGTTGTGATGCGTCAGATCCTCGAGCGCTTTCAGCTGAGCCCAGCAGCCGACCCGATTGTCCAGACACTGGCTGACGACTGAGTTGCCAACCTCTTCAAATGGCCCGTCCAGGACGACCATGTCACCGATTAGTACTTTGCCACGGACCTGATCGCCGTTCATGCCCAGGTCCACGAAGAAATCCGTCACTTCCGGAATCTTCTTCTTGTCCGATTCGCTGGCGATATGAATGGGCTTGCCGGAAGCGTTCATGACGCCCGGCAGGTCGCCTCTCGCCGTGCAAACCCGAACTTTGCGGGCAAACAGATTGCGAGGATCAAAGCCGCCAACCGGATTCAGCCGCAGGTAGCCGAATTCGTCGATATGCCGCACCAAAAAACCAATCTGATCCATGTGCGCGGCCAGCATGACCTTCAGCGGCTTCTTTGGCGTTTTGCCGGTTTCCGGTCGCGGCTTGCGAACACCAATGAGGGATCCCATCGAATCGACGGTCACTTCGTCGAAGAGTTTATGCTTCGTCACATAGTCCTGAATGACTTTCCGAATACGGTCCTCTCGACCTGGAACGGAAGGAGTTTGTGTCAATGTCTGCAGCAGCTTCATGCCGGTGTCTCAAGATGAATGGATTGTCGATCCGTTTTCGAGAGTGGGATAAGCTTCCAGCTTGTCGAAAAAACGGGAAAACATGACAAGCTGGAAGCTTATCCCACATTGGAACGGGGCATGATCAGCGATTCACTGCCGACTGACAAGCGATCGCATCATGGAGGACGTATGTGTGAGTTTTCCAGGAACTCTTGGGGCGGCTGACTGGATTTGTCGCCTGGGGACTGGAAGATGTACGATTGGAACGACTTTCAATTCCTGTCCTGAAGAAAGACAATGCAATGAACGCCATCGACGTGCTGCGATCCTCCCTGAATTCCTCCCGCATGATGCTCGAAATGATCCTGTCGGACTTGTCGGACGCCGATCTCATGGTCCGCCCGGTCCCGCACGCAAACCACTTTGCATGGCAACTGGGACATCTGATTGCCGCCGAACGCAACATCCTGCTTGAGCAACTTCCGGACGCCAAACTACCGGAACTGCCCGAAGGCTTCGCCGAAGCCCACAACAAAGAGAAAGCCACATCCGACGACGCGGCGGGATTTCGCTCCAAAGAGGAATATCTGTCGCTGCTGGGGACGATTCGCGAAGCCACCATCGCGGAACTCGGCAAACTGAAAGAAGCCGACCTCGATCGTCAGACACAGGGCAACCTTGCTCAGTTTTTCCCCACGCTCGGCACCATCTTCAGCATGCTGTGCGACCACATCATGATGCACCTGGGCCAAGCCTCCGTCATCCGCCGCAAACTTGGCAAGCCCGTGATGTTTTAGTGATCTTTCATTGAAGGATTAATGGGTGGCCGGGGTTGGAGAGCGCAGCTCGAAACCCCGGTGCTCGACCTCGTCGATTTTGAATGGCCACAAAAACGCACGCAGAGGATTTCTCTCGTGACTTTTTGCGTTTTTTGTGGCCAGTGATCAACAAGGCCGATCAAACCCGCGCATGCGACTATGAACATGCCGGGACCAGGGGCGATGATACAATCAGCAACTTGATCTCGACGCTCCTTGAGCATTGTTGCCAGTGGCACAAAACGCTGCCATATAAATATAAGTGAGTGCATAAAGCACCTTCAGGCATGGCACCGACTGATGAACGTCGCCAGGGAACATTTGAGACAAACGTTCTGCCCGACCGCATCACATTCGAATCGTCTGAGCCCGATCGGGGCCGACCGAGACAAGTTCGATCGGTTTGCCCACCAGCTGCTTCACATCACGCACATACTGCTGAGCAGTCGCGGGGAGATCGCCGAATTTTGTGATTCCGGTGATATCTTCCTTCCAGCCGGGAACGCGGCGCAGGACCGGTTTAGCGGCCGCAAGATCTTCGCATCGGCTTGGAAAATCTCGCGTGACCTGGCCGTTGATTTCATAGGCTTCGCAGATAAACAGCTCGTCAAGACAGCTCAGGACATCCAACAATGCGATTGCAACTGAGTCCACTCCGCTAATGCGGGCGCTGTAGCGCGTCGCGACAGCATCCAGCCAGCCGCAGCGTCGCGGTCGTCCAGTGATGGTGCCGAATTCGTTTCCGGCAACACGAATTTTCTGGCCGATTTCGTTGTCGAGTTCTGAAGGAAATGGTCCGCCGCCAACACGGGTCGTGTAGGCTTTGGCCACGCCGATCATCTTTTTGATTTCGCGTTCCGGGACACCGCTGCCGTTGTGGATTCCGCAGCCGGAACTGTTCGACGATGTCACATACGGAAACGTGCCGTGATCGACATCCAGCAGACTTCCCTGAGCCCCCTCAAACAGCAGCCATTTTCCTTGTTCGAGCGCGTCCAGCAGATAGGTCGTCGAATCAGCCACCATCGGACGAATTCTGTCGGCAGCGGCGGAGTAGTCGGCGATGATCGCATCGACGTCCATCTTTTCGCCGCCCGGATTGAGGGCGTCCAGAATAAGCTGCTTGAACGGAACAATTTCCTTCACCTTCGCGGCGAAGGAATCACGATTGATCAGATCACCGATCCGAATCGCATGAGACCGTCCAGCCTTGTCACGATAGCAAGTCCCGATTCCTCGCATCGTGGTCCCGATCGCGTCAGCTCCGCGAGATTTTTCCAGCGCGGCTTCTTCGAGCATATGCCACGGGCAAATCACATGGGCGCGATCGCTGATCATCAGCCGATCACCGCAATCATGACCGCCAGCCCCCAGACAATCCAGTTCTTTCAGCACGGCGTGCGGGTTTACGACAACGCCAGGAGCGATCACGGACTTGACATGACTGTGCAGAATTCCGGTGGGCAGCAGGCTGAGCTTATACGTCTTTCCGCCAAACTTGACTGTGTGCCCGGCATTGTTTCCGCCCTGGTAGCGAACGACGATGTCGTGTTTTTCTGTGAGAAGATCGACGACTTTGCCTTTGGCTTCGTCACCCCACTGTAGCCCAATCACTGATGTTGCCGGCACTGAATCGCTCGCCAAGAAAAGAACGTGTCACTCCTGATGTCTGCACAATGCTTGGCTGTGCAGCGTTTGCAAAAAGAAACCGGGCAATCGGTACACACCGACGTCCGGTCAGGAGGCGTCCAAATTGTACAGTCCCGGAGCCGATTCCAAAGCCGCCATGCCTGTTTTTTGCGAGTACGGGCGAGATGCGGAACAAACAAAATCCGATTATCCGATCATCTGGCGAGCGGCTGGGCGTCAGCCCACCGAGGCGTTCCCAGTCCCAATTCCGACTGTTGCCAAATCCGTTCCTGTGTCATCTTCGTATCGCAACAGGACCTGGAGGTCGTGTGCTCGGAGGGCTGACACCCTGCCGCTCGCCTAATTGCCGACCGCCGCAGTCTCCAATTGCGCAATGATCTTCGCAATCATGAGATGCCCTGTCCGAGTCTGGCGGATCAGCATTCCTTTCCCGGCCACCACGATCCTACCTCCTTCGCCGTCGATTTCAAACCAGCGACATGGCGGTGAGGTCAGGTCCACAATTGCCTGCATGAGGCTCTGCGGGGAATCGAAGAGCGGAGTTTGCCTCGACTGCTGGGCACTCGAAACAGCTCCGCCGCTATCCAAAACCTGGAAAAATCCACCGCCCGGGCCTCCGCTGTTATTCCGGACTCCCGCGCCGCGTCGAGCAATGTTACGCAATCTCGAGATGTCGTAACTGCGCAGAAGCAGGTTTTCTTCTGCTTCGGCATATGTCTCCGTCGTGATTAACAGCAGTTCATCCCTGGCGATCCACGCCAGTCGTGGATCTGTTTGTGAAAGAATGTAGTCCAGCGCACTTCCTGCAGTCATCATGTCCGCGGAAATATCGATGTCTTTGATGAGTACATCCTGAAGCGAAGAAATCGAATCTTCGTCCAGTGCGCCAATGTCCGGTCGGAACTGAATCGGACTTCCCTGAGACAGCGAAAGATGTGTTCCCAGTTGGTCCAAAATCTCCGACAGCGGGGTGTCGCCTGGATAGTTCATCAATCCAACGCGAGTTTCCTGCATCATTCGGTTGAGCCGCTGCTCGGCTTCATCTTCTGCCGCGCGGGAGAATTCCGAAGTCAGTATCCAGGAAACACGAGGGTTTGCTTGTGAGCCTTTGGTAGTCGCAGCAGCTGCAGACGATGAATTTTCCGTCGAGCCCTGTGAAGTCGTCTGCGTGACCACTGTCTCAGATAATGGCAGATTCGCCATGCCCCAGAGTGCGATCGCCATCGCGACGCCTGATAGAATCTCAAAGCCAAATCTGTGCATGGGCCGAATCCCCGTGGAACTCATTGACGGTTGCTGGATTCAGCAAAACGGGTTTCCGCTGAACCAATCCGCACGAATTTCCAAAATGTGCGAGAGATTCTTTGAACCCAGTATAGAACAATTGTCCTCAATTGTTCCTACATTGGATTTGCCATTTCAAGAGACGGAACACCTGCGACAACTGTTCTACTCAGTAGGTCTCGCTTGCCGAGCGGGACTTCGCTGCCCCGCCGCGACCTGCGATGCAGGACTTTGCCACTATCTGACACGGTCGCCGGACGGTTTGGTTTCTCTGATTGCAGGGATGTGGCACGTCGTTCAGGTTCGTCATGCGGCGGTTTTGAAAAGTCCTTTCCGGCAGAAAGAACCTACTCCGCGACTGCCGCTTCTTCCGCAGCGAGTTCAAGCTGCTGCAGGACTTCGACCACTTGCTGGTGTCCCGTGCGGGACTGACGCACCAGTAGTCGGTTTCCCGCAACGTGCATCCTGCCGCCTTCGCCATCGATGTCAAACCAGCGAGCTGGCGGTCCGGTCAATTCCTGGACAATCATCAGCAACCTGGAATCATCAGGGGGATCAGGTTTATCGCTCTGGGCCACCGGTACAGGATGATTTGTCTGAGGCGTTGTCTGCTGGTTTTGCACAGTGGAGCCATTGCCAAGCCCACCGCCTCCCATTCCTCCCATGCCTCCGCCCATGCCGCCACCAAAAAAGGCACCATGACTGACGGTATTCCAACCTGAGTCTGGCCGTATCATGATCTTCCGCAGCCCGGAAATATCATAGCTTCGAAGCGTCAAGTGTTCTTCCGCATCTGCGGAGGATTGAGTAGTGATGAGCAGCACTTCGTCCTTCGCGATCCACGTGAGTGATGGATCTGTCTGAGTCATAATGCGATCCAAAGCACTTCCCACGGTCATCACGCCCGCTGGTATTTGGATGTCTTTGACGATGACATCTTCCAGTGAATGGATTGATTCTTCGTCCAGCGCGGCAAAGTCTGTGATCATCAGGACCGGCCTGCCTTGTGACTCCAAAAGATGCGACTCGATCTGCTTGAGAATTTCCTGGAGTGGGTGTTCACCAGGAAACGCCAATTCTGGATTTGGAAATTCCTGCATCATTTGATTCAACTCACGTTCCGCGCCCTGCGACGAACGACGTGCGAATTCTGATGTGCCAGTCGATCCCGCGCGATGGCCGCTCTTAGAATTCCTGGCAGCGTCTTCCGCAGCGATTTTCACTTGTTCAAGGACTCCGATCACCAACTGATGTCCGGTGCGAGTTTGCAAGACCAGAAGTCGATTTCCAGCCACGTTCATTCGGCCACCTTCACCATCTGTATTGTACCAGCGGCATGGAAGGGAAGTCATGTCCTGGACAATCACGATCAGACTCTCTTCCCATGTGAGTGGACGCATCTTTTCAGCGGCTGTTGCAACGTTTCCGGTTCCCGAAGTTTGGGGCTCGGTTTGCCGGACTGGCTGCCCTGTCCCCATTCCACCCCCTATGTGACCGAGACCATTGCCATCGCCGAACTGGAACATTCCTCCTCCTCCGCCCATGCCCCCACCATGGCCGCCCATCGTTTCCGATACCGCGACAGTCAATTTGGGAATCGCTCGCAGCCCCGAGATGTCATAGCTCCGGAGAATCAGGTTCTCGTCCGTGTCCGCAAAGGCGCGCGTGGTGATAAACAGGAACCCTTCACCGATTCTCCATGTCAGCGGTGGATCTGTCTGGCGCAGCACTAGATCCAATGCAGAGCCTGCTGGAACGCGGTCGAGTTCAACGTCTTTGATAACAACGTCCTGAAGCGAAGCAATACCTTCCGATTCCAGTGCGGGAGTGTCAGGGTAAATGCGGACTCGTTCGCCCTGTGTCTTCGAGAGATCTGCCGACAATTGTTCCAAAATATCACTCAGTGGATTGTCTCCGGGAAACGACAGGTTTTCGATGAGATGCGACTCCATCATCTCATTCAGTTGCCGCTCTTGATCTCGTTTCCATCGCCGCGAGACATCGATTGGTGCTCCATCGCCCCGCTCCGCATCTGAGTTGTCAATTGCCGCAGCAGCGTCTTCACCAATTGCATCCTGAAACGCGGCAACGTGGGACATGCCCCAGAACCCCGTTGCGACAGCACAGACAGCGATGATCATCCGGCCCGATGTTTTCATGAGTGGAATCCCCAAAATTTAGAAGCTGTGACTCTATTTCGACTGCCCCGAATTCGACCCCAACCGCCTCGTGCCGTTGGCGAAGGCGACGCCTCAGGATGACGGTAAAACGAATTTCCGCAAAACAATTCCGGGCGAAATTTCAATCGAAGGCTGGAATTGCAGATTCTTGCTTCACGACGATCACTTCTCAAGGACTTTTGTGTCACTTCACTTGACAGCACGAGGCTGGTTTTCGCCCCTAAGAACCTGTCCACGAATAAGTTCGCGATTTGGACGACGCATGACACTCGCCTGAAAGCTGCAAAAAACCGTCGGCGGAGTGACGGGTTTACTGTACACCCGTCGCTCCGCCGACGGGATCGTTTCGCTGCGGCGTTTGATAGGGCGAAAAAGTCGAAGTTGAAGTTGGACAGGTACTCACTGCGCGTCCGCAGCCGACTCTGCGGCTTCTTCTGCGGCGATTGCCAGCCACGTTCATTCGGCCGCCTTCGCCCTGCGAGTCAAACCATTGGCACGGAGGAGACCTCATTTCGTCTACAATCGCGATGAGGCTTGCTTCCCAGGTGAGGCACAGGAGGAGCGGGAGTTGGATTCTCCGGCTTAGCATTTAAGGAATTTGCCTGCGTGGCTTGGGCTGCCGCTCCATCTCCTAAGCCTCCTCCCTATCGTGAATGAACCGCCGCAGCAGGTCACGGTCTGATGGAAACGCAGTGCTGGTCTCGTTGCTGTTCGGTGAATGTGTCATGGCTGACATTAAAGTGTCCTGCCATGGACGTTTGCTGCGATGAAGTTACGGAATTCTTGCAAAGTTGGTGAAAGAAGCGAGTAGGATCCTGCGCGGCGTTGTTTCGGAAAGCCATAGTCGTCGTTCGCTCCGCGAACGAATCGGACCGCGCATCAGGAATCACGTTTCGTTCGCGGAGCGAACGACGACTATGCCTACTTCTTCTTGGCACGTTCTGCCAGGACGCGGAAATAGGTTTCCACACTCTTGCGGTATTCTTCCGACACGGATTCGGAGCGGCCTTTGGTGAGGTCTTCGGCGGACTTGTTGCGCAGCTTTCCCCAAGCGGCGGCTTCGTCGCGATTGACCGCAAGCACACCGAATTCGGCAACTCCGGGCGGGTTTGAAGATGAATCGGACGATTCCTGTCCGCCTTCGCTCATCGCCATCGCAGCGGCCTGCTGAGCCTGTGTTCTTGCGGCGGCCTGGGCGGACTGTTGTGCCTGAGCGGCCTGTGCCAGGCTGTCGAGACGTGAAGGACTCGGTGGAGCTGGCGGAACTGGTTGCCCCGGCTGTGCGGCATTCGCTGCCGCCTCCGCTGCCTGGCGATCAAGTTCGTCGAGTGTTCTTGCCAACTGCTGACCGCGCGCCATTTGCTCCGGCGTGAATGAAGGTGGAGAAGGCTGACCTGACGCGAGCTGACCGGATGCCGGTTCGCCGTTCGCAGGTTCGCCGTTCGCCGGTTGGCCACTTGCAGGTTCTCCGTTTGCTGGCGGAGTTTGTGTGGGCTCGCCATTCTGCTGACCTGCTGGTGGTGCTGGCTGACCGGATGGAGTTTGCCCATTCGGCGGTTCACCGGCTTGCCCCGTTTCCTGATTGGCGGCTGCTTCTGCTGCGGCCAGCAGCGGTTCAAGCACGGCATCGATCTGATCGGCTTGTTGAGCGATTGCATTCTCTGCTGTTTCCAGACCCTGCTGCGCCTGCAGAGTCTGTGCGTTTGGCTGTGGCTGATTGCCCTGAGGATTCGCAAGTGCATTCGCTTCACCCTGCTCTGCTTCGGCGGCTGCGGAATTCAATTGCTGTTCAGCATTCGTCGCTTCGTTTTGCGCCACCTGTTGAATGGCGTTTGCCGTCGCCTGCAATGGCTCAGCTGCGTTCGTGTTTTCGAGTCGCCGTTCGTGACGCGCTGCACGGGCCACATCTTCGGCGGTGTTGGCAACGTCCTGAGTGACTTCTTGCTGCTGCTGTTCAGCGGCGGCCAGTTGTTTTTTCTGCGGGTTGAGTTCGCTGCCGAAGTCAGCGGCGGCAGCCAATTGTTCGGCTCGCTGATTCAGTTCCTCTGCCGTCTTAATCGCTTGTTCCGCATACTGATCGGCGAGTTGAGTCGCAGGGTTTGGGGCATCCAGCGCGGGTTTCGGCATGTTGTTGATTTCTTCAACGTGCTTTTTTTCCTGCTGAACCCGCTGCTCGGCCTTTTGCAAACTCTCTTTCGCGGCCTCATCTTTGTCCTGGCTTGCCGTCTGCCGATTCTGTTCCTGGGCGAGATTCTGTTTGAGTCCAGCGTCGTCCGGTTTTTTGTCCAGCCGATTCTGTGCCTGTTGCACGCGGTTGTTGGCGTTTTTCAGTTCTTTCTCAGCACTCTGAGCCTGCTGTTCATTCCGACGTCGAATATCTTCCACGCGTTTTTGTTGATCACGCGCCATGCGTTTCTGCTGTTCATTAAACTGGTTGCGACGATTCTCAGAATCCTTCTTCTGTGCTTCTCGAGTCTTGTCGTCGGCGTGGACCTCAGCGTTCTTTCCAGTCTCCGTCTGCTGTTCAGCCTGTTTTAACGTCTCGGTTGCTTCGGCGAGCGCCGCTTTGGTTTCCTGAGCCGTCTGGGCCAGATCCTCCAGCAACTGTTCTTCGCGTGCCGTGTTCGCTTTCGCAGCCGCCTCGTTCAACTTCTGCTGAGCCTCTGCAAACTTTTGTTGGGCTTCCGGTGTCTTCCCCTGAGCGGCCGACTGATTTGCCTGAGCGACCAATTGTCCGGAAAGCTGCGATGCTTCGTTGGCCATCTCTCGCAAGTTTTCCGCCAGCTCACGCTTCTTCGCCTGGAAGTCTTCATCCGACCGTTCGTTGTTCTGCTGCAGGTTTTGTTCATTCTGCGCCGCATCTTCAAGAGCGTTGCGAGCTTCCTGCAGTGTGTTCTGCGAGATCTCCGACAGCGCCTGCTGCATGGCAGGATTCTGCTTCAGTTCCGCTTCGAGTTCTGTCATCAACTGCTGCGCATCCTGATTGGCCATCTGAGCCAGCTGTTCGGAATTCTCGTACTGTTGATCCATCTGACGAGCGATACCCATGTCGCGTTCGGCCTGTCGCAGTTCCGCGCGGGTTTCTGCAACGTCCTGACCCTCGTCGAGTTTGCCGAAATGTTCGGCAACCAGTTCCAGAGCCTGTGCCGTTTTTTCCTGTTGCTCAGCGGCTTGAGCCAGATCTTTTGCCTGCTGTTCGTTCGACGGACTTTCCTGCGCTTTCTCCATCGCGCGATTCATCTCTGTGGCAGGTTCCTGAATCATGGCGATGCTGTCGTCAGCATCACGAGCGCGTTCGCGCTGCGATTCTTCAAGGACGTTTTGAGCATTGGCGTCTTCAACAAGAGCCTCCATCAGATCTTCGATCTGCTGATTGATGGATTCTTGATGCTGTTCCAGTGCGGCCAGTTTCTGAGCTGTGTCAGGTGACTCAGGCGTCTTCGCGGCCTCGTCCTTTTCGACAGCATCTGCAGTCTCCGTTGTTGCTTCTTCCATCTTGCGAAGTTGTTCGGCGGCCTGCTGTGCCATCTGTGGAATTGTTGGCGAATACTTCGCGATCACAGCGCGAGCTTCGTCCATCACGGGCTTCAGGTCTTTCAGGACTTTCGCAAGTTCGTCGCGAATTTCGACCACCTCGTGGCCAGCTCCGATCATGGCCTCACGTTTCCACCGGCGTTCGGTGATCTTGCGGCCCGCATCACGCATGGGTGTGCCCCAGCGAATCTGATCAAGCGGCCCGACGAGTTCATTTTTTACGCCTGCTTCACGCAGCCGCTGACTGGCCAGTTCAAATCCGCGCTGGATCAGATCCCACTGTCGAGGATGATCGATGCGCGACTGTAAGTTCTGTGAATCCCAGCGTTCCATGTTGACCAGCACGTTCAGCGTGTCGCGGGCGGTGATCAGTTCATGACCGGCTTCCAGAATGCGATAGGCCGGAGCAATTTCCAGCAGGTTGGCAGGAATCGTGGATTCCTGCGGCGGCAATTCGCGATACTGATTCAACAGCGAAGTGGTGGCTCGATGCGTTAGTCCTGCATCGGATGCGTACTGTGTATCGCCGTCTTTTCGAGTCTGAGTCAATTCGCGTCGGCTGCGGAGCTGGTCGAGACTGCGGGATAGTTTCAAATCGACTTCAGCGACAAACCGTTCCGCCTGATCAAGCAGTTTCTTACTATCCACCGAATCTGACGAACCTGATGCCTGCGCTGTCAGCTGATTCTCCTGCTGAGTCGCCTGCGCGATTTGTTCGATGGGCACGTAGAGACTGCCCGCGCGAGTATCCAGATCTCGCCAGGCATTGACGATGCGTCCAGGAAGCCCACCATCGACGGCGTCAAAGCGCTGTTGATTCTGAAGTTGATTGTAAAAATCCTTCGCGACATTCTGCAGTTGAGGGAGCTTTTCTTCTGACTCCATCGAGTCCTGAAGTCGTTCTCGCTGCGATTGCGACCAGTTGAGCAGATTCTTGACATGTCCCTCCAGAAAGTTGGGCAGACGTTGGCGCTCATCCCGCAGCAGACGTTCCAGAACCTTGATCTGGTTGATGGACACCGTCTCCTGACGAAGCAAACGATCCCACGACTGCGTCGGACTGTTGACGACCAGTTTTTGCTGGCGCAGCATCGCGTCCAGATCGGTCGCCACTGAGCTGAGAAAGTTGTGGGCCATCAGAGTTTGATAGTGCTCAGCGACGACCTTTGCGGTATCCGCCGTGCCTTCAAATGTGCGTTTAATTTCATCCAGAAAACCGATTCGCTGATTTTCGTCGGTCGCAGACTGCATGGCCTTGAAAGCAAACGATGGAACGTTCACATGTTCGCGCTGGATTCGTGCGATCACGCGACCGGTCAGATCCAGTTCGTAGGCGTCGGCACCGGCGGGCATGTCCTGTTCGACTTTTGTAATCTCCGCCAGCAACTGCTCGGCCTGTTCTCGCTGTTTGCCTGCCATGTCCGTGAGTGTTGCGCGATCGAGAGCCGCTTGTTCGAGGCTTTGATCCGGCTTGCGAAGGCGTTCAATGGCTTCGAGAGCCGAGACTTTGTGCTCCTGCAGCGACGTCGAAAACTTCGCGAACTCATCGTACAGACTCAGCTTGCGCTGCATCAACGTATGACGTTCCGGATCGAAGTCCGTCGCGGCGACGATGATTCGCAATGGAATGGATTCACCGATGTTTCCTTTGCGGTCCGTGGCCACAAGTTTTGTCACGACCTGATCGCCGGTCTTGAGCTTATGGTTGAGCAGATCCCACTTCCATTCCGCCGTGATATGACGGCCGCCCGTGTCGTCATTCGGTTTGGCATCCAGCGGCAGCGCGATCCAGTCCCGCCCGTTGACGGAAACATGCTGTTCAAGCCGATCCAGCGGCAGGTCGTCCTCCGCCATTGCTTTCAGAGCCAGAATATCGTTGGGCGGAAGCAGTAACGTGGTTTCCTGTTGATCGACAAAGCCCGCGCGAGGGATCAAATCCGGCTGCGGACGAATTTCGTACTTTGGACTGAAGATGTTTTCGAAGCCGGTCTCTTTGGAAACCAGATGCACCTTGTAAATCGCGGCTTCATCAACAGGCACCGTCGCTTTCCAGCGGAGACCTGTCGGATCATCGTGATCCGGTAGCAAAGCAATGACTTTCAATTCATCGGAGTCTGCCGGATCGATGCGAAGTTCGGCTTCCGACACTTGTTGATCCAGTTCCAGCAGGAGTTCCGTCTTTGTTCCTTCAAGCACCAGCAAGTCGCCGTGCGGTTCGGTCACAGTTTCATTTGGCAGGAGTGCGTACTCGGGGTACTCGTAGGTTTTCTGAAATGCCGTGACGCGGGGACGTGGTCGAGCTTCAATACGGAACCTTTGCGTAACGGCATCGCCGGCGAGAATGCGGTATTCAACGGATTCGGTTTTCACATGAATGTTGGAGGCGAACTCGGCGTCAGATCGACCGCGCATGGGTTGACTGGTGGTGCCCTGCTTTTCGGTAAACGTTTCCAGCGTGACTTCGTCAAATCGCCCGCCGGTGACTTCAGCGACGATGGCGATTGTTTCGTCTTCGGCGAGCATCAGTGAATGCGGCGTCGGTTGCAGGATCTCGACATGAATGCGCGACACCCGCGCGATGTTGGCTCCTGGCAGCAGCGCCCGCGCGGCGAGTTGTCGGAATCTCGGGTCAGCCGACATCAGTAGCAGCGCCGCGACGGCGACAACCGCCACGGCCGCAAGAAACCATTTCGCGACGAGCTTCATGGGCAGCAGATTCGGAACCTGAATTCGTCCCATCTGTTGGGCTACCTTGCCCTGCAGCAGTCCACGAAACACGGGCGAGTCATGCAGCGAACCAGGATCGTCGGTCGCCAGTTCAACGGCTGATAGCAGATTCTCACGCAACTGCGGTTCGGATTGTTCGACCTGCGTGGCAATCTCTTCTCTGGCCGGAAGATGCAGCATCCGTCGCAGGCAGGTCATCCAGACGACAACAATCACCGGCAGATAAACCGCAGCGCTCAGGCCCCAGCGAACGCGGTCACTCAGCAACCAGTACCAGTCAATCGCCGCCACGATGGCGATGCACAGCAGGAACGTCACGATCCCGGCACACAGCCCTCTGGCAATAATCAGCCACATCCGCCGCCGCGCAAAGTGACTCAGTTTGTTGGCTACAATCGGATCAAGTGCGATGCTCATAGCGATGTTCCAGGACAATCAGGCGGGCGGCAGGGCGTCAGCCCTCCGAGTGAGGTGGGATACGGCGGAGTGCAAACTGTAAACTGTACACGAAGAAAATCACAGTTCGAACTGCCTAAACCGACACGTTTTAGTAGGAGCCGGACTCGTAAGAGTTTGGATTGCTGCATAGCCCAGCTTGGGTTCACCGAGGCCAAAAGGAATGCTCTAAGGCGAGCGGCAGTAAAGGAATTACCAATTCCCCAAGCAGCGGCCAGGCAACCATTTGCCATCGATCATGCTGAGGAATGCAGGTCTGGGACAGATCTGCCTACGTTGTAGTCCGACTTGTCCCAAGTCGGATTCCTTCGGTATGGCGACATCTTTTTGGTGGTATAGACAGGATTCTGCCGCTCGCCTAAGAGTGCAGGGTGCCTGCTCATGGGCATATGTTGCAGAGGCCAAACGTCGAAGTATCGTACGCCCGTCGCTCCGCCGACGGGAATTGTGACTTCCCGTCGCCGGAGCGGCAGGTGTACGGCAGCTAATAAAAGCGCCATGCTGCGTCAGCCGTACAGCGTTTCCGCCTGCTGATGGTTGATCTTGCGACACCGGACGCGATCGTCGGAAAGCTTTTCGCCGTCCGGATCGATGTAGACACGCCCGGTCTTGCCTGGTTTCACGCTCATCACATGAATATTGAAAATGAAGGCGCTGTCCGATTTTGCCTTGAACCAATGGACGTTGTCCTTGAGATCCGACACCGTGGAATATTCTCCCACGCCAAACGTCCGGTCGATCGTCGGCCGAATGATCATATGCTCCTTGTCGTCCGCAAGCCGGTCATAGTGACGACCGTGGAAGTCTCCCTTCAGAATCAGAAACGCGGTGGCCATGTTGTCGTGACCGTGGGGGACAACAGATCGATCTTTCGTCAGCGCGAAGACCTGATGGCCGAAGACCAGCTTTGTGGGCAGACCTTCAACTTCGGGCAGAGTTGCTTTCAGACTCAATTCGCCGCGTTCCTTTGGCTTGACGTGGGCGGTGAGTTTTTCGAAATCGATGAACCGCAGCATCTCCGGAAGATCGATCATGCTGAAGAGTTCCTCCACCTGCTTCTGCCATTCGAGCGGCTCGAGCTTCTTCCCTTTCAGATCCAGACTCATCGAATTGAGTTTGACCAGCCACTGCGCCGCAATGGGCTTGATGCTGTCGGCAAATGCATCACCCGCGAACAGCGTGTCCAGCAGCGACCATGTCAACAGTGCCCCCAGCGATCGCTGATGAAATCCACGACGAGAATGCCTGTTCATTTGCCGTTCCTTACGAGAAGTTGATTGAAAATCCCTTCTTCCCCGAGAACGGGGGGAGAAGGTGGCCGCAGGCCGGATGGGGAGGATTGACCGAGTGTTGATTGGCGATCTTCCAAATGGGTTGCCAATAGCAATCCTCCTTTTTGCCGGACGTAGACTGAGAATGCAGCATACCACGTCTGCTGCTCCGCAAACACACGCCACGGCTTCCAGGTTGTGTGAATCAATGAGAAACAAACGGCCCCGGTCGCTCTGCGACCAATCGCAGAATGCTTCGTGGCTGTGTCCTGGAACGGATCGGCCGTTCTTGGGAACCTGCATCAATCCAGATTCTTCACATCCTCGCATCATTCTTTGCCCTGCAGTACGATGTTGGCCGTCGAACCATCCTGACTTCCGTTATCCCATCCGGAGAGAAATTGTGAACGTGTTCTTTGCGTTTCTGGCCGCCTTTTTGATCGTCAATGATAACCCAACGGAGTCTGGTCTTGATGCCGCAGCCCTGAAGAAGATCGACGCGCGGATGCAGGAATTCGTCGATCAGAAACAAGCGTCCGGCGTTGTGACTCTGGTCGCTCGGCGAGGCCGCGTGGTACACTTGGGAGCCATCGGCAAGGCGGACGTCGCATCGGGCCGCGACATGACACCGGACACCGTGTTTGCCATCGCGTCGATGACAAAGCCCATCACGGCGGCGAGCGTCATGATTCTTCAGGACGAAGGAAAGCTGCAGCTGGATGATCCGATTTCGAAATACATTCCAGCGTTCAAAGACACAAAACTCACCGGCGGCACAGCGCCGAAGCGGGAGATCACAATTCGCGACTGCCTGAGGCACACGAATGGACTTGTCAGCGATCAGCGAAACACGGGAACGTTGGCCGAAACTGTCGAGAAGCTGGCCCAAACGGAGCTGGCGTTTGAGCCCGGATCCAAATGGCAATACGGCCCCGGCCTGAGCGTCGCCGGGCGAGTTGTCGAGATCGTCTCGGGCAAACCCTTCGATCAGTTCCTTGCCGAACGCATTTTCACGCCGCTCGAAATGACTCAGACATCGTTCCATCCGACCGAAGAGCAACGAAAAAAACTGGCCCTGTTGTATCAGCCAACGGCCGACAAGAAGGACATCGAACGCGCCAATCACTGGCTCTACGAAGTCACGGCAGACACCTCGCCAAATCCGTCCGGAGGCCTGTACTCAACAGCTGGAGATCTCGTGCGGTTCTACCAGATGGTCCTCAACGGCGGCGATCTCAACGGCAAACGCATTCTGTCAGCCGATGCAGTGAAACAAATGACGTCGTTGCAAACCGAGGATCTGGCAACCGGCTTCACCCCCGGCAACGGCTGGGGTCTCGGCTTCTGCCTCGTGCGTGAACCCCAAGGCGCAACCGACGCGCTGTCCCCTAGTTCGTATGGCCACGGCGGCGCGTTCGGAACTCAGGGCTGGATCGATCCCACACAAGAAATGATCTTCGTCCTCCTCATCGCCCGCCAAAACTTCGGCAACGGCGACGGTTCCGATCTTCGAGCAGAATTGCAACGGCTTGCGGTTGGTGCGGTTCGCGACTGAGTGACGGTGCGCCATGTAGGTCCTGCCTGCCGGGCGGGACTTCGCGGCTTGCCGCGACCTGCGCCCAAGTGATGTGCTATGCCAAACTCAGATGGACGGAGTTGAAAGTGACAATCGTTGACAGCACAAACCTTGCCAAGATCATTTCATGGACTTGCTCACTTTCCAGATTCGGAAACGGCTCCCGATACATTTGTTGGTGTGGCACCTTGTTTCTGTTACTGCCCTCTTCCATCGAACTGGTTCCAGCGTTCCTCTATTGCTTTCTGGTCTGGGCGATTGGATTCAACTTCGGAAAGTCGAAGTTTCCTACCGTTGAATTCGTCTGCGGCAGTCCCGATCAGTTCTGCAGCGATAGTGACATTCCATGTTAAGGGATGGATTGCTAACAAGTGTAGATCGAAAAGCGTATGTACGTCAGCACGTAGCAGTAGGCCATTGCAAATACTGTTTGATTGCGAGACTGAATACGGCCTGATGTGGGCCGCTTCCAGTGCAGGAATGACGTTTGAATTAGTGACGGCGCATCTGCTGTCGTACGCAACCAACAAGTTTTGCCGGAATGTCGCCGCTCCGCGCCGTTCGGCAATTTCTCGCAGAACCCTGCGGCGCTCTACGACCGGTGAATCAGAATTCCAGTAATCTTCCTGCTCCAGCGCCTTTGTTAGTAACGCTAATTCCATTGCTGAATCTGCGGCCATAGAATCTCGCCGCGTAAGAGAAGCCAACTGAACGAGAAACGTCTGTGCTTCGATCGTTGCCGCGAATCCTGGATTCAAATGGAAACTCGCTTCAGTTCCAGCTAAAGGCAGAATTACATAACTCCGTCCGCGATCTCTTAGACCCAATAATCTGGCGGTGTGTTCCGGGTTGTACGATCGTGACTTGCCCGGAGTTTTCCAGTTGTCCATTTTCGAAAGCGCATGTTCCATTGAATTCGGGGTCCAAATACTATTTCGGCAAAAAAGGCAAAGAAAGTTCTGAGCCACCGCAGTGCTTGATTGACTGAGCATTCCACCAATGGGGTCCGTGGATGGCATGTCAGCCCGCTTCCCAAATGCGTTCCATGCTTCAGCGGCGACTCTGAGTTCTTGCGACGTAACGAGGGATCGTCGATCATTGCTCATATTGCATCATTCTCTTCTGACTTCGCGATGGATGATGGAACGTCCTTCGATGTTCCGGTGTAGGTCACTTGAGGCACAGACGCTGATCACAACGGCGGCAGTTTCAACTTCCGAATCACTTTGATCGGCAGGAACAGATGTCGTGAATCGTCCTGCAGCGAAACGAATCCATACTTCATGTAGAAGCTGATCGCGGCTTCGTTGATGGCATCGACTTCGACGACCTGGATGCCGATCTTTGTTGACAAGTATTCGGCACGGCGAAGTGCGTCCAGCAGCAGGAATTCGCCCAGTCCTTTTCCTGTCACTTGTGAATCCACCGCAAGCTGACCTATCAACACAACGGGTATGTCGATTTTTGGCAAGCCCTTGGCCTGATCTTTGGACAACGCTTCGTACACAACCGTGTGGTTCGAAATGGCGTAGTAGCCTTTCATGGAAGTCTGACCATCTTCGACAAGCACGTACGTTCGGGCGAGATCTCGCTTCTCGACCTGACTGATCTTCGTGGTGAACCATTCGTTCAGGGCCGGGACGCCGCAGTCGAAACCAGTCCGAACATGTCGCTGTTTATCAAACGGCTCCACCGTCCAGATTGAGTCGGGCACCTATGCCATCCTCTTCTTGTAACGCCGAGCGGCCGCCTTGAGAGCATCGTTGGGCCTTGCATCCAACGAATCGAGAGCAGCCAGAAAGATGTCTCGGTCGCGATTGGACAGGCGAGTACACTGAGCGTCGGAAATAACCTGACGAGCCTCTCGAACGAGCGTCGAAATCGTGAAGTCGCTGACGGTCTGTCCGAGCGTCACTGCGGCCTCTTCGACAAGCATTTTCAAGTCGCTCGAAAGACGCACATTAATTCGAGCGTCGCTGTTGCTCGTTGGCATTGGAGTCGCTCCTGAAACCCGTGTGGCAAATTGCCACGTGAGTGTACGCGGCGTTTTGTGGGGTGTCAAGATGCGGAAAATTGAGGCCGTCAATCTCGTTCCGGGGCCCAGCCCTGAAACGTGCTGTCCCGGAGGCTCCTGCCTCGACAGTGGCGTTGGAGGCAGGAGCCTCCGGTGCAGTGTGTTCCGAGGCTGGAGCCTCGGAACAAGGGCTTTGTGACAGAAGAGTGGTCTTGCTCCCGACAGTCGCCTGTGGTACAAAACGTAACCATATGAAAATAAATGAGTGCATAAAGTACCTTCAGGCATGGCCCCGACACATCGCGAGAAGATCCTCGAACTGCTCAGCAAGCGTCCGATTCTGCGGACTCGCGATCTGACGTCGAAGGGGATTCCTCGCAGTTATCTGGCGAGGTTGATTGAAGAAGGAGTGCTGTTTCGTTCCGGGCGCGGGGTTTATGTGGCGGCGGATGCGGAAGTTACTGAGTTTCAGTCGCTGGCCGAGGTCGCCAGCCGTGTTCCTCATGGAATCATCTGCCTGTTATCTGCTCTCCAGGTACATGAACTGACGACCGAAATGCCGCATGAAGTGTGGGTCGCCATCAGTCGAACGGCGCGGATTCCTCGGGTCGATTATCCACCGGTGCGAGCTGTACGATTTTCGGACACGGCGTTCAAGTATGGCATCGAGCAACGTACGGTTGGCAAGTTAGAAATCCGAGTCTACTCAGCGGCCAAGACCGTGGCTGACTGTTTCAAGTACCGCAACAAGATTGGCATCGACGTCGCCACTCAGACGCTGCGGGATTGCTGGGAGCGACGCAAGGCGACAATGGATCAGCTCTGGGAAGCGGCTCAGGTGTGCCGGATGTCAAATGTCATGCGTCCGTACATGGAGTCATTGTCGTGACGCGCGGAAAACCCGGCAACCTGGCTGCGTCTGTGCGGCAACGACTGATGAACGTCGCCAAAGAACGTGGCGAAGAGTTTCAGTATGTTCTGACGCGCTACGGCATGGAGCGGCTACTGTACCGATTAACGCAGTCAGAACATGCGAGTGTCTTTGTCCTGAAGGGTGCGGCCCTATTTCAACTCTGGACAAACCAGCCGCATCGACCGACGCGAGATTTAGATTTCCTCGGCAGCGGCGCACCGACGATCGCTCGCTTTGAAGGACTGCTGAAAGATGTTTGCGCCGTTGACGTTGAGGATGACGGTTTGATATTCGACGCAAAAACCATCGTCGCAGAACAGATCAAGGAAACGGATGAGTACCAAGGGCTGCGACTACGACTTGTCGCTTCACTTCAGAATGCCAGAATCCCGCTGCAACTCGACATCGGTTTCGGCGATGCCGTCACGCCTGGGACTGAGGACGTCACGTATCCGACGATACTTGGGTTCCCACCTCCGACGCTCAAAGCCTATCCACGCGAGACTGTGGTGGCGGAAAAATTTCAGGCCATGGTCAAGCTCGGCATCGCCAACAGTCGCATGAAAGATTTCTACGACTTGTGGACTCTTGCCATGCAGTTTGACTTCGATGGGACATTGCTTGCGAAGGCAATCCGAGCAACATTTGCACGACGTCAGACGGAGTTGCCAGGTGCCGCGCCGCTTGCGCTGACAGAAGAATTCGCTGAGGATGACCGCAAGCAGGCTCAGTGGAAGGCGTTCCTGCGGAAGGATCGCCTGGGCTCGCCGGATCTGAAGCTGAGGACTGTCACGGAGGTGATCGCGGAATTTTTATTGCCACCAACTTCGGCGGCTCAGGGGGATCTTGGATTTGCGCAGCAATGGGTTGCGGGCGGGCCGTGGAAGAATCGTGCAGAGTAGGCCGGACCCAGGAGCGGAGCGACGCAGTTCCGGCATCGTGTGCATTGTCGGGCACGCTGCTGGTATTGCCGGAACGCCGCTGCACTTGGTCCGGCCTACTTCTGTGCATCCAGAAACGCGATCAAATCACGCAGTTCCTGAAGCGTCATTCGGTCGGCAAGCTTCTCGGGCATGACAGAAATCTTTTGTAGCACGCGGGCCTCAATGTCGGACGTCTTGAGTTCAATCAGCTGCCCTTCCGCGTTGCCGACGATCGTCTGGCCTTCGTTCTCATGGACAATCATCCCCGTCACGATCTTGCCAGCCTTCGTCTCGAACGTCCACGAGACAAATTGCGGGGCAATCTCGCGGCTCGGTTCGAGGATCGACTGAATCAGCTGGATGCGATTCATCGTGCCGATTGCTCGCGACAGGTCCGGCCCCACATGACCGCCGCGGCCATCGACAAGATGACACTTGAAGCAGCCTGGGCCGTTCGGGTGAAAGAAGATTCGACGACCCGCCGCCGGATCGGCGTCGCGGCCACGGTTCAGTTGTGCCAACCACTCTTCGCGGTTTGTCGGCTTCGTCTCAGTGATGGGCAAAATTGCCTCAGGTGGATTGAGCTTTGCTTCGGAGAAGGCGAGAACAATTTGATCCGCCAGTTTCGATGCGACGGCTCCATCGGGCAGCGTGATAATTATCTTTGCCATTTCCGAAACTGCGCCTCGGATTTCTGCATCGTCAGCAATCAGCGGTCGAGCGGCACGGAGCGCTTCGAATCGCAGTGGCAGAAGACTGCTATTGGTCAGGAACGTTTTGAGCAGTTGCCGAGACGGCCCGCCAGTCGGTTCTGTCTTTGCGACGGCCGCAAGGCCGACCATCGCTGCAGCTCGAAGCTGCACATCGAGTTTTTCATCCGCCACAAGTTTTCGCAGCAGCTCCCCCGATACCTCTGGCTTTGCTGATTGCAGCGAGCGGATCGCTTCGACGCGCAGGGGTTCATAGTCTGACTTCAGCAGGCTGGCAAAAAACGCCGCGTCGAGAGCGTCGTCGGTCGGCGAAACCAGCCGCAGAGCCTGAGCCCTCACTGCCGGCGAACGTTGCTCGTCCTTCAGCAATGGCAGGACGTATTGTTCGGCTGGAGTCTTGTCGAAGTCTGCCGGGTCTTTGCCGTTGAGTATGTCCAGCGCGGCAAGTGTCGTCAGAAATAATTCAGGTGTCACCTCTTTCGAACTGAAGATCTCTTCCACCTCAGATTTGAGTTCGCTGAATTTCTCCTCGGCCACCCACTGCACCGCCAGCCGTCGCACGTCCGGATCGGGATCGACCAGTCCAAACGCCGCCAGTTCATCATTTTTGGGATCCAGTTTCCGCGCCGCCAGCAGAATGGCCTGGCGAACCCGAGGGGCGCTCGCTTTCACATTGGGAGTTGCATCGGGAATTAGATATCGCGCGAAGTTTTCCTGCGAGAATTGCGTCGTCAGGGCATTGACAACAACGGCCATCACGAAAGGATCATCAATCGACAGTACCAGCGGGATCACGGCCCTGTTATTTTGATAGTCGAGTTCCGCGAGCTGTGCCAGGAGTGCGAATTGCGCATTCGGATGCGATGAGGAGGCAAACTCTTTTGAGGCACCGGCGAACACGCGATCGGTCACTTCTTTTGGAGACAGGTGATCGACCAGATAGTGCGGTCCATCGAGTACCGGAATCAGCTGCGACCAGAGCTGGACATCAGCGGCCGGTCGCTGTTCCGGCAACAGTTTTTCCGCCTGAAGATCCGTGGGAGCTGCAAGCCAAGCCGCTTCGAGTGGTGCTCTGGGAAGCAACTCCTGACAAGCTGGCTGACCGGGGATTTCATTGGGCAACTGATCAGCTTCAAGCAGGCGACGCGCGGCCACGCGCCGCACGTCAAGACGCTTTGAGCAAAAGAGCAATTTCATCGCGTCTGACGAAGATGATTGCTGGACTTTGACGAGATCCAAAACAGGTTCCGTCCGTGGCTTAATCGGCGAAATCTTCCAGATGCGACCGTGACCGTGCAGTTTGTAGTCTCGCAGCACCCAGTCGGTGCAGTACAGCGAACCATCGGGACCAGTCGCGATACCGACCGGTCGAAAATCTTCGCCGCCAGTGATGAGCGGTTCCGCCAGGGAAGTAAACGATGTCCCCTTCGGCTGCAGTCGAAAGCGGTCGATGCGGTGATCGCCCCAGCTGGTGACAAACAGGTTCCCGAGATATTCCTCAGGCAGACCATCCGATTCGTAAGCCACAATGCCGGAAGGGGCTTCACCGGTCCCCGCGACCATCGGCAGCGTGCCAGGAATCTCGCCATTCCACGCCGTGAACGGATGCAGCCCTTTGCGACCGTTACGGAAACGATAACCGTAATCTCCGCCAGGAATCACATGCAGCAAACGGCACGGCGGACGGCTGTCCGGATCGTTGTCCACGCTGAAGAGTCGCCCAAACGCATCGAAGCAGTTTGCGTGCGGATTCCAAAAACCGGTCGCAATCTGATTCAAATGCGAGCCATCGAGTCGACAACGATAAATGTTGCCACCCTCGCCGCCGCCGCTGAGCAACTTGCCGTCCGAGCCGATAATCTTGTAGTCAGCCCCGAGATTCTCGCCAAATCCGAAATACATCCAGCCCAGCGGATCGATAGCAAACCCGGCCAGTCCGTTGTGCGGGTAATCGCCCTTCGTTTCGAGTCGCACGATCGACTCTTTGCGATCCGCTTTGTCGTCGCCATCGTCGTCGTGGAAAAGGAAGATCTCACTGCGCGTCGCGATGTAGACGGACTGCTTTGGATTTGAGATTTCTGATTTTTTATTTGCGATTTCGGCGGGGTTGTACAGCGGAAACCAAATCGGTCGTACCACAACGCTCATGGAAAACTTCAGCCCGTCGGTGAAGACGGTAATCTCGTCCGCCTTGCCGTCATTGTCCGAGTCGCTCATCACGAGTACTCGATCACTTGGATGTCCCTGATAGTCCTCAGGCCGAAAGTGTGTGTTGCTTTCGATGGCGAAGACTCGCCCGCGATGATCGACATCGATCCCCGTCGGCGTGACGATCTGCGGCTGCTCGGCGAAGACTTCGATCTTGATGCGAGGATCCCGCGACTTCGGCAACTCTTCGGCAGAAAGTTGGCCAGTGATGATCGGGACAACAAGCCAGAACGCCATTCGTTTCGTAAAGCTGTGCATCAATCCTGTCCTTTGTACCAGGCACCACTGCCACGTTCAGACACGTTCGAAGTCTTCTACTTCCAGTCTACCAAACCTATGGCCGCTCGTCTTCTCTGCATCGACTCCACCACAGGACCTGAGCCGCCGTATGCGCTGGCGGCTCATTTGTGGGCGAAGGATGCAGCATAAGTCTGGTTGACTTTAAGAATCCCATAAATCGCCTACATCTCATTACTCCTATGGGAGGCATGTGAAGTATGAGATTTATGAAAATCATGTGGCGGCAATTAGGCGAGCGGCAGGAAATGATTTACCACCGGCGAGTCTTCGGGGCGAGTGGACCCGTGCGACTGAACCACGCCAAAGGAAGCCGATCTGAGGACAGATCTGCCTACGTAGTCCGACCTGTCTCAGGTCGGATTCCCTGGGCGACGTGATATCTCTGGTAATCCTGTTTCTTCCGCCCGCCTTAGCAAGCGTTCCCCGCTTTGATTGCCCCACGATCCTTGTGGATCTTGAATTCGATTGCATCCACCAGAGCGATCCAGCTGGCTTCGATGATGTTTTCGCTGACGCCAACCGTGCTCCAGATGGATTCCTTGTCCCGGCTTTCGATCACTACGCGAACACGGGCAGCGGTGCCTTCCATGCTGTTGATGACACGGACTTTGTAATCCATCAGCGTCATCTCTGTCAGTCCAGGGTAAGCGGGCGTCAGAGCTTTTCGCAGCGCACTGTCGAGCGCATTGACGGGGCCGCCACCTTCGCCAACAACGTGCTGGCTGGTCGAGCCGGTCGTGAGTTTGATCACCGCTTCCGTCATCGGCTCACGCGCCTGATTTTCGACATTGACGCGATAGTGTTCCAGCTGAAACGCGGGTAAATAGGTTCCAGCCTGTTTCATCACGAGCAGATCAAACGACGCTTCCGCCGCTTCGTACTGATAGCCTTCGTTTTCAAGATCCTGCACAGCGTTCAGGATTTTCTGCATCAGCTCATTGTTCTCGCTGATGTTGAACTTGGTGGTCTTGGCGACGATGTTGGAGCGTCCGGAAAGTTCACTCACAAGGATGCGTCGTTCGTTGCCGACCGAGTCCGGCTGGATGTGTTCGTAGCTGCGGGCGATGCGATTCACGGCATGAACGTGCATGCCGCCTTTGTGAGCGAACGCGCTGGTGCCGACGAAGGCCTGTCCGGAACGGAAGTTCATGTTGGCCAGTTCGTAGACGTAACGCGAAAGCTCAGTCAGTCGCTGGATCTTGCCTGGTGCCAGCACATCATATCCCAGCTTCAGCGACAAATTCGCCGCGACGGAAATCAGATCCACGTTGCCGCAGCGTTCACCGATGCCGTTGATTGTGCCCTGCACCTGGATTACGCCGGCTTTGACTGCGGCCAGGGAATTTGCGACGGCCAGTTCGCAGTCGTTGTGACAATGAATCCCAACACGGCACTCGACGGCATTCTGCAGCGCGGACACGGCTTCGACGATTTGTTCTGGCAGCGTGCCGCCGTTTGTGTCACACATGCAGATCATGTCGGCTCCCGCTTCTGCAGCGGCCCGCCATGTCTGAACCGCGTACTCCGCATTCGCGCGCCAGCCATCGAAGCAGTGTTCGGCGTCATAGATCACTTCACGGCCTTCGGACTTTGCGTAGGCAATCGAATCCCGGATCATGGCCAGATTTTCTTCCAGGGAGACGCGCAGGATTTCGGTCACGTGCAGATCCGAGGTCTTGCCGACGATGGTGATCACAGGAGCCTTGCTGTTGATGAGCGCCTGCATTCCGATATCGTCTTTGGCGGCGATTCCCTTGCGGCGCGTCATGCCGAAGGCTGTGATCTTCGCGTGCTTCCATTCCATCTCGGCGGCACGCTGGAAGAACTCTTCGTCTTTGGGATTCGACAGCGGATAGCCGCCTTCAATGTAGTCGAAGCCCAGCTCGTCCAGCTTTTGGGCGATCATGAGCTTGTCCTGCAGCGAAAAATGTACGCCCTCGCCCTGCGAGCCGTCGCGGAGTGTCGTGTCGTAAAGTTGAATGCGAGACATTTGTTGCCTTTACCAACAAAAAAACCCTCAGGGGAGACCTGAGGGCTGGAATCAGTTTCGGTGTTCCTCAGGCACGGGCGGGCGGTCGAGCGGTCATCAGGCCGCCGATCAGAATCATCTGAATGCCAATAATGCTGAGGTTCATGGAGAGACACTGTAGAAGACTTGTGGCAGCATCGTCAACGAGAAATATGTCAGGAATTACCAGGAAGCATTGTTCGCGGGAATTTGGGAGTGAATCGGACACGAGGCGCGGTCGAAATTGAGTCGCAGCGTAGAATCCGGCATGATTTCGTGTTCATTCTGTTTTCGCACGCAGTTTGTCCAACCTGGACTTATTTGTTGTGCTTCACTATTGTTCATGGCAGATTCATGTCAGAGCCTGAATGTTCCAGCCCCAGTGCGCGTACGATTTCCGGTCGATGGCTGGTTGTTGGCATGTTCGCCTTCGGACTCGCGGCGACGGGGACGCTCTATGCCTACTGGACACTGCACCTGATGCCGTTTATGCCGTTGCAGGAAGCCATCGTGCAGGAATTTCCGGGCTCCGCTCCGCGGGTCGATGGTGGTAAAAAACGGATGAGTGAAAACACTCCCACGATCCTGAGGATCGTGATGAAGTCCCAAATTGATCCGTTGTCGTCAAATGACGATTCCATTCGCGCAATTGTCGCTTTGAGAACTCGAGTCGCAGAACTGGCGATCGAAAAGGTGCAACTGGAAGATCTGGCGATCATCGAACTGCATGTTTACAAGCTGCTGCAGGAAAAAGAAATTCGCGAACGTTCGTGGCGACTGGAATTGGAATCCGGCAGGGACTGGTACGAAGTTGATCAGCGCGGGGAGTCGGTCGTAAGCACGCCAGTTGTAAATCCAAACGAACCGGCGACGTCACCCGAGTCCGTCAATTCACAAGCGGCATCGAACGCGAGCCCCCTTCGTCCATGATGCTTACCATCGAAATCATGGCAGTAATCAGTGGGGCGATCTTCGGCGTCCTGCTTGCCCGACGAAAGCAAATGGACTTTGTGGGTGTGTTCTCCGTCGCCTTTATGACTTCGTTTGGCGGGGGAACTCTGAGGGATCTGCTGCTGGATCGTCATCCGCTCTTCTGGATTCAGTACGCCTGGTATCCGGTCGTTGTGTTCGCGGTCGCTGCGATTGCGTCGTTGATTCCCCGAATTCCCGCTGGCATTGAGCGCTTTCTGTACCTGCCGGATGCCCTTGGGCTCGGACTGTTTACGATCGTCGGCACCGAAATCGCGATCAATGAAAGTACGACCCCGTTTGTCGCCGTATTGTTTGGCGTGATGACCGGCACATTTGGCGGAGTGATCGGCGATATTGCGTGCAATGAAGTCCCGACATTGTTTCGTCCAGCCACGCCACTTTACGCGACTTGCGCGTTCATTGGCGGCTGGACGTTGATCGGTTGTAAGTGGCTAAATGTTCCGGATACCGCAGCCTTTGGGTCAGCTGCGACGATTGTTGTGGTGACTCGATTGACGGCTCTTCGATTTAATCTGTGTTTACGTGCTATCGGAAGTTGGCCGGAATAGGCCGGCCCGAGCAAACCGTTTCCCTGCCGGAACTTCGGCCGGAGTATTGGTTTCATTTGCCGAAAGCTGTGTCTATGCGTGAAATCAGGTTTGCGCCGTTCCGGCAGAATTTGCCGATTAGACTCCCGTTGCCGAATGTCTGGCAATCGGACTACGATTCTTGCCATGAAGCAAGATCAGGGTGCCACCGTTTTTCCGCCAGCCGAAGCCGACATGCGGGCGAATCGCAACGCAAGCGAGACTCTTGTCCAGTGGGCTTGTTTGGCGATGGCCGCAGTCGTTTTCCTGTTGCCTGGGTGCGCGGCGGCGTCTTACTCTTATGGGTTTGCTGATGATTACTTCACATCTCAGGAACTTCAGGCGCGGACTCAAACGCAAATTGAACGAGGCAAACCGAATGCTGTGATTGATTCCATTGGGTGGGTCTGGGGTATTCCTGGAAAGATCACACTCTTTGACCGTCGGGTAGAGAATCATCGAATTGATCAGCGGACAGAAAATGAAATCGCGGCCTATCTGAACGACAATGAACTCTCGACCGTGAAAGTTCGCCTTAACCAGTATCATCCGACGGACGACTGGAAGCGATTGGTGGCGAATAAATCGGTGGGTGCCGGATGGCGTTATACGATTGGCACGTTGAGCGTGTTGGGAGAAACGGTCTTTCCCGGTCGAGTATTCGGCAGCGACCATTTCAATGCGTTCACGAATACGATCCATATTTATTCGAACATCCCAGCCATCGCATTGCATGAAGCGGGGCATTCAAAAGACTTCGCGCAGCGAAAATGGAAGGGGACGTATGCGGCGACATACGCACTACCCTTCGTGCCGCTTTACCAGGAAGCGATCGCCACGAACGACGCTCTCGGATACGTGAAAGAAAATCGTGATCTGGCAGCGCAACGGGAAGCCTGTGAAATCCTGTACCCAGCCTACGGAACATACGTTGGTTCGGCAATTTCGGGACAGGTGGCGTACGGCTATCTTTTCGGCGTCATTGGTGGACATGCCGCCGGGCGATGGAAATCCTGGCGTTTGCAAAACACTGACGATGTCAACAACGGTTCGTTTGTTCACGAACGAAGATCGCCCTCGAGTTTAGCCATCTCGGATGAGCCGTAGATCGGTCGATGAATGCCTGCTGCGAAGGAGAACGGCAGCCTTTTCAAGTAATTTCCCTTCTTGAGACAGAATAGAGCCAGCCCGCATTCCGCAACGGCCTGGCAATTGGTGTGTCCGTAGTCGAACGCTGTGTCTATACGCGAAATCAGCTTTGCGCTGTTCCGGCATTATAATTTACGCGGTGTGGATAGATGTCCTTGTTCCGAGGCTCCTGCCTCGGAACACACTGCTCCGGAGGCTCCTGCCTCGCGAGCCTGTCGCTGGAGGCAGGAGCCTCCGGTGCAGTGCGTTCCAGGGCTGGAGCCCTGGAACGAGAATTGACAGCCTCATTCCAGGCCGCGTGGAGTATAGAACCTGTCCAAAATCAACTTCTCGATCCCGAATGCCAGTAGGTACGCGGCGCAAAACTTTCCCGTCGGCGGAGCGACGGGTGTACTGTACGCCCGTCGCTCTGCGGACGGGATTTCCACTGGGTGCAGAACAGAAGCAGGCCTCGTCCGAATCACGGACTTGTTTGCGGACAGGTTCTTAGTTGGACAGCGCCGCGTTTGTCGCAAAGACCGAGGCAAGTCGTTTGTAGTTGCGCCTTTAGGCGGCATGTCTCCAGGCCGCCTAAAGGCGGAACTACGAGCAAAAGTGGCGATGTCCAATTAGTATCGGCCTCGGTCCGGCCTACGTCGTCCGTAATGTAGCCCGGTCGCTCACAGACTGAGTATCCTTGTGCAGACACTATCGCTGTATCAATCGGCGCACTCAATTTGGAATCTCAAAATTCGAGACTCCTAAAATTGCCAGTCCACCGATATTTGACAGTCATCCCAGTTGTCCTTATGCTTACAGACAGCCTTGTTGTGTTTTATTGCGTAGTGTGTGTTTCTGGGTGGGGATTCACTCAATATATTTGGAGGTCTGTAATGAAAATGGCTCGATTGTTCACTTTGGGTGCTCTGGTTGGAATGGTTGTGTTTGGGGGCGTGGCTAGCGCTGGTCATCGTTGGGGATCGTTGGGTTCCAGCGGAAGCAGTGGCGGTTCGTATGGTTCTTCAGCTTCTTACGGATCCGCCAGCTATTATGCACCGTCAGATTCCTATGGATCGACTGGTTCGTATTCCTCACCTGCATCGTACGGTTCAACCGGATCATATGCGTCACATGGTTCGTACGGGTCGACAGGATCGGTGGTCTCGAGCGGCTCATACGGTTCGACCGGCTTTATGGGCTCACTGGGCTCGTCTGGCTATCGCCGTGCTCGACACGCTGCATCGAATGGCTCGATGGGTTCAACCGGTTCATACGGATCCAGTTCATACGGATCTTCGTCCTATGGCTCGACGGGTTCTACTGGATCCCTCGGGTCATCAGGTTCCAGCGGCGGAGTGAGCAGGCGCGAACTGCGACGTGCATCCCGCGCTTCAAGCGGCTCGGCTGGCTCCTACGGATCTTATCCATCCTACGGTTCGACCGGTTCAAATGGATCGATCGTTTGGTAGGTTCTGCTGACCGGTATGCACCAATAATGGTGTAACAGCAAACGTTAACATCAAGAACGCCAACGGGTCACCAGGAAGTCTGGATGACAGTTGGCGTTTTTTTGTTGGGGCTGGATTGACATCAATCAGTGGCAGTCGATCCCGGATCAAGGCAAGTAAGAGCATTGCGATGAGAACCGCTGGACAGAAACCGTGTCTATCGGATGTCACCTGGAGCCGTCAGTGGTACACTGGCGGCTCGTTTCCGTTTTGATGTCTCACTTGAAGAAAACGTCCAGATGAGTATCCCAGCAGCCCCGCAACTTCCACTTGGATTCAGTGCCTCCGGTTCAACCTGCGGGATCAAGGTCAGTGGCAAGTCTGATTTGGCGTTGTTTGTTTCCGATCGTGATGCCGTCGCCGCTGGAGTCTTTACGACCAATAAAGTCTGCGGTGCTCCCGTGATTGTGTGCAGGCAGCGGGTTCCATCGACCGTCGCGCGGGCGGTGATCATTAATTCGGGAAACTCCAACGCGGCGACGGGTGAACCGGGGATTCGGGACGCATTGCAAATGACCGCGTCAGTGGCTGAGCAGCTGGGCTGTGACGCGAATTCCATTTTTGTGTGTTCGACCGGAGTGATCGGCGTTCCTTTGCCGATGCCAAAAATTCTCAATGGCATCCCCGGTGGCGTGCAACTCCTTGGAACTTCAGAACAGCACTTGCTCGATGCTACAACGGCGATGATGACGACAGACACGTTCCCCAAGATGGCATCGACTGACGTCGCGGTGGCTGGCACGACAGTCCGTGTTTCGGGCGTCTGCAAGGGTGCTGCCATGATCGCGCCGAACATGGCGACGATGCTGTCGGTGATCATGACAGACGCTTCACTGACGGCGGAACAGTGTGACGCAGCCCTGCGTTTCGGTGTCGATCGAACTTTCAACTGTATCAGCGTTGACGGCCACATGAGTACCAGCGACACGGTACTGTTGCTGGCCAATGGAGCGGCAGGTGCCACCGTTTCCGATTCGGATCTGACCTGCATACGTGACGCGATTCAGCAGGTTTGTCAGAAATTGGCCACCGATATCATTCGCGACGCTGAGGGCGCGGATCACTTCATCACGATCGATGTCGCAGGACTCGATTCGCGTGCCGCCGCCTACCGCATGGCCAAAGAAATCGCCGACAGCGCATTGGTGAAGACCGCAATCACCGGCGGTGATCCCAATTGGGGCCGCATTGTGTCAGCCGCAGGCTATGCAGGCGTCAATTTCGATACAGCGTTTGTGTCGCTGCACATCAATGGAATCGAGGTCTACCGCGCTGGAACGCCGGTTCCGTTCGACGCAGCGGCATTGTCCAGTCAGCTCAAAAGTAAGCGTGATGTGCATCTGGAGCTTGCTGTTTCCGGTGGACCATGCTCTGGAACCGAGTCTGTGCGTTTTTGGACCTCGGATTTGACTCAGGAGTACGTGCGGCTAAATTCCGAGTACACAACATAAACCACGCATTGATTGCGGGAATCGTGCCTGCGGACCTTTCACGGCGGCTGATTGAGCATAGAATCCGACAGCAGGTTCATGGATCAGGACAAAGACCGTTCGCGTCAGAGACGTTATGGCCAAAAAGGCAGCAAAAAAGGCGGCGAAAGAGAACGCCACCCCAGAAACAACAGCAAAAACAAAGGCTACTCCTGCGCCAAAAAGTGAAAATCCCCCTGCAGAAACGCCAGCCAGGGAATCCTCAGCGAAGTCCGCAAGCAGCGAGAAATCGGCCTCTGCTGTCACCACAGCCAAAGCAACCAAAGCTCCACTCGCTGGTAATTTGCCAGCTGTCAACGACAAGCAGGTTGAAATTCGCACGCAGGAAATTGGTCGCGAGCTGCTTGGACGAGTGCAGCATCGGGCACCATCGATCTTTCATGGTCGGTGGTGGGAAGATCGGCTCATGTCGTGGGCCATGGGTGATGAGTCGGTCAAAGTGCAGATGTTTCGTTTTGTCGATGTGCTGCCGATGCTTAAAGATCACAATGCCATCGCGCGGCATCTGGATGAATACTTCGAAGATGTCCGTGACAAGCTCCCCTGGGCCGCTCGACTTGGTCTTGATCTTTCAACCAACAACAGCATTCTCAGCCGCGCGCTGGCGTACAATGCACGCACAAATGCCGCTCGCATGGCACGGCGATTTATTGCCGGATCGAATGTTGACGAAGTCCTCTCGTCCGTTCGCCGCCTCCGCCGCAATCGGTTTGCTTTCACGCTGGATCTGCTTGGTGAAGCCATCATCAGCGACAGCGAGGCGGATCGATATCAGCAGGCCTATCTCGATCTCATCAACGGCATGTCGCAGCAGGTTGATGAATGGCCCGACGATCAATTGCTGGACTCGGACCACGAACGTCGCATTCCTCGCGTCAATGTGAGCATCAAGCTCTCGGCCCTTGACAGCCAGTTTGCGCCGATCGATGCGGAAGGAACGATTCGCCGCGTCTCGACACGGCTGCGTCCGGTCCTGCGAGCAGCGCGGGAACATCATGCTTACGTTCATATCGATATGGAGCAAAACGATTATCGCGAGATCGCGTTCGAGATTTTCCGTCGCGTCATGATGGAAGACGAATTTCGCGATTACGCCGATTGCGGCATCGTGATACAGACGTATCTCGAATCGGCGGAAGCTGACCTTAGGCGCATGCTCGAATGGGCTCAGCGACGTGGCACGCCGATCTGGATTCGACTCGTCAAAGGCGCTTACTGGGACTACGAAAATATCGTCGCCGAATATCGTGGCTGGCCAGTCCCCGTGTATCGTCGCAAGTGGCAGTCGGATGATTGTTACGAGCGGTTGACTCGCATTCTGATGGAAAACTATCAGTGGCTCCGCCCTGCCCTCGGCAGTCACAATCTCCGAAGTCTGGCCCATGGACTTGCGCTCGCGGAACAACTGCAGGTGCCAAAGCAGGCCATGGAAATCCAGATGCTGTACGGCATGGGCGACGAACAGGCTCAACTGTTCCTGGAGCAGGGATATCGCGTCCGCATTTATACGCCGTTTGGCGAATTGATTCCCGGCATGGCGTACCTTGTGCGTCGGCTGCTCGAAAACACTTCCAACGATTCGTTCCTTCGCCAAAGTTTTACCGAACACATCGCCGTTGAGAAACTTCTTATGAAGCCCTCCAGCCACGCCACTGCCGAACCTCCAATTCAGGATGCGCCGAAGTCGGGGTTTTCGAACGAACCGCTCACAGACTTCAGTCGCGAAGAAAATCGTACTGCAATGACCGAGGCACTCGCCGCTGTTCGCGACGAATTCGGCAATGAGTATCCGCTGATCATTGATGGAAAATCCTGCGACAGCCGTGCAACACTCGTCTCTCGGAATCCTTCAAAGACTTCCGAAATCATCGGGCGTGTTGCATCGGCAACTGCTGAACAGGCGGCCGACGCGGTTGATGCCGCTCGACGAGCGTATTCGATGTGGGCGGCAACGCCGGTCGAAACCCGCGCCGAATATCTCGAACTGATGGCAGCCGAAATGCGCGAACGCCGCCTCGAACTGGCGGCCTGGATCATCTTTGAAACGGGTAAGCCATGGGCGGAAGCCGATGCGGATGTTGCGGAAACCATTGACTTCTGCATGTACTACGCTCACGAAATGGAGCGTCTCGCGAAGCCTCAGCAATGCGACTTCCTCGGGGAAGAAAACAGCTACACCTACCGTCCGCGGGGAGTCTGCGTTGTGATCGCTCCGTGGAACTTTCCAATGGCGATTCTGACCGGCATGACAGTCGCGGCGATGGTCGCAGGCAATACGGTAATCATGAAACCAGCCGAACAGTCATCCATCGTCGGCGCAAAACTGATGGAAATCGTCCGCAACGCCAGCGTTCCTGACGGGGTCGTCAACTTTCTGCCAGGCGTCGGCGAAGATCTCGGACCGGCACTGGTCAGTCATCCCGATGTCGATCTGGTTGCCTTTACGGGCTCTCAGGACGTCGGCCTCGAAATCAATCGCTCGGCAGCGGATACGGACAAGCGCCAGCAAAACGTGCGGCGAGTCATCGCGGAAATGGGCGGCAAAAACGCGATCATCGTGGATGACGACGCGGACCTTGATGAAGCCGTCGTGGGCGTCATCAAAAGCGCGTTCAGTTATGCCGGACAAAAATGCTCCGCCTGTTCGCGCGTCATCGTGCTGGAAGCGGCCTACGATCAGTTCGTGCAGCGGATAGTGGATGCCACGAAGAGTCTGCACGTCGGCATCGCGGAAGATCCGGCAACGAAAGTTGGTCCAGTCATTGATGAAGACGCCCGTGACCGAATTCTGGAGACCATCAAAAAGGTCGATCCCGAACACGGCGGAGTACTGACCCTGGCTGTCGATGTCGGCCCATTGGCCAAACAGGGAACATTCGTTGGCCCGCATATCTTCACCGATGTCGATCCTACGTCACCGCTGGCCCAAAACGAAATCTTTGGTCCCGTGCTGGCCGTCATCAAAGCAAAAAATCTGGACGAAGCTTTCCAGATCGCCAATGGAACTCGCTACGCCCTCACCGGCGGCATCTACAGCCGCAGCCCGGCCAGTCTGCGTCGCGCCCGTAACGAGTTCGAAGTCGGCAACCTGTACCTCAATCGCGAAATCACCGGCGCTCTGGTCCAGCGGCATCCCTTCGGCGGCTACCGCATGTCCGGCATCGGCAGCAAAGCTGGCGGCCCCGATTACCTGCTGCAGTTCCTCGTCCCCGTCAGTGTTTCAGAAAACACCATGCGCCGCGGCTTTGCGCCGAAGGTGGATGACGAAAAGTAGGCCGCCCCGGTCCCTCGTTCCGAGGCTCCGGCCTCGGAACGCACTGCCCGGAGGCTCTGCCTCCTGTCCGCCGCCGAGAGACTTGATACATTAAGAAAACCATCTGCGTGCAGACAGTCGAGGCAGGAGCCTCGGAGGCAGTGCGTTCCAGGGCTGGAGCCCTGGAACGAGATTATGAAGCGCCCACTCAAGGTGCAACGCTGCTGCTAACGGCCGAAATCAGCAGGCATTGTTTCACCACCCGCTGGCGTTGCCAGGGCCTTCATGATGCTGAGATCCGTCTTGTCGCTGAGGAAGGCGACAGAACCATCACACATCGCAAATTGTCCTCCGTTCCAGCCGGGTGGTCCGCCGAAGCCGTCGGGCGAGCGATTAATGCCCAGCGCCGGGTCACGGACGTTGGCTGGATATCCCCAGGGCCGGAAATTCTGACCGACGGAACCCAGCAGAATCGTGTTCGAAGTGCCGTCTGTGATCTGATTCAGTGACACAACCTGGCCCGACTTGTGGAGTACCGTTGTGAATCCGTCACTGCCGTCGCGGGAAGTCACCGGCGGAAATGATGCGGTCACGATCGGCAGCACATGCACGTTTCCGGCCCAGTGACAGAGTCCATAACCATTGGCATCGAAGACAGGTCCGGGTTGTGACGGGTTAAGGAAATCTGACGCCTGACACTTGTAAATGCGGTCATTTGGCGGGCTGTTCCACGGCGTCTGGAATTGAATGTTTTCAGTTGTAAACGAATAGAAGTACCCGAGAAACGCGATCCAGCCATGCAGCAATTCGCCGTCTTCATTCATCGTTCCTCCCGGCGGAAACTCGCCATAAACATCATGGAAGTTGTGAAATGCCAGACCGAATTGTTTCAGATTGTTCTTTGCCTGAGTGAATCTCGCCGCTTCGCGGGCCTGCGCGAGAACTCCCAGATCACGCGGTGCTGCGGCCTCGGCACTCGAATCTCTTCTCCCTGACAAAATCCACACGGCCTGATGCGTTGCGCCCACGAGCGCAGTCCCGGATACGAACAGCACGAACAGCATTGCCGATGCCACAAGAGAACTCCGCCATGTCCAGCGGCTCGCCCCCGAATTCTCAACGTCAGAACCTGCGCGATAGAACCACTGCATCGTCCGATGCAGCGCTGCAACGAACATCAGCGAACATATCGTGCCAAGCATCAAGGTTGGCCAGTCAACGGTCATCCGTGGGATCGTTCGCAGCGGAAAATAGATCCATCCGAGAACCAGTTGCTCCACATACACCGGGGCTGCGAACAAGCAAATCAATCCTGTAATGGTCGGCACTGCAATCCAAAGAACTACCGCAGCAGTCGGTGATCTGTGCGTGAGTTGTTCATTCATGGTGCCAATCCTGATGATGGACTCTCTGTCGTTTTGCGAGCTTCCGACAGAGTTTGTTTGATATCCGAGGAACTCATCGAGCCGATAAAACCATTCGTCAGCAGTACCATGCGATCGGAGCCCTCAAGTTCGGGCTCGAACACAAACAGGCGTCCGGTTGATTCTGCTTTGCAGCCAGAAACCGCCAGATACTTCAGTCCAGGAAATCCAGGAATCTCCCAAAGTGCCGCATCGACTTCAGAATCGTCGATAGTCGGTAGTCGCCCGTCATGAGTTGCCGCGAACTGCCAAAGCGCCGTGCGCAGGTGTTCGAGCTGCCGCTGCCTTGCCGCTCGGCCAGAATCTGCGTCCGGCCGCGACGATTCTGTCAGTTGGTACGTCCATCCTTGTTTCCGCCACGCTCCCGGGGTCATCAGTTCGCGCGCTCCGGAGATCATCGTCAGCACGATCACAAACGAAAGCCCCCACAGCAGAACCAGTCCCATCGCTCTACCATACGTCAGTAACGGAAGTCGCGGAAAATCACGCCGCGCCAGATTCCAGAGTCCCTTGACGAGCCAACCACTCAGCAGTAAAACGGCGACGAAAAACGAAATCGCCTGAACCCGCAACGCCGTTCCGGCAATACTGTGAACGCCATTCGTGCCGCTCTCAGCCGTCCAGCCTGTCGGCAGCGGCGCTGGCATTCCAGCGTCGGCAGTCAGACACATCCAACAACATGTCGCAGCGGTTGTCAGCCACATCCCGTCACACCAACGATGCCACATTTTGTAATCTTTCGTTACCGACATTTAGACGTACGTGGGTGCCAAACGCACCGAAACGGGCCATGCCTGTTGTTCCATGTTCAGATACAGTCGCAGGGATTCTCACTGCATTTACAAGACATGAAACTCGATGTGATGATATTTGTCTAATGTTGTTTTGAACACTGTGCGTGGATAGACTGATGAAAAGCAGTTGTCCACAACGAGCGATTTCTTCCAATCGAGGCGCGGCATGGATAAATCATGGAATCAGCTCGAAGCTGTTGAATCACATCCCGATAAAGTCAGCGGTGCCTGGGTCTTTCGCGATACGCGTGTGCCAGTTGCGGCGCTCTTCGAAAACGTTCGCGACGGTGCGACAGTTGATGAGTTTCTGGAATGGTTTCCAGGTGTCAGTCGCGTTGATGTCGAATCCGTGCTGAATCATGAAGTCGCGAGTCTTACTGCTTCGGAT
>Ga0154020_10000438_pt1 | contig 49896 bp, 53 predicted proteins | sample Klosneuvirus_201_FD_109709 | JGI IMG/M metagenome (GOLD analysis project Ga0154020, IMG submission 109709) | Active sludge microbial communities from wastewater, Klosterneuburg, Austria - Klosneuvirus_20160825_MG | ecosystem: Engineered > WWTP > Aerobic digester > Activated sludge | place... | reverse complement strand
ATGCAAAGGCCAAGGGTACTCTTTCAATCTAAAAATTTAATAATCTGCTAGTATGGCAAAGAAAGGAAACAGAATACAGGTAATTCTAGAGTGCACCGAGCAAAAGGCCAGCGGCCAGCCCGGTATGAGCCGCCACATTACCACAAAAAACCGGAAGAACACCACTGAGCGTATTGAGCTTAAGAAATACAATCCGATTTTAAAGAAATATACTCTTCACAAAGAAATTAAATAATCATGGCAAAGAAAGTTGTTGCGTCATTAAAGAAAACCGATGGCAAGAATTACGCAAAAGTAATTCGGGCTGTAAAATCTGAAAAAACAGGTGCCTACATCTTCAAAGAAGAAATTGTAGTGTCTGATTTGGTAAAAGAAACACTAGCCAAAAAATAATTGGCTTACGCAGATAAGATTGGAAAGTCCCTTGAGTGGGACTTTTTTTATTTAGTTAGTAACTTATCCAGAATTTATACCACACGCAGCTATGTCATTCTTGTCGGGTTTATTTTCTAAGGAAAAGAAAGAAAGTCTTAACCAGGGTCTTGAAAAAACCAAGGAAAGTTTTTTCAACAAACTGGGGAAGGCCATAGCGGGCAAATCGGTTGTCGATGCGGAAGTACTGGATAACCTAGAAGAGATTCTGATCTCTTCGGATGTGGGCATACAAACCACCCTTAAAATTATTGAACGTATTGAAGCTCGCGTGGCCCGCGACAAATACCTGGGCACAGCTGAATTAGATAAAATTTTAAAGGAAGAAATTGCCGATCTGCTGACAGAAAGTAATACGCAGGATCTGGTTGATTTTGAAATACCCAAAGGGATCAAGCCTTATGTATTGTTAGTAGTAGGTGTAAATGGCGTTGGCAAAACCACCACCATCGGGAAACTTTCTGCCCAATTTAAAAAACAAGGAAAGTCCGTAATATTGGGTGCTGCCGATACTTTTCGTGCAGCAGCGGTAGATCAGTTAAAACTCTGGGGCGAACGGGTTGGTGTGCCCGTTATATCAAAAGGCATGAACACAGATCCCTCGGCAGTAGCCTTTGATGCCGTACAACATGGTGTTGATTCAGGAGCCGATATTGTAATTATCGATACTGCAGGACGCTTACACACGAAAGTAAATCTGATGGCTGAGCTCTCTAAGATTAATCGTGTTATCCAAAAGGTAATTCCTGATGCTCCCCACGATGTTATGTTGGTGTTAGATGGAAGTACCGGCCAAAATGCTGTGATCCAAGCCCGCGAGTTTACCAAAGCCACCGATGTATCTTGCCTCACCATTACCAAACTGGACGGCACAGCAAAAGGAGGCGTGGTTATTGGAATTTCGGAGGAGTTTAAAATACCTGTACGGTATATCGGAGTAGGTGAAAAAGTAGATGATCTACAGGTATTCAACAAGACTGAGTTTGTCGACTCGCTGTTTCAAAAGAATTGATTGCCCTTACTTATCTGACTTGAACGGAAACCGCCAGAATACCTGATAGTTGAATCCCCAATAAGTATTCTTATACGTGAGCCCGAATCCCGGAATCTCATAAGTATCAAATCCATCATCACCAGATACAGATGGCAAGAATTTTAATCGGGCTGTATAGCCCATCCAAAATTGCTTCCAGATTTTTACCCGAAGACCTGTAGTTAGCTCCATCCACCCTGCCTTGGCGTTGTTGTTGGTAGCGTCTTTCTGATAATCTCCAAAATCGATGGCGCTATAATCGTAGATAACCTGTTCATCAAAAATGGAACGACCGTATCGAAAACCTATAAAGAACATATTCCTGTCCGGGTCATTCTTTAAAAAATTATAATCTACACCTAATCGTATATAGCGGCCATCATTCGAATATGTTCCGTTTTCGATCGGGGTGTCTCTCTTCCAATGTCCATAATCAAAGGTTGGATAATATCTGCCCAGGTCCGTGTCAGCATTTAACTCCCAACCCGAAAATGAACTCTTGGCAATTGTTTGACCAAGCCTAATCACATCAGTACCTAATCGAATACCGGTTGGCCTAATAAACTTACGCGTGGAGTCAGATGGAAGATCCTGAGCCAGACTTTCAATGCCCAGACTAACCAACAACCAGCTAATCAATAGATATCTGAATATTAACAGTTGCATTGGTTGATAATTGATTAACTAATACCTGCGGATCGACAAAGGTTGAACTGATAACAGAAAGGTTAACATAGTTAGTAAAGGCACCGCAGTCTACAGAAATAATTTGCACACTCGTTTCGTACCCTATCGTTAGCGTCTCCTCGCGCCCCTCAAACTTAAAAGTAAAGGTCATTTCCGAGGCTTCCGGATTAACGGGTAATTGAACCGAACTAACGGCTACATCTTGATAATAGATCTTGTCGAGCCCGGAAACCGTTATTTCATCAAAGGCAATTACCCGAACGCTATTCCCGTTTTTAAAAGAAATCTTTACCAAATTAGTACTGGTAATGAGACAATCGGGTTGCCCCAGGCAGCCTGTTAAAAAAATAAATAAACTGATAAACCGAACGAATTTCAAAGGCATGCAGTTGAACGTGCAAATATAACCTATGACAATGCGGGGCAGAATTTACCCGGAGGTATTTTTTGTAAATTCGCACCGAAATATAAATCTGTGAAAACAAAAGGCACTAAAAAGACCAAAGTAAACATTGTAACACTCGGCTGCTCTAAAAACCTGGTGGATTCGGAAGTGCTTTTAACACAACTCAGAGGTAATGGAATTGACACCCAGCATGAATCAAAAAAGGATGATTCAAATATTGTGGTTATTAATACGTGCGGGTTTATCGATAATGCCAAACAAGAATCGATCGATACGATTCTACGCTATGTAGATGCCAAAGAAGAAGGTGTGGTAGAAAAGGTTTATGTGACGGGCTGCTTATCGGAGCGCTACAAAGACGATCTTCAAAAAGAAATACCTAAAGTAGATGCCTGGTTTGGTACGCGCGATCTCTCCCGTTTACTCAAGCAACTCAATGCCAATTACAAACACGAATTAGTGGGCGAACGCATTCTTACTAACCCAAGTCATTTTGCCTATCTAAAAATTTCGGAGGGTTGCGATCGCCCGTGTTCTTTCTGTGCTATTCCCATCATGCGAGGCAAACATATTTCAAAACCGATGGAAGAGTTGGTGTTGGAAGCAAAAAATCTCGCCAAGAAAGGAACGAAAGAGTTACTGCTTATTGCACAGGATTCAACCTACTATGGTCTCGATATCTACAAGAAGAGAAATCTGGCCGAACTTTTACAACGACTTTCGGATGTAGAAGGCATTGATTGGATTCGGCTTCACTATGCATTTCCTGCAGGATTCCCTAGTGATGTATTGGATGTAATAGCTGAGCGCACTAACATTTGCAAATATCTCGACATTCCCTTGCAACATGGTTCTACAGAACTTCTTAAGATTATGAGACGCGGTATTACGCGTGAAAAAACGGAAGAGCTCCTGGCGTTGATTCGTGATAAAGTTCCGGGTATTGCCATACGAACCACCCTGATTGCCGGGCACCCGGGGGAAGGCGAAGCGGAGTTTGCCGAGATGATGAAGTTTGTTGAAACTTCTCGCTTCGATCGACTGGGCGTATTTCCATATTCACATGAAGATAACACGCATTCCTATTCATTGAAGGATGATGTGTCTGAAAAAACCAAGCAAGAACGCGTGGATCAACTGATGGAATTGCAACAAGGTATTTCCCTGGAATTAAATCAACAAAAAATAGGAAATACATTCAAAGTGCTCATTGACCGGAAAGAAGGCGGCAACTTTTACGGTCGCACAGAATTCGATTCCCCTGAAGTAGATAATGAAGTTATTTTAGATGCGAAGCAAAACTATTTGCGTGTTGGTGATTTTGTGATGGCTAAAATTACCGGAGCCAGCGAGTTTGATTTGATTGCGGAGCCCGTGCTTTAACTTTAACAATTTATTAACAGGATTGGCCTCTTATAATAAATCCTCAAACTTTATCAGGAAATAAGTCGTTATTGAACTATGTTTTTTCCAAATCCGATCTGTTGTTAGTATGCGCCTCCAAAAACTTGAGTTTTCCGAAACCCGGTCGTTTTCTTCTTTCTTTCTCGATTACATTCAAAAAAAAGATTCCTTAAAGCCTTTCTACGGTCACTTTCCAGAAGTTGAAAATTTCAAAGCACAAATAGCAGAAAAATCAAAAGCGTATTCTGATGCTAATAGAAAAGTTTTAGCAGAGGTACTTCAAAAACAATATCAGGATATTGATTCAACGGAACAGGTTAAACAAAATCTGAGTTCCTTAAAAGAGAATACAACTTTCACTGTTACTACCGGACATCAGTTAAATATTTTCACGGGCCCCTTATATTTTATTTACAAAATTGTAACGGTCGTCAACACCTGCAAGGAATTAAAGAAGCAATATCCGCAATACAATTTTGTGCCCGTGTACTGGATGGCTTCGGAAGATCATGATTACGATGAAATAAAATACTTTCGACTTTACGGAAAAAAGCATACGTGGGAAACAACACAAACCGGTGCTGTAGGGCGATTTAACCCAGAAACAATAGCAAAACTTTTTAGTGAAATTCCCGGAGACATTGAATTGTTTAAAAAAGCTTACAAGCAAAAAACACTGAGTGCTGCGGTTCGCCATTATGTAAACGCATTATTCGCTCACGAAGGATTAGTTGTTGTGGATGCAGACGACCGTTCTCTCAAAACTCTCTTTCAGCATGTTATTCGCGATGATGTATTTGATCATATCCCAAAAAAGCTGGTAGAAGATCAGAATTCAAAACTTGAATTGCTGGGCTATCATCCACAGGTTTTTGCGCGTGATATTAATTTCTTCTATCTGGACAAAGACCTTCGAAGTCGTTTGGAAGTAAGCGATGATACGTTTCGGGTGGTAGACACAGCTCTTCAATTTTCGAAATCAGAAATTGAAAAGATGATTGTTGAAGAACCTGAAAAATTCAGCCCGAACGTAATTTTACGTCCGCTTTATCAGGAAGTGATCCTGCCTAACCTTGCTTACGCTGGCGGCCCGGCTGAAGTGGTGTATTGGCTCCAGCTCAAAAAAGTATTTGATCACTTCAAGGTTCCTTTTCCGGTATTGATGCCAAGAAATTTTGCTTTGATTATAGATACTCCGGTTTCCAGGAAGTTTGAAAAAACAGGGCTTGAGTATTCGCATTTATTTGAAGAGAAAAATTTCTTGTTTAATCAGTGGATCGTTAAAAACACAGTTCACGATCTTTCATTGGGCAAAGAAATTCAAGCCATGGGTAATTTGTTTTCAGGTATTCGTGATCAGGCAGCTGTCATTGACCCAACCCTTATAAAATTTATTGAAGCTCAGCGGCAGCGCACCTTAAATGGTCTAGATAAAGCAGAGCAAAAAATATTGCGAGCAGAAAAACGATTGCATACTGATAAGCTAGCTCAGTTGGAAGCGGTAAAAGAAGAACTCTTTCCGAAGGGAAGCCCGCAAGAGCGTGTTGATAATTTTTTAAACTTCTATCAAAAAGATCCACAATTCATTGAGCATCTTCTAAACACGTTCGATCCTTTTGATTTTAAATTCAATTTGCTCTTTTACTAGTTGGAGCCATGACCAAGGAAGCGCTTAGAAAAATTTATCGCGCCAAGCGAAATGAACTAAGTGAAAGCGAATTCCTTCAAATGAGTCGACAACTGAGTGATCGATTTTTTCTTGCTATTGATCTTTCCTTTATAAAAGTCGTTCATGTCTACCTACCTATCGAATCAAAAAAAGAACCCAACACATGGCTTATCGTTGAACGTATTCGCAGAGAGTTTTCCCACATTCGATTATCAATACCGAGAGTAAAAGGGGAAGTGATGGAAAACATTTTCTTTGAAGGATTACATCAACTCGAAAAAAACCGTTGGGGAATTTTAGAGCCTAAACGAGGTGTACCCACACCTTCAGAAAAAATAGATTTAGCCGTTGTTCCTTTGCTCGCCTTCGATAAGCAGGGCCATCGTGTGGGCTATGGAAAAGGTTTCTATGATCGCTTCCTAAAAGAATGCAGACCTGATTGTCAAAAGGTTGGATTGTCTATGTTTGATCCTGAGAATCAATCCATCGAGACCAACGAGCACGATGTGCTGCTTTCGCTTTGTATCACACCAACAAAAGAATATAAATTTTAGATTGCTGGTTCTTGCTGGCTCAAACAATGGAAAGATCCCAATCCCCAGATAATATCGGTGGAATCAAGACCAATCACCTTTCGATCGTTAAAACAGTGTTGCAAAATATCCAGGGCGCGATCATCATTCTTATCCTGAAAGGTAGGCACAACCACATACTTATTGCTTATGTAGAAGTTTGCATAGGAGGCGGGCAGTCGCTGGTCTTCATAGATAACGGGAGCCGGCATGGGTAATTCAACAATGTTGATCTGCTTTCCATTTTCTAAACGAAGTGTTTTCAGCTCTTTTAGATTGTCCTGAAGAATTTCAAAATTCTCATCGTCTTTATTTTCTTCAATGATAGTAACAACCGTATCTTCATTAACAAAACGAGTCAGGTCATCAATGTGTCCATCGGTATCATCACCAACAATGCCATCACCCAACCAAAGAATATGATCAACTCCGTAATAGTCAACTAGGTATTTTTCTATTTGAGATTGATTAAGATGAGGATTGCGGTTGGGATTTAACAAACATGCGCGTGTGGTGAGCAATGTTCCACTTCCGTTAAATTCTACCGAGCCCCCTTCCATAACGATACCCGGATGCACCACCGGAAGATTATAATGCTTGGCTATTAACGTTGGAATCACATCATCCAAATCATAAGGTGGGTACTTGTCGCCCCAGGCATTATAGCCCCAATCCACAATCATTTTTTTCTTCTCTGTTGGATTGATAAGAAATGCGGGGCCATGATCGCGACACCACGCATCGTTAGTGGGATGAATAAAAAATTGAATATTTCTTAAATCGGCTCCAGCTTCATTGAGGTGATACGTTGCTTTTATACGCATCGCTTCGTTGGCCACATTAATATTTACTGTTTCCCCTTCGGCAACACGTTTAATAAATTCAGAATAAACAGGATAAACTGATTCTATTTTTCCAGGCCACGAAGCTTCTTTATGCGGCCAGCTTAACCATGTGGCTGAATGCTTGGCAAACTCTGCGGGAAAATGAAATCCTAATTCTTTTGGGGTCATCGTCATTTTAGTCCATAGTCTAATAGACGATAGTCCATAGTCAGCTATCGACCATGAACTATCGACTATTCCTCATCAATAAATCTTTTTGTAATGGGTTGATACGAATCAATTCTGCGATCGCGAAGAAAAGGCCAATGCGTGCGGTAGCTATCGGTTTTATTTAAATCAATCTCTAGCACATGCACCTCCTCGTGTTCGTGCGAAGCTTTATAAAGAATACTTCCAAAGGGATTGGTAATAAACGAACCGCCCCAAAATTTCATAGCCCCATTTTGTTCCAGTCCTACCCGGTTAACGCTAACTACATGTACCCCATTGGCAACAGAGTGACTACGTTGAATGGTTTGCCAGGCATTGTATTGCTCCGTGTTGGTCGCTTCATCTTGCGAAGTTGCCCAGCCGATGGCGGTTGGATAAAACAAAATCTCAGCCCCCATTAAAGCTGTTATGCGAGAAGCCTCCGGATACCATTGATCCCAGCATATCAATACACCTAAAGTCGCAAACTTTGTTTTAAAAACTTTATACCCAAGATCACCCGGAGTAAAATAAAATTTCTCGTAGTAGGCAGGATCATCCGGGATGTGCATTTTGCGATACTTGCCCAGATAAGCACCATCGGCATCCAGCACCGCGGTTGTGTTGTGATAAATTCCTTGCGTCCTTTTTTCAAATAGCGAGGCGATGATCACCACCCCTAACTCTTTGGCAACAGCACTCAACGTATCGGTAGAAGGACCGGGAATGGATTCCGCCAATTTGAAATTTTCGTAATCCTCCACATCACAAAAATAAAGCGATGTAAAAAGCTCTTGTAAACAAATTATCTGAGCCCCTTTCGTTGCTGCTTCACGTACTTTTTCAATGGCCTTGGCAAGATTCTCCGAAGGCGCTTTTGTGCAACTCATTTGCACAGTTCCTATTTTAACTTTTTTACCTGACACTATAGAAAGATTAAGCTGTAAAAATAGGGATTTTGAAGTTCTTGCAATCAGATTTTTATGGCACGTACCATCTCTCGCTTCCCGGGTGGGCCGGGTAATGACTCTACGGTGAGTCCTAATGATTTTAAATCGCGCTTCAATTGACCCTTCGCACAATAGGTAACAAATACGGCATGGGCTTTCATCGCTGAAACAATTTTTTCAAGCATCGGTAATTCCCACATTTCGGGTTGCTTGTTGGGTGCAAAGGCATCAAAGTAAATCAAATCAAAATGATTAGTTGGAATGTCTGCCAACTGCAGGGTGTTATTATCCTTGAAGAGAGAAAAGCAAGCATCCATTTGTTGCCATTGTTGCCAAGGAGCACTATGCAGCTGCCGAAATTTCGAAACCTCGGAATCGGTCGTGCCATAGTTCAGCAATTTCCAGATTTCTTCTGAAATGGGAAATGCCTCCAATGTATGATACATTACTCTGCTACTTAGCTTCTCCGCCCATTGCCAACTTAGCCAGGCGTTTAAGCCGGTCCCAAATCCGATTTCCAAAATGGAAACAACCTTGGGTAATTTTTTCAAAAAAAGATAATCCAGACCCTTTTCAATGAAAACATAGTTCGATTCAAGCATAGCGCCATGGCGCGAATGATAGGTCTCATTCATTTCAAGGTTCAGCAGCGAGTGCGAACCATCCTCTGTAACAATAATATTTATCGCCACTAAAACTGATTTAAGTCATCCCCAATTTTAACCCAATATACTGGCGAAATGGTAATTTTATATATCATGCAAGTCAAAGTTCCACCGCATACGTTTTTAAGAAATCTTCAATACGTTTTTTTTATCTCCGTGATTTTGTATTTCGGAAAACCATTATTCATTCCTTTGTCTTTTGGCGTATTGATCAGTTGCCTTTTATACCCATTATGTGCATGGCTGGAAAGACATAAGGTTAGCAGGATGGGTGCAATTGTAATTAGTTTGATGGGAACATCCGTACTGTTGGGCTTAATTCTCTTTCTGCTTGTTAATCAATTAATGCGATTTGTAGATGAGTGGCCTGAACTTCAAAGCAAACTCATGGAATCGTTTACTGAAATCAGTCTTTGGATTACTGCTAAATTCGAAATTAGTAAAGACCAGCAATGGGTATGGCTAAACAAATCAATTAACGATTCGGGTGGAAGTACGCTTTCGTTTTTACAAAGCCTGATTTCAACAACCGCTGTTGGCTCGGTGTTACTTATTTTAATGCCCATTTATACCGTATTGATTCTTTTCTACCGCAACAAGTGGTTAGAAGTTTTATATAGGTTGTTTCCTACGCAAGGCCGCGAACGTATACGCGACATTCTTAAGCTCAGCATTGAGTCTTATTATAGTTTTATGAAAGGCATGTTGTTGGTCTACTTTATTGTTGGCATTCTCAATAGTGTAGGACTATACCTGTTAGGGATTCCCCATGCTTTTCTTTTCGGATTTATTGCCTCCGTGTTAACCTTTATTCCTTATGTTGGAATTCTTATAGCTTCCTTGCTCCCCATATCCATGGCCTGGATTACCTATAACTCCATTTGGTATCCGTTAGGGGTGATAGCCATTTTTACACTGGTTCAATACCTGGAGGCCAATTTAATTTTCCCGCTGGCCGTTAGCAGACGATTAAAAATCAACGCGCTTGCAACCATACTCGTTATTTTTGCAGGGGGTATACTGTGGGGTGTGGCCGGAATGATTTTATTCGTTCCCTTTCTGGGTATACTTAAATTAATAGCGGATAAAACACCTGGACTCAAAACGCTTTCGCTGATTCTCGGTGCTGGTGAAAGGGGTTAATCTTATTCTTTTTTAATAAGCGCCACCGCATACGCATTCACACCTTCTTCTCGACCCACATAGCCAAGTCTTTCCGAAGTAGTCGCTTTAATTGAAATATCAGCCTCTTCAATATTCATGAGTGGGGCCAGAACTTTTTTCATTTCAGGGATGTGTGGGTTTATTTTTGGCGCCTCAAGACAAAGGGTACAATCAACATTTTCAATTTTCCAGCCTTGCTCTGACAACATACGTGTAACATCCTTCAAAAAAAATTTACTATCCCTGCCTCTCCACTGAGGATCTGTGTTGGAGTAGTGAAATCCGATGTCTCGTAAATTAGCCGCACCCAAAAGAGCATCACAAATAGCGTGAATTAATACATCGGCATCAGAGTGCCCGGTAGCGCCTTTGGTAGCCGGTAATTTTATTCCACCCAGAAAAAAATCTCTGCCCTCTTCTAGCTGATGGACATCGAACCCCATTCCTACTCTTATTTTCATGCAACTATTTTTTTAAGGTAAATGCTTTGGCCTGGCATAACTAATCTCATTTTAATTGATGGTTAGGTTTTATCCAATTCTTCAGCGTGATAATAAATAACGTTTGCGTTTTTCTCATTCAATATTTTTGAGGCTATCCTAATAATATCATCGTCTTCAAAAGCCTCAATCATTTGCGATTCTTGATTGATCAAATTTGCATCGCCCGACAAGGCGGCAAAGGCCAGATTCATCGCGCGGTTAATCACTTCCACCTTTTCAAACTCCATGGCAGTGAGTGACTGGTTTTTAACTTTCTGCAGTTCACCCTGCCTCAATCCTTCTTTTAACAAAGATTGAATCACCTTTTCTAATTCCTCCTCTCCTGCTTCCGGAGTAATTCCCGCTCCAAGTCTTCCGCTTATTACAAACATACCCGGATCGATAGAACCCATGGTAAATGATGATATCGAAGTAAAGATCTTTTTTTCTTTCACTAACTGATTGTAGAAACGGCTGGACTGCCCCCGACTTAAGATGTCGCTAAGAAGTTCGGCAGCATAAAAGTCATTATTAAATCGCCCTTGCATGTGATAACTTTTATAGAGCGCGTGTGCAGGAACCTTCGCATTAACCGTAAGCGTTCGTTTTGCGGTTTGTAAAGGTTCCCTGGCAAGTTGTCTCGGCTTCTTAATCCCTGCTGGTATTGGGGCAAACCATTTTTCAGAAAGATTTTTTACTTGTTCATACGTCACGTTGCCTGCCACCACCAATATAGCATTGTTAGGAATGTAATGAGAAAAGAAAAAATCCCTTACATCATTCATCGTAGCATTCTCGATGTGGCTAATCTCTTTGCCAATGGTTGCCCATTGATAGGGGTGTGCCTTATAGGCCAAGGGTCGAATCTTTAACCAAACATCGCCATAAGGCTGATTGAGATAGCGTTGCTTAAATTCCTCAACTACCACTTTGCGTTGAACTTCCAATACAGGAGGATCAAACGATAAGCTTAACATTCGGTCACTCTCCAGCCAAAACCCTGTTTCCAGATTGTCAGCCGGCACGGTTAGATAGTAATTGGTGATATCTGTATTGGTGAAAGCATTATTTTCACCTCCCACAAGTTGCAATGGTTCGTCATAATTTGGAATATTCAATGAGCCACCAAACATTAAGTGTTCAAACAAATGGGCAAAACCGGTTTTATCCGGTTGTTCGTCTCGCGAACCCACATCGTACAAAATATTCATAACCGCTATTTGCACGGTCGGGTCTTCATGAACCAGTACCCGAAGGCCATTATCTAATGTAAATGTTGAGAAAGGAATCATTGGAATAAGCTAAAATCTAAAACAAAGCAGTAATCACCGGGCTGCAAGATAGTCTGCCAGTTAATTTTTTCTATATTTTCGCATCTACCTTATTAAAGCTTTCCCGGATATGAAATTCCTGCGCAAGAAATATTCCAATGAAGTTCTCATCGCCTTATACGAAGCTTTGCTCCGCCCGCGATTAATAGAAGAAAAGATGTTGATTTTACTTCGACAAAATAAAATCAGCAAATGGTTTAGCGGCATCGGGCAGGAAGCCATCTCAGTGGGTATTACTCAGGCTCTTGATAAGGATGAATACATTTTGCCGATGCACCGAAACCTAGGGGTTTTTACGGGTAGGGAACTACCCTTTACCCGGCTTTTTGCACAATGGCAAGGGACTTCGATGGGCTACACGAAAGGACGCGATCGATCTTTCCATTTCGGCACCAAGGAACATCATATTGTGGGAATGATCTCGCACCTTGGCCCACAAAATGGCGTGGCCGATGGTATTGCACTGGGCACACAATTAAGGAGTGAAAAAAAAGTTACTGTCGTTTTTAATGGCGATGGCGGCACCAGCCAGGGAGATTTTCATGAGGCAATAAATGTAGCTGCTGTCTGGAGTTTGCCCGTGATCTTTGTTGTCGAAAACAATGGCTACGGTTTGTCAACACCCAGCAGCGAGCAGTTCAAATGCAAACAATTTATTGACAAGGCAATTGGCTATGGGATAAAAGGGGTTCAGGTAGACGGTAACAATATTCTCGATGTCTTTGATACCGTAAAATCGCTCGCCACAAGTATGCGTAAAAAACCGGAGCCGGTGTTACTGGAGTGCATTACGTTTAGAATGCGTGGTCATGAGGAAGCATCAGGCACTAAATACGTTCCAAAAAAACTGATGGACGAATGGGCTAAGAAAGATCCAATCAGTAACTACGAACAGTTTCTCATCAAAGAGAAAATCATTGATCAGAAATTTGCAGATACGGTTCGCAAGAAAATAAAAAATGAAATAGATGCTGGGTTGGAAGAAGCATTCCGCGAAACGCTGCCTGCGCCTGATACCGAGCAGGAACTAAAAGATGTATATGCTCCTTATGTTGAATCGATTGTTTCACCAAAAACAGAGAAAAAATCCGAAAGGAGATTTATTGATGCGATAAGTGACGGACTGCGGCAAAGTATGGAGCGACACGATAACCTCGTGTTGATGGGCCAGGATATTGCCGACTATGGTGGGGTGTTTAAAATCACCGAAGGGTTTGTAGAAAAGTTTGGCAAGGATAGGGTACGCAACACACCCTTGTGCGAGGCCGCCATTGTAGGTACAGGTTTAGGCCTGTCTATTAAAGGAATGAAAGCGATGGTGGAGATGCAATTCGCTGACTTTGTTACCGAGGGCTTTAATCAAATAATAAACAATCTCGCTAAAACACATTGGCGTTGGGGGCAGGCTGCCGATGTAGTTGTGCGTATGCCAACCGGAGCCGGTACGGCAGCGGGGCCGTTTCATAGCCAAAGCAATGAAGCGTGGTTTTTTCACACTCCGGGATTAAAGATTGTATACCCTTCTAATCCATACGATGCCAAAGGATTATTGTGTGCTGCTTTGGAAGATCCCAATCCATATTTATACTTTGAGCATAAAGTGCTTTACCGATCTATCAAAGATCAAATTCCAGACGATTATTATACTGTAGAAGTAGGTAAAGCCAGCTTGGTAAGTGAAGGCAATGATCTCTCTATAATTACCTATGGAATGGGAGTGCATTGGGCCAAAGAAATATTGAGTACTATGCCGGGTATAAGTGCCGATCTTATTGATTTGAGAACTCTTTTACCGTGGGACAAAGAAGCGGTTATGGAAACAGTAAAGAAGACCGGCCGGGTTCTTATTCTACATGAAGACACACTGACTGGAGGGATTGGTGGAGAAATAGCCGCCTGGATAGGCGAGCATGCCTTTAATTATCTGGACGCTCCTGTATTACGCGCAGCCAGTTTAGATACTGCCATACCCTTTGCAGCTACACTAGAACAAAATTTTTTGCCTAAAGGCCGATTAAAATCCAGAATTGAAGAGCTGCTAAAATTCTAAGTAACAACTGTCGTTATAATCATGTAAAGGAAGAACATTGCTTTTTTCCTTATCTTAGCCTGTTTATAGCAAATTAATTGAAGCCTGCTAAAGAAATAGTGAACCCAGTTAGCAAACGCCTGATATTTTGGGGGTCGTTGCTGGTTTTGTTTTTTCTTTCTTCCCACCTCAATGCGCAGGATAAAAAGCCAATAAACAATAAGGGGGTAATTCGTCAGATGAAGGCGAAGTCCATGTCGCGTAAGGAAAAAGCTACCACAAAAGATCTTGCCGGGAAAAAATTACGCGCTCGCAACCAATCCTCGGCACAACGGGCAGTCTACACTTCAAGCTCGCCATACAAAAACAAAAGAAGGTCGGGAGGTGATCAGGTTGGTAAGCCGATAGGTGGCAGCGCACCACGTATTCGTTCTCGTTCTGCAGAACTTGCACGTGCCAATGTTTATCCTCAAAAGGGTCCCTTTGTTAATAACAATTCTAAAAAACCCGAGCACGCATATTCTAACAAAAGAGAGCTATCTCGTTTAGCGCGTCTTCAAACCCGACAAGAACCTCCGGGTAAAAAGAAACGGATTACGCCAAGATCGGGTTCGCAAGCGTATGTTACCCGCGGACGTAAGAATGTCTATTGGGGAAAATTCTCTAAAGGAGAACGCGCATTTACAACTGACATTGCGGGTAGGCCATTACGGGCCAAGAATTTTAGAACTCCGGCTAACCCAATTATTAAATCGACAGATCCATACTACGGCCGTAAACAAACTGGTGACCGTGCCTATTCAGGAACCTATCGTTCGGGTTATAAAACTGCTACCAGGCGTGGGGAATTGCCATGGAAAGGTGATGTATCCGGTCAACCCATTCGAAAAAGTAAAGGCAGAGATAATCAGGTTGCAGGTGTGCCCGGTTCCAGTCCGCGGATAAAGCCCGGGTTTAGCGCCAACTATATGAAGCAAGATTTTTCGCGTTTGCGTGGAATAAAACCAAAAAAAGGTGGCGGCAGTGTAACCGGAAAATATAAATCAAATCAACCGCTAAGTCCGAAAGCACCCGGTATAGGTGCAAACTTTATGCGTCAGGATCAAAATAAGTTGCGCGGCATTAAACCTACGAAAGGCGGAGGCTCTGTGACTGGTAAATTCAAATCCAATCAACCTATTAGTGCAAGGGCTCCCGGAATTGGCGCTTCTTATATGAAAAAAGATCTTGGCAAGCTCAGAGGTATTAAACCTACTAAAGGGGGCGGTGGCAGCGTAAGCGCTCAAATGAAAAAAGGGAGAAATACTCCTCTGGGCGCTCGTCCGCCAGCCAACCCGAGTGTCGCCAACCGAATGGGCAATTTCTCAGGAAATATCCGTTCGGTTCGATCACCAAAAGGTGGCGGAAGTGTGAGTGGGCAATTGAAGAAAACCACAACCACCCCCTTGCCTGCGCGGGCGCCATTGGATCAGCGCGCTGCCAATTATCAGGACAATTACAAAGGGTTTATAAAACGTAACCGAGTTTCTGAAGGCTTTAGCCAGGATGGGTTAAATTATTCGGGTAGTCTTAAAGCACGAAGACCACCGAAAGGCGGTGGCAGTGTTAGCGGATCATGGAATAATAATAATCAACCCCTACCCGGAAAAATACCCGGCTCTTCTCCGGCAAGAGTCAGCAAATTTCAAGGTAATTTAAGACAAGAGTCAAAGTCTTTTAGTCAAGAGGGTTATAATTTTTCAGGCTATAACAAAACAAAGAAGCCTCTAAAAGGAGGTGGCAGCATAAGTGGGCGGGTTTGGAACAACAACAATAAACCGCTGGCAGGAACAGCGCCTGGTGGATCGGCCAACAAAATTGATAGATATCAAGGTGACATGACATTGGTTCGGAAATCTTTTAGTCAGGATGGTTACGATTTCTCAGGTTATAATAAAACCAAAAAACCTGAGAAGGGTGGTGGGAGTGTGAGTGGAAAACTTTGGAATAATAATGGCGAGCCCTTGCCAGTAAGAATGCCCTCTGGCGATCAAGCTGGAGACATCAATTATTCTGGAAAAACACCGTTACCCAGATTCAAACGAGAGTATGTTCGCAATCCAAATGCTGTTGAGCCTGCGTTAAAGAAGCACACACCTTATGAAACGGTTTATCAGGTTAATGGATTAATTGTGCGCGTTAAACAGAAAGAAACAGGCACCAAGCCGAATGCAGTTAAAGGATCTATGCCTGGCGTTCCTCCAAGCAAAGCCTCTGTAAAAGCCGGTGAATACAGCGGAACCATGAAAGTTTACTGGGAATATGCTCATAACCCAAGCAGTGCAGATGCAGCCCAGAAAACCATAAAATATTCAAAATCCTTTAAAGAGGCTACTGAGTTTGGTGGCAAAACCAGACTAAATAAAAATATTCGTCACAATCCGAATAGTAGCCGCGATGCCTTGATGGTAATAGCCCCGGGCAGGGCGTATGCCCGTATTGGCGACTTCCAGGGAAATATCAAAATGAACAAGTTCAATCACAAAGCGCATTTTCCGGATGCTGGATTTGCCCATGGTAAAGGAAATAATGTAAAGGAAGAACGAACTATCGTAACCGATGTTAAGTTATTGTGGACAAAGCTATTTAAGAAAAATAGTATCCAGCCCACTGCCGTTAAAGAAAAGGTAAGAAGGCCTCGATACGATAAGAACGAAAAAGAATTGTGGAAAGACCTTTACGATTAAAATTATGAATTGGATTAAATTAGTCTCTAAAGATCAATTGGAAAGCATCCAAAAAGAATCGCAAGATCATCCGGTAATTATTTTCAAGCACAGTACAAGTTGCTCCATTAGCAAAGCCAGCCTTGCCCGGTTCGAGAGAAATTGGAAACAGGATGATCTGCCTGAGGTGCCGCTTTATTTTTTGGATTTATTAAGCTACCGTGATATCTCAAACGCTATTGCCCAAACTTTTCAGGTACAGCATGAATCGCCTCAGGTTTTAATCATTCGAAATGGTCAATCAATTTACGACAAGTCGCACTTTGATATAGATTTTTCAAGCATAAAAAGCGCGGTAAAGAACATTTCAGAATCTAGCAATTAGGTTATCCGCTAACCCATTTTGTTATGTGGATTTCGGTTCTAAAAACAAGGTTATTATTTCTGCGTTAGTTCTTTTACCTTTAATCTTTCTGAGGTAACAAAAATGAAATCATCAAGAGCACTTCAGTTCGTATTAGTTTTCGGATGTCTGGTGACGGCTATTGTGCCGTCTTGTGCTCAAACTCAGGATGTTTACGAATACAATTCAGAGTTCACCTGGGGAATCAACAAAAACTCGGCTGGCGGACTTATAGGCGGTTTTACATTTAAGAAGGCTCGCAAGCGAAAGGAAAATATCCTTGAAACTTTCGGACTGGAAATAATGAATGTTAAGAATCCACAGGAGGTAAGGCATAGTTCGGGCTATACGGGCAATTATTTCATTTTTGGAAAGAGTAATTACCTCTATAGCTTCCGGTTTCAATATGGCCGAGATTATATCTTGTTTACCAAGGCACCTCAACAAGGTGTAGAAATTAAGGCAGTATTTGCTGCCGGTCCTTCATTGGGAATTATAGCGCCTTACTATATTGAGCGTACTGTCGACAACAGTTTTTTTACTTCCGTACGTGAACAATATGACCCGAACAATCCCAATCACGCCTATAACAACATCTTAGGAACTGGTAATCTTTTTGAAGGGTTGGGAGAATCGAGCCTTACCGTTGGCTTAAATGTTAAGGCTGCATTAAACTTTGAACTTGGTTATCTGAAGAGCCAGGTTACTGGTTTTGAAGTTGGTTTTCTACTGGATTCTTATGTTAATGAAATTAACCTGATGCCCACAGGAGAAAATAAAGCAGTATTCCCGACCGTGTTTTTCACATTATTCTACGGCAATCGTAAGTAATTACCATTAAAAATTTCTTGTTTTTATGTGACGGGGTGGGCATAAGTGCATTCTATTATTATATTTGAGATTCCTAAACCCATAATTAACGTTGTATGGAAGCGAAAAAGACAGATAAAGCCGATTTAACACAAAAGACAAGTCTCTTTTTTAGTGTTGGCTTATTATTAACGATGGCCTTGGTTTTTATGGCCTTCGAATGGAAGAGCTACGAAGACAGCTTAGTTGACTTGCAGGGTAAAAACGCAAACATTTTTGAAGAAATGTTAGAAGTTCCGCCCACAGAGCAACCACCGCCACCTGCACCCATTATTCAGCAACCACAAATTGTGGAGGTTCCCGATGAAGAAGAAATCAAAGAAGATCTTAACCTAAAGTTTGACGTGGAGGTAACCGAAGACACCAAAGTTGAGCAGGTTATCGTAGCACCGGTTGAAGAAAAGGAAGATGTTGATCAGATCTTTAGTGTGGTTGAAGAATCTGCTGAGCCTAAAGGTGGTATTGGGGCTTTCTACAAATATGTAGGCGATAAAATCAAGTATCCTGCACAGGCACGAAGAATGGGTATTGAAGGAAGAGTGTTCGTTGAATTCGTTGTAAATCGTGATGGCAGTATTGTGGATGTAAGAGCGATTAAGGGTATTGGTGCCGGTTGTGATGAGGAAGCTGTGCGAATTGTACAGAGTGCCCCGGCCTGGAAACCTGGTAAGCAAAGAGGTAAACCTGTAAGACAAAAGATGGTTATCCCTATTATTTTCAAGTTGGGATAATCCTAAAATATATCAATATAACCCTGATCGAAAGTCAGGGTTTTTTTATTGCTATAATATCAGTCCGAATGCCAGCCCAATAAGAATGATTGTCCATGCCGGAATTTTTGTAAAGGCTGTTAAGGCAAAGGCGGCTATGGTAAATAGGGCATTCAAAACAACAATCTTCATAGACTGATTTATAACCAAAGGTTGAAAAAGTAATATGGCTGCCGCAGCAACAAGACCTGCATTGGCCGCATTGATGCCTTCTAACGAAGCCCGTATCGGTCTGAATTTTTTTAGACTATCCCAAATACGGATCATAAAAAAAATCAAAAATGTGCCTGGTAAAAATATGCCCGCTGCCGACATGATAGCTCCAATAATCTCTCCAGGCACTCCATAGTCGCGCATCGCCAAAGCCCCAATGTATGAGCTAAATGAGAACACCGGACCCGGCAAGCCCTGCACAAATGCGTAACCAGAAAGAAATTCTTCTGAGGTGAGATATTGCTTTGGTGCATACTGCACAAACTCCGTATATAACATTGGGGTAAGCACCTGGCCACCACCAAAAATCAAACTTCCATTTCGATAGAAGTTTTCAAAAAGGCGAATGGGCAAAGTAAATTCGGGAATACCCTTGGTAACCCAACCCAATAAAGCAGCAAAAATTAAAACGCCACCCCATAGAAAGAAATTAGACCAGGCAACATCAAACTTCTGCTTTTCTTCTCGAGGATGGGCCTTGTAGTTAAGAGCCGTAACCAATCCTGCTACAAGTAAAATCAGAGGAAATACAATAGGTGATTTAATAAAGTAAGTTGCTATACCAGCTAAAATCATCAAAACAACCGCTCGCTTGGTATTAACTGTTTTTATAATAATGGAATACGCGGCAAAGGCAACAAATCCAACAGCCATAGGTTGAATAAAGCGCGTGAACCCCATTGAAATATTCTTGGATTCAAAACTTGCAATGAGAATACCTGCGGTAGTCATAATAGCTACCGAAGGGAGTAACCAAATTAAGAGTGTGAGGTAGGCTAACGATGGGCCGCCCAGGCGATACCCGACAGCAGAGAGTGTTTGTGTTGACGTGGGTCCTGGCACTACCTGACACAATGCGTTTAGTTCTATTAGGTCGCTGTCCGAGAGATAATTTCTCTTCTTGACCAACACATTATGGAAATGGGCAATGTGCGCCTGCGGTCCTCCAAAGCATGTAACCGATAATTGGAATACATCTTTGAGGAAGATGATATAGCGGATTCGCTGTACCAATAGTTTGTCTTTATTTTTTTAAACCTATTTCACGTAATCTTTGGTTAAGAAATTCTCCCGCAGTTATGTCTTCCCATAATTTTGGGTGCTTTTCATCAACGCATGAAGATAGTGCAGTCAAATTCATTTCTGATCTTGGATGCATAAAGAATGGTATTGAAAACCTTGGTGTATTCATCAAATGCCGTGGAGGATTTACCACCCGGTGAATTGTTGACTTCAACTTTTTATTAGTCAACCGCTCCAGCATATCGCCCACATTTACTACCAATTGATCGGGCAAAGCAGTTATAGGAATCCATTTCCCGTCTCTGCGCAATACCTGTAAGCCATCCGCACTGGCGCCCATCAAAAGCGTAATTAAATTAATGTCACCATGCTCGGCCGCCCGCACGGCATCTTCTGGTACCGAATCCGGATCTTCAATAGGGAAATAATGAATCGGCCGCAAAATGCTGTTGCCATGATGAACTTTGTCATCAAAATATTTTTCAGGCAGATTGAGGTAAAGAGAAATCGCACGAAGCATGTGAATGCCCGTTTTCTCTAACCGTCTGTAAACGTCCAGGGCTACTTCTTTAAATCCGGGAACTTCATCTGGCCAAACGTTGTCAGGATATTCTTTCTTTATGGGATCATCATCGAGTACTTCCTGACCCACATGATAAAACTCCTTGAGGTCGCCTGTATTTCTACCCTTCGCATGCTCTTTGAATTTACCTATGTACCCTCGCTGTCCTGCCAAATCCGGAATCTCATATTTTTGCTTGGCTGCATCCGGAAGCGCATAGAAATTCTTGATCGCTGTATAAAGTCCGTCAGACAATTGATTGGTGAGATAATGATTTCGGATAGCTACGAAGCCAATGTTATTATATGCCTCGCCTAATTGTTTTACAAAATCTGATTTTTTGTTTGGATCGTTGCTGGTGAAGTCCGCAAGATCCAAGGAAGGAATTGCTTCGTAGAGTATCTCCGCCATATAGGAATAAATTAGTGGGTTAATGCAAGCTAATTATTTTTAGGTAATTTAACCCATTGTATGTAAGTATGTACTGATTTTAGGATATATCATTCAATCAAAAAAATTTGTCGCGGTTCGCTTCGGATAACTCTATGAAAAAACATATTCAGCTCTTTTCCTTTTGCTATGCGATATGCTGTTTTTGTGCGGCTCAGGAGATTAAAATGTATAAAACATTTGGCGGGGCTCGCTTCGAAATGGATACCGTTACCCTAAGCACAAAGCAGGTACTTGAAATATTAAAAGTTAAGCCTATTGCCTATGAAGAATTCAAGAAGGCAAAAGTTAATGATAACCTGGCAGGGGTCTTAGGTTTTAGTGGGGCCTTGTTGGTTGGCGTTCCTGTGGTAACTGCCATAACTGGGGGCGAACCCGAATGGACTCTGGCCGCTGGTGGCGTTGCCTTGCTACTGGCGTCTATTCATTTTAACCGGATATTTAAAGCTCGGGCCTATCATGCCCTCGAACTTTACAATACTAAATTATCGACCAGTATAAGACCTGAATTTTATTTTTCAGGAACCGGTGCGCGACTAGTGATTCGGTTTTAAATTTTCGCGCTGAAAAATCCTTAAAGTATCACTCTGTATTGCTTCTTCACGCACGAAGTAACCTTGAAACGAAGGTGCCGAAATACCTGCATGAAAGGATCGGCTTGATGAGAAAACTCGGGCTTCATCCCACAAGCCCGCATTTATAAATAACGATAAGGTCAAACTTCCGCCTTCAATCATAACCGATTGAATTTTTTCTTTTGCCAGATGGGATACCAGAGAGGGTATGAAATCCTGCTCTTCAAGTCGGATAAGGGAAAGATTGGGATGCTCTTCGTGCTTCAATAGATTATAACAGATCGTTCTTACCGATTGATCAAAAACATTCAAAGTTTCTGGTAATCTTAAAAACCGATCTATGACTATCCTAACCGGATTGCGACCACTCCAATCGCGAACTGTAAGTTTTGGATTATCGTGTGCTGCTGTTTTGGTTCCTATTAAGATAGCATCTTCTTCGCTGCGCCACTTATGTACCAATTGCCTCGAAAATTCATTGCTGATCCATTTCGATTCGTAGTTGCTACGCGCAATAAATCCATCGGCTGTTTGCGCCCATTTTAAAATGATGTAAGGTCGATGGTGTTCCTGAAAATTGAAGAACCGTTTGTTTAGCGCCCGGCCTTCCGATTCTAAAATTCCAGTAATAACTTCAATACCGGCTTCGCGTAACTTCTTAACTCCGTTACCACTTACCAGTGGGTTGGTATCCAGATTAGCGATTACCACCTTCTTAATCCCATAAGCAATTAATTGATCGGCACAAGGTGGAGTTTTTCCTGTATGCGAACAGGGTTCAAGGTTCACATAAACAGTACTTCCTGCCAACAGGCTTTTGTTCTTCACATTAGCTATTGCATTAATTTCGGCATGAGCCTGCCCATAGGTTTGATGCCAACCTTCTCCCAGCACAACTCCATCCTTAACGATAACACACCCTACCCTGGGGTTCGGACTGACCGAACCTATGCCTAGTCGGGCGAGATCAAAAGCACGAGTGATCAGGAGTTCTTCGGGTGTCATGGCTTATCGCTACCTTGCAAAGATCAATTTCGTGATGACCAATTCCAAAGACCTTTTTAATGAACTGGTAGGGCGGATAACGCTTGATGAGAAGAAAGCTGAAATTCAAAGTGTCATTTATTTATTACTGGAAAACAAGCTTGGACTTACCAGAACCGAGATTTTATCTGACAAACTAATTGATAATGCTGATCAGTCTGCGTTGAACTTGTGTATTGAACGCATTAATAATCATGAACCCATTCAATATATTTTAGGAGAAGCCTTCTTCTATGGCAGACTTTTCAAGGTAAATCCTGCCGTTTTAATTCCGCGACCTGAGACCGAACTGTTGGTTCGGGAAATAATTTCATATGAGCAAAAAATGAAGGGCGACTTGATGCGAATTCTTGATATCGGCACCGGAAGCGGCTGCATTGCTATTTCACTGGCCTTGGAAATTAAGAATGCAACGGTACTAGCTACCGATGTAAGTCCTACTGCGTTAAACTGTGCTAAAGAAAATTCAATATTGCTTGGAGCTTCCGTCCGTTTTATTGATCACGATATTTTAAAGGAGGCGTTAACCGAATCTTTTGATTTGATTGTTAGTAATCCACCATACATTTCTTTTGAGGAGAAGCCCTCAATGAAGCCAAATGTGCTGAAGTTTGAGCCCCATTTGGCCTTGTTCGCTTCCGAAGCTGATCCTTTACTATTTTATAAAAAGATAATTGAGAAAAGTAAAAAATCACTTTCAGCCCATGGTTCGCTTTGGTTTGAGATCAACGAACATTTTGGACAAGAGGCGATGGGTTTATTGAAAGCTCACGGCTTTGTTGATATTCAAATTATTAAAGATCTTGATGGGAAGGAAAGGATTGTATCCGGCCATTTACCATGAGAAATAGTTCAAAAAACTTAACCATTAAGATAGTTAAGATATTAAGGAGTTAGGATTCGATGCTTTATTAACCACAGAGAACACAAAGCTTGCATAAACTATTCAAATAAATCCTCGTGCGTTTCGCGGGAAAGAAATTAGTCCACTTCTTCTCCCAACCAAAAACCTCGATCCTGAGTAAACAAAAAGATTCCATCTTCTTCCACTTCAATAACTCTCTCATCAGGATAAATATGAAACATGGTATTAGCAGCCACCCATTTTTCAAACTTGCCAGACTTTATCCAACTCCATCGCCAACCATCAACAAAAGCCTCGATGTCTACCTGAGAATACAATTCTAATTTACTCAGTTGATCTTTAGTCTGCAGCAAACAATTTATAGCCTTGGCATCACTACGCATCAAAAAATTGAAGGCCGCTGTCAATGAATCCTTGTCAGAATCAAGAGGAACTATTTTAATTGGAAATTGATCCGCAAGTTTTGTCTCCCATGCTGTTAACTCGGATGCTGGCACAATCAACACATCCACTTTTATTCCCCAGCTCAACACGGTTTCAATCTCAGTTTCGACCACAACAATGGTAGGCATCCACTCTAATAACTCCTGAACTTTTTCAAATGAAATGGCGTGGGCATTTGCAATGAGCAGCGCTGGCTCCTGATTTTCGCGAACGATGTGATGGCTGGACACTACGATTCAAAAAAACAAACGGAACCGCCTACCCAGGTTTTATCCTTATTGAATTTAACACCAATCATCTCACCGCGGCTTAACCGGGCCAGGTTAGTGATGAGTTGTGGTCGCGAGGCCTGATCATTCCACAAAAACAATAACCGGATTTCCGTTTTCACGAGACCATCGGGCGCCTGAACGATCGGTTGATAATGAACCTTGCGTTGAAGCAAAAAGTTTTTTCGTTCGCTTAAAGGAATATCAAGTATATCTTTCTCGGTTACATTAAAAATAACTCCGCTTCCTGAAAAAGAGAAAAGTGGTTTAAGTACATACTGATCCAAATCCTTAGGTAAAGAAGAATATTCATTCAGAAATTTGCACTCGGGCACTGCCCTGCTATTTAAAAATGGCATCGTGTACTTGCTGATATAAAAAAACCAGTTAGGATGTCCCGCCCATTCTACATCAACATCTTCAGTCAGATGAAAATTTGTTTTTAAATCTTTCTTACCAAGCAATTCATCAAAAATTACACGATTATAAATTCGATGAATTGGCGTCTCTGTTCCCTTTAAATTATAATACAGCTTTTTATTTCGGATAATTACATCACCAATATGTACCGACTCGATGCCCAAATGCTCCTTGGTAACTAAAAAATCGATAGCCGTGTTTTGCTTCATCGGATCGATCTCGAGGAGGATAACGTTTTCGGGTGCGTAGTCTTTTACAATTGCTTTACGCAACTGCTCCCAATAATCCTGAGAAGATAAGCCAAAATGAAATTCTAAATTTTCAGGGATCTGATAATGCTGCCTGAATTTGTTACCTAAAAAATCCTGATACCCAAACAAGGAGGGGAAGCCTTGCATCTCAATTAACCGTGGAACTACTTCACCCTGCTCGCTGCAAACCGCGAAATCAAGAGCCAGAAACATAGTGTGCGCATCTTCGTTGGGCACATTCAATCCTGCTGGAAGAGCCCCCTTCATCTTTTGCTTAAAATCAGGCAACGCAATAAAATCAATGATCTCATCAGCAGCCTTCAAAAGTTTCGATTTAAACTCTTGACCAACAAACACGGGGCTCTCGGCTACCCGAAAGGTAATCTTGTAATTGAACTCCTGATCCAGGTCTGACAGAAATTTCTGATACTTTTGTTCAGAAAACTGCTTATTAAAAAGCTGTCGGGCAACAGCAATCATAACGAAACGGAACTTAGGCGATGGCGCAGCGCCATCATGAGAAAGCGCGGGACAACAGTTGAATAGGTGAGCATGATTTTGTCTGGATCATTTAAATGATCAAGCATACTCCAATATTTTTTTTCGCCATGCTTTTCTATAACCAGTTCCTTTTTGTCTTCGCGTAACAAATACATCCGCATACCCACGGCATCCGCTTCCGGATGAAATTGCATTCCAATAAATGCTTCATTAAAACGGATTGCCATAACAGCCCGTTCGAGATCTATGTGTGGCCTATATTTTTCGATGCACAACACAGCACCACCCTCCGATTCAATCTTCTGATTATCAACTTGCGTGATCTGGTAATCGCGGGAGTCAACGGCCCATAACGGATCATTTAAAGAACGAAACAAGGGATCGTGATGGCCTTCAAATGTTTTGTGTACCGGCATTACGCCAAACGAAGTGGACTTCCGCTTTGAAACAATTCCATAGCCATAATACCGACAAAAAATCTGAAAACTATGGCAAATCATCAAAACATGTTTTTGAGTGTCCGGATGTTGGCGGTTGTACCGCATGATATCATCCATCAATCCGAAATACCTTTTCTCCCACAAAGAATCGGTGCTATCCAGTGGGCTGCCAGGGCCACCGGAAGAAATGTATAGGTCAAAATTTAGATCCGGAATTTCTGTTTTTAACCGAACGTCAAATACCTGATATTTTACCATCAGGTGACAATCGGCTTCAAACTCTTCGATTAGTTGCCTGACCCCGCGCATTCCCTCATTGGCAACACCTTCGTAAAGGTCAAGAATGGCAATATTTATTTTACTCTCTTCCGACACGTTGTAATGCTATAATCCAAAAACAGTTTGTTCGGTAATGTAATCCACCACTTTCTCAAGACTTCCAGTTTCATTAAACACCGCCAATTGGCGATCTGCCCCGGTACCTTTTTCTAAGATGATGCGAATATAATTGATCGCATCTCGGCTACCAAGATCATCCACCACATCATCCACAAAGTCAAGTAATTCAAGGATTAATACACGCGTATCCACTTCTATTTGTTTGCCAAAATCAATCATTCTGCCATCCAGACCATAACGCGATGCACGCCACTTATTTTCATTAATTAATGCCCGCGTGTACAAAATAAAACTCATGTTTTGCAAACGAAGTTTATAGAGCTTCACTACCAATGCCTGAAACACGGCCGTAATAGCAATAGTTTCTTCTACCCGCATGGGCACATCGCAAATTCTAAATTCAATTGTATCAAAGAATGGATGCACACGAACATCCCACCAAATCTTTTTTGCATTATCGATGCAATTCGTTTTGATCAGCAGGTTAACGTAGTTTTTAAAATCATCCCAATTTTCAAAACGATCGGGAATACCAGTACGCGGAAATTTATCAAACACTTTTGTTCGAAATGATTTGAAGCCCGTGTTGCGCCCTTCCCAAAAAGGCGAGTTACAGGAAAGGGCATAGATGTGAGGCAAGAAGTACCGAACGGTATTATGAATATGAATAGCCATATTCTTATCCTTTATGCCTACGTGCACGTGAAGTCCAAAGATCAGATTTGACCGCGCAGCCTCCTGCATCTCCTGAACAATTTCATCGTAACGGGGATTAGGCGTAATTAATTGTGTGCTCCAATGAGAGAAGGGATGCGTACCGGCAGCACCAATTTTAAGACCCAGAGTCCCGGCTACTTCAGACACAACCTTGCGAAGATCTCTAATCTCCTGATAAGCTTGTGTTACGTCTTTACAGATACCTGTGCCCACCTCTACCACAGCCTGATGCATTTCTGCCTTTACACTGTCATTGATAACATGCGATGCTAATTCAACAATCTTCTGATCATGGGATGCCAGCTCCCGTGTATGCGGGTCAATCACCATGTATTCTTCCTCAACTCCCAACGTAAATTTTTCCATAAGCCCGATTCTGATAAGAGAGATTACTTTTTAGCTGCCTTCGATTTTGTTTCCTTCTTTTGTACCACCTTATCTACAACCTTGGGCTTTGCATCCGCAACACCAGAAGCCATTACCGATTTAGTTACATACGTTCCCCAGGTGAGATTATCCTTACCTGGTTTTTGAGATTGGGCTCGCTCAACGGCCATCTTAGAAGCGTGTTCAACTACCCAATCAAAATTCTCCTGACCGACAGAAGTTACTTCTGCATCGGGTGCAGGATTACAAAAATCAATAGCATACGGAACACCATTCCGCACAGCCATCTCAACGGTATTAAAATCATAACCCAAGGCATTACAAAGATCTAAAACATAATCGTGAACTTTCTTTAATAGCTTTTCAGAAGCCGGGCCATTGTTACTTTGATAGCGAAGATGATGCGGATTGCGTGGCTCGTATTGCATAATGCGAACATACTTTCTGCCTAAGCAATAACAACGGAAGTAATCTTCAAAGATAATTTCCTCTTGCAGCATCATAACCAGTTGGTTAGTTTCGCTATAGGCTTTGAAAAAATCATCCTGATTGTTGAGTTTGTAAACACTCTTCCAACCACCACCGGCATGCGGTTTCATATAGGCCGGCCATCCAATATGTTCGAAAATCTTTTCCCAGCTTAATGGAAATTTAAGATTGCTGAATGAGTTCTCTCCCGTATCCGTAGGGCGCTCGTGTGAAGGAAGTAATACGGTTTTAGGAACCGGTACCCCTAGTTTAACAGCCAATGCATTGTTAAAAAATTTTTCATCGGCACTCCACCAAAATGGATTGTTAATTACTGCGGTGCCTGAGATCGCAGCGTTTTTCAAATAGGCTCTATAAAAAGGCACATCTTGCGAAATTCGGTCAATTATAACAGCGTAGTCAGTGGGCTCGGCTTGCGACACCATGTCGATAACCACATGTTCTGCTTTTATATCTTTAATACCCATCTTATTTATTCTTTCAACAAAGGCATCGGGGAAAGAGCGTTCCATGCCGTGCAATACTCCTATCTTTTTCATATCTGTTAGTTTAGTTTTTATTTATAATGCTAATTAAAACCTGCTGAAATTTTGCCGCTTCAGTCAGGTTTGGGCTGTGCGCTGATTGAGTAAACCAATATAGTTTTTTTTCCTGGCAAACCACCTGTTGATAATAAGAATCTGCCAATTTAAAATAAGTTTGATAATCATTGCTTCCAATGAGAAAATAAACGGGGCAATTAAGTGTGGGGGCAAATGCAAAGAAATTAGTTTGAGAAGCCTCATTGAAAAGGGCCAACCAGGTTACAGACCATAATTCTACTTTTTCTTGAGTTGGCGTAGCGGAATTCATCAACTTACTTAACCATTTTCTGTGATAGTACAATTGCTCGCTATTCTCAAAGGGTATTTCCACCTTACCAAGTTCTGCCAACGCATTACTATTACTTTCCTCCTTTGCTTTATCCAACATTACATCTAATGAAAGTCGTTCACTTTCCAGTTGATTTATCATCGGGCTAATGGCAAAATATCCTTTAAGTAATTCAGGTCTTGCAACAGCCACACGCAAGCCAAGATACCCGCCCCACGAATGGCCGGCAACGTAAATTTTTTCTTGCAAAAACTTATTGGACAGAAATTGAATTACTTCAATAGCATCGTTAATGAAAAGCGAAACGGTTAGTGCCTGAGGTGATCCGTTAAGTTCTTTTGTTTTTCCACTCTCACGCTGATCCCACAGTACTACAATAAAATGCTTTTGTAATTCTTTGGTGAACCGATCCGCATAACTCATCATAGAGTTACCAGGGCCACCATGTAAAAAAAGCAATACCGGAGCCTGATCATCGGCTCCCTGAAATTTTATCCATTGCTTAATCCCACCTATTTCTATGGCCTCGCTGCTACGTATCTCTCGAGCTAAGACATCATGGACGGAAAAAATTAAGATAATAATAAGGAACCACCACCTCATTTAATCAACGATAAATAATGAGGAAACATTTCGCGCCAGGCCGGCCAATCATGCGGGGCATTGTGTCGTACGTCCAGCCAGTAATTCATTCCTTTATTCTGTAATACGTTCGCCATTTTTACATTGGCGTCCCAGCACATATCGTTGGTTCCGGTACCCAGTACCACATACATGTCGGCATAGTATGGATTATTCGCGCTTGGCATAAAATCGGGTGGGTTATTGAAATACACGTTGTCATCGTAATACCCATCCATCTGATCTCGGATGTCGAATGCTGCGCCCATATTAAAAATATATTTAACCACTTCGGGATGCTTAAAGCCAAAGTTCGTAGCATGATAGCCCCCAAAGCTGCAACCAGCCGTAGCCACCCGACCCACACCGGTTTCGCGTTGAGCGAGCGGCACTAACTCCTCCAGAATCATAGCATCGTACCACATATGATTGCGAACCCGATCGGCCGGATGAATATTTTTATTATACCAACTGGATGCATCAATTCCATCGGGGCAATAAATTTTTACAAGTCCCTCATCCAGAAACCACGACACACTATCAATTAACTTGAAGTCCTTGTTCTCGTTAAAATGACCCATCGATGTTGGAAAAAGTATTACCGGATAACCCCGCGTGCCAAAAGATAATACTTCAATATCCCGACTCAATCGTGGTGAATACCATTTGTGATAATGTTCGTAAGGCATACAGTTTCTAATTAAACTTCTATTTTTACCGTTGAATTTGCTCTTAAAGTCGCAAATGCATTTTAAAATAACTATCTAAATTAACTTTTTGTCATCCCTTGCCTTCTACCCATCATTATCACCTCGAAAAACTTACTGATATACATTCGAAATTACTTGAACGGGATACCGTTGTTGACATTTTTTTGCCCTTTCAGTATAAAAAATCAGAAAAAACCTACCCTTTGCTGCTTTTAAACGATGGGCAGGACAGTGAGGCCATAGGCTTAAAGGCCATGTTAGAAAAGCTAACGCATAATAAAGACATAGAAGATGTAATTGTAGTGGCTGTACATGCCGGAGACCGCATGCAGGAATATGGTGTGGCAAGAAAACCGGACTTTAAGAAACGGGGTGCGCGCGCAAAAAACTATAGTCGATTTATCATGACCGAATTGATTCCCTATCTCGAGTATCAATACGCCTTAACTAAAGATCCTCAACAAAGAGCCATAGCCGGCTTCTCGCTGGGTGGCCTTTCCGCTTTAGATATTGCGTGGCATCATGGTGATTACTTTAAAAAAGTTGGTGCTTTTAGCGGATCGTTTTGGTGGCGGAAGCGGGACTCGAAAAGCCGGTTCTATTCCGATCAACATGACCGTATCATGCATCAGCAAATCCGCAGAGGAAAATATAAGCCGGGTCTTAAATTTTGGTTTCAAACCAGCTTAAAAGATGAGAACAGTGATCGAAACAAAAATGGCGTTATCGATTCTATTGACGACACGTTAGATCTTATTGTTGAGCTTGCCAAGAAAGGCTATCGTCCGTTTCACGATATTCATTACCTGGAATTAAAAGACGGAGAACATAATTTAAAAACCTGGGCCGAGGCGATGCCTCATTTTTTGAAGTGGGCTTTTGAAACAAAAAAAATCTAAATGAAAAATACTTTTGACACAATCATTTTCGACTTAGGTGCCGTACTTATCGACTGGAACCCACGCCACTTATACCGCAAAATTTTTAAAACGGAAGAAGAAATAACCTGGTTTCTTGAAAACATATGCACCCACGAGTGGAATGAAAAGCAGGATGCAGGGCGATCCTTTGAGGAAGCTACCGATGAACTGCTCGAAAAATTTCCAGGTCATGAAGCTGCCATTCGTGCATGGTACGACCGCTGGCAGGAAACCATCAGCGGACCCATTCATGATACCGTAACTATTTTAAAACAAATTAAAGAACAGGATCAGCATCGTTTATACGCACTCACTAATTGGTCGGCTCAAACATTTCCATGGGCATTAGACAACTTTGAATTTCTTCATTGGTTTGAAGGTATTGTAGTATCAGGTCACGAAAAAACCCGTAAGCCCTTTCCCGAGTTTTATCAAATACTCTTTGATCGCTATCAGGTAAATCCAAAAAACGCTTTGTTCATTGACGATAGTCTCCGAAATATCGAGGGGGCGCAAGCGGTTGGGTTGCCCGGCATTCATTTCAAAAATCCAGAACAATTAAAAAGTGATTTAAGAAAACTGAATGTTTTGCCTTAGCAATTAGTTTGTGTGTTACTTTTTGAAAGCAAGTAAACACGATTCTATAATATCACAACATTCATGCATCTGCTCGTCCGTGATCACTAGCGGTGGCGCCAGTCGAATAATGTTTCCGTGCGTTGGTTTAGCAAGGAGTCCCTTCTTTGCAAAATTTAAACAAAGATTCCAGGCCGTTTCACTTTGAGGCGAATCATTAATTACAATGGCGTTGAGTAAACCTTTTCCTCGAACCAAAGTAATAATATCAGATTTCTTTTTGATCGCATTCATTCGATCTCTGAAAATCGTACCTAACCTTTCCGCATTGGCAGCCAGATTTTCATCTTTAACAACCTCCAAAGCGGCCATCACCACAGCAGCGGCTAAAGGATTTCCTCCAAACGTTGAGCCATGCTCGCCTGGTTTTAACAATAACATTATTTCATCATCGGCCAGAACCAGGGAAATTGGCAACACGCCACCTGAAAGGGCTTTCCCTAAAATCAATAAATCGGGCCGAACGCTTTCATGATCGGAAGCTAACATTTTACCTGTACGCGCTATCCCTGTTTGAATTTCGTCCATCATCAGCAACACATTATGTTTTTTACATAAGTCTGCGGCTGATTTTAAATAGCCCTCTTGCGGAACATAGACCCCAGCTTCACCCTGGATGGGTTCAATCCATAAGCCACAAACGTTGGGATTACTTAAAGCTTGTTGTAAGGCCGCCACATCGTCATAAGCAACAATTTCAAAACCCGGCATAAACGGGCCAAAATTTTTCCGTGCCAACGGATCGGTTGATGCAGAAATAATAGTTGTAGTACGACCATGAAAGTTCTTTTTCACCGCAACAATTATTGCTTCGTTATCCAGAATTCCTTTTTTTAAATAACCCCACTTTCGCGCAAGCTTAATGGCGCTTTCATTGGCCTCGGCTCCGCTATTCATAAACAGCGCCTTGTCGTAGCCAAAGGTTTCGCAAACATATTTTTCTGCAACGCCTAGCTTATCGTTATAGAAGGCCCGCGAGGTTAGCGTTAATTCTTTTGCCTGATCAATCAATGCATTAATAATGCGCGGATGTCCATGCCCTTGATTTACGGCACTATAAGCTGATAGAAAATCATAGTAGCGTTTGCCTTCTACATCCCACAAAAAAACACCTTCCCCTTTATTCAAAACAACGGGTAGCGGGTGATAATTGTGTGCGCCATACTTGTCCTCTAGTTCTATTGCCTCCTGGCTGGATGAAATTGTTGCTACCATAATATTGAAATTCAGTGGGTTTCAAAGTTAAACAATTGACGATAAAGCGCCTAAACAACGGCTTGTGACCAAAGTGAAATGAATTACCTTTGTTGAGATAAAATAGTATTTGCGGGGCATGGAATTTTCACTCGATTCAATCAAAAGATTATTTGAAAACCTAAAGACGATCAGCTTTCTGGGTCGAATCTTTCAATGGGGCTCGATAAAGTCTCAACTCATTGAAGCCAATGGCGAGCTACAACGAATTATTTCGATAAGTCAGACCTTAAAAGCTGAGAACAGTAAACTTGAAAACTCCCTATCGCTCGAAAAGTCAACTTCAAAGAATTTTCAGGATACTGCCCATCGGGTTAGTACCGAACTTGAAGTTTTGAAGAACACCTTAACTAATCAAACGGATCGGATTGAATCTTTACAAAAAGAAACGGCTTCGTTGCTTGAAAGAAACACACAGTTTTTAAAACGCGGAACTGAGTTATCGGCAGATCTTGTGGGAACACGCCAAAAAATCGAAATTCTTGAAAAGGACCTGCGGGAAATCAAAGATGAAAACGCACGGTTGAAAAAGGATGAAGAGTTTCGAAAACAAGAACATTCTAACGCGGTGTCATCGCTGAAACAAATTCAGGAAAAAATTCAAAAGGACCGCGAAGAGGAAATTACGAAAAGAAATCTTTCTGAAATTGAACGAATCAAGAATCTTAAAGAAACGTGGATAAACCACGAAGAAAAAGTTAAAAACAGAATTCGAACCATCTGTAATAAAGCCGGTGTAGAGTATGTGGATAAAGTTCCCTTTAAGGGAAAACCTGATAATACCCTGCGGATTAATGACGAGTACATCATCTTTGATGCGAAGAGTCCAGCGAATGACGACTTGTCGAATTTTCCAAACTATGTAAAGGCGCAAGCCGAAAGCGCCATAAAGTATGTGAAGGAAGAAGATGTTCGCAGAGAAGTATTTCTCGTAGTACCTACTAATACGTTGGAACATCTGGAAGTCTTTGAATATAGGTTGAGCGATTATACTGTGTTTGTTGTTTCGCTGGATTCTTTAGAGCCTATCATTCTCACGCTTAAGCGGATTGAAGATTATGAGTTTGCAGAACAACTGAGCCCCGAAGAAAGGGAAAACATTTGTAGGGTGATTGGAAAGTTTGTTCACCTTTCGAAGCGAAGGATTCAGATTGATGGCTTTTTCGCAAAGCAATTTTTTGAGTTAGTCTATCGAAGCGAAGCAGATCTCTCAAAAGAGATTTTAGAAAAAGTGGCTGAATTTGAAAAGTCGGAAAAATTAAATCCGCCACAGGAAAAAAGAGCCCGTCAAATCAGCACTAAGGAATTAGAGCAGGATGCCGAGAAAATACAAAGTGAAGCCACACAAAAAGGTATTTCTGTTCAGGATAGTTTGCTAATAAAAGAAATCAATAAATTGCCGCTCTATTCGGATGTTGAATCTGATAAAAATCAAGGAGATCTATTTAACTAATAAAAACCATATGAAAACTGTATTCTATTTTGTTCTGAGTCTGTTAATCATTTCTTCATGCGCCTCTACGAAGACGGCATCAAAGGCCCCCTCACCAACCGGCCTTTGGGACTATTCCATTACAGGAACTCCTGAAGGCGATTTTAATGGAGTGATGACGATCAGTGAAGTAGATAAAGTTCATTCAGCTAAACTAGAGGTAAATGGTGGGGCGATAACCATCGAAAAATTTATATACAATAAGGAAACTAAAAAAATGTCGGGTGAATTTGATTATCAGGGAACACCCGTCTATTTTGATGCGGCTTTGATCGTGGATGATATCGAGGGCGGCATGGCAGGCGGAGGAATGACTTTCCCTTTTAAAGCTACACGCAAGAAATAATTTTTCTTACCATGAAACTTACAGCAGACAACAAACTAAAAAAACTAATTGTTGTTGGCGATCGTGTATTGATTCGACCCGCGAAAGAATCTGAAAAAACGGATAGTGGTTTATACCTGCCACCTGGAGTACAAGAAAAAGAAAAGATTCAAAAAGGGTTTGTGATCAAAGTTGGCCCTGGATATCCGTTGCCTATGCCAGCCGATGAAGACGATCTTTGGAAAGGGAAAGAAGATCAAATAAAGTATTTACCTCTGCAGGCACAGGAGGGTGATCTTGCCATTTTTCTTCAGCGAGGCGCCATTGAAGTGATGTACGAAGGTCAAAAACTTTTTATTGTTCCACAGGCTTCCATTTTGATGTTGGAACGCGAAGAGGATTTGTAATGGCCGGACTTTCTTTTGATGTACTGCGTGTAGGAAAAAAGTATCGACTTGTCAATTTGGGTGACAAGTATGAATTTGAAATCGAACGGATTTTAGTCAATGGCGATTTTAAAGTAAAAGATCTGCACACGCTGGAGCGGTACCTACTCAAGGACACCATAAAATTCGGAAGAGGAAAAGATTTCGAAATCAGAGAGCTGTAATCACTTCAGGTTTCCTTTATAAGTTCTTTTAAACAACTCAAAGCGAGGAATGGAAACGCCCCGCACATAACTTTGATTGGGGTTATGCTCTATAAAATCCTGATGATAACCTTCCGCCCGATAAAACTCCGTTAGTTTTTTGATCTCAGAAACAATCGGGTTTTTATAAAGTCCTGATTTTTCAAAACTCTCCAACGACTTCTCAGCGATCGCTTTCTCTTCGGCCGTTAGGTAAAACAAAATGGAACGGTAGGAAGAACCGTGATCCGGGCCCTGGCGGTCTTTTGTGGTTGGATCATGTGAGGTAAAAAATACTTGCGTCAACTCTTCGTAGCTAATCACTTTCGGATCGTAGTACACTAAAACTGTTTCGGCATGGCCAGTCGTTTCAGTATTTACAAGTTCATAGGTTGGGTTTTTGGTTGTGCCCCCTGCATAACCCGAAACAGCTGAATCAATACCAACCACGGCTTCAAAAATATGTTCGGAACACCAGAAGCAGCCTTCCGCAAACGCTGCAATCGCTTTGCCCGTTGGTGGTTTGAGTGAAGTGATGTTAACTTTTGAATCACTCCCTTTCTTCTGAGCCTCACAAGAGACTAATGCAACTAGTAGTAATGCAAGGGTAAAAAATGAGTTTACTTTCATAGGATTAAAATTACAATTTTAACGCAGCGAATCCCCAAAAGCATGTGATCGTTTTCATTTTTGTCAGTCTTGTCGCTTAAACGACACCATTTGCTCAATCTATCAATATCAAATTTTTTTACGACCTTAGTAGACTAATTAGCAACGTATTATGAAAAATCAAGTTGAAGCGGGTCCGCTGAAAAATCTGGATGAATGGGAAGAGGATTTATTGAGGAGGTATCCTGATCCCGAAAAAATAGCCACGTCTAAAGCTACCGAAGAATACAGAAATTACGATAATCCTGAACGGGATACGGTGCGCGAATTCTATCGCTTAAACCACACCTATCAGACTTTTGATTTTGTTAATAAAAAACGAGAAGAATTTCTCGCATTCAAGAAAAAAGAAATGCCCATTTGGGAGGCTTTTAATTTTTTAAATCAGTTGGTTGATGACTCCGATCCGGATACTGATCTTGATCAATGGCAACATTTACTTCAAACTTCAGAAGCCATTCGCAGAGATGGGCATCCCGATTGGATGGTGCTGGTTGGCTTGGTGCACGACATGGGCAAAGTGCTTTGTTTATTTGGTGAGCCACAATGGGCTGTGGTGGGTGACACCTTTCCGGTAGGTTGCGCTCATTCCGATAAAATTGTTTATCCAGAATTTTTTCAGAGTAATCCCGATAGTACAAACCCGGAATACAAAACCAAGTTTGGCGTGTATGAACCTAATTGTGGGTTACGAAATGTAACGATGTCGTGGGGTCACGATGAATATGTATATCACATGGTAAAAGGCCAGATGCCTGAAGAAGGTCTATACATGCTGCGTTACCATTCCTTTTATGCGCAACATCGAGAACACGCGTATGATCATTTGTTGGATGCGCATGATCGCGAAATGTTTAAAGCCGTAAAACTTTTTAATCCATACGATCTATATTCTAAAAATCCAATTCCGCCTGATTGGAAAGTATTAAAACCTTACTACGAAGATCTGGTGGCTAAGTATCTACCCGCATCGCTGAAATTCTGAAGGGGTTTGTAGATGCATAAACTTCACACGGCCGACTACATTGTTTTTCTTTTATACTTTGTAGTAGTCTCCGCGTATGGATACTATGTCTATCAAAAAAAGAAAAGTGCTACCCCCGATTCAAAAGATTTCTTTCTGGCCGAGGGTTCGCTTACGTGGTGGGCCATTGGTGCTTCATTAATTGCGTCTAACATCTCTGCTGAACATTTCATTGGCATGTCGGGCTCGGGCTTTGCGTTAGGACTAGCCATTTCTACCTATGAATGGATGGCTGCGGCTACGTTAATTATCGTTGCTGTTTTTCTTATTCCGGTTTACCTGAAAAATAAAATCTATACCATGCCGCAATTTCTGGCGAAGCGGTATAGCAATGGAGTGGCCACGGTAATGACTGTTTTTTGGCTACTCGTCTACATTTTTGTAAACCTTACGTCTATCATTTACCTCGGTGCGATTGCCATCACTTCTATTTCTACCATAAGTTTTGGATGGTGTGTTGTTGGCCTGAGTGTGTTCGCCATCATTGTTACTTTGGGAGGTATGAAGGTGATCGGATACACCGATGTAATTCAGGTTGCTGTTTTAATGTTAGGTGGTTTAGTTACCGCCTATCTTTCGCTTACTCTTTTATCCGAACATTTTGGATATGGCAGCGATGTTTTCAAAGGACTTTCTTTATTAAAAGAAAAAGCCGACACCCATTTGCACATGATTTTTGATAAAGACCATGCATACTATAAAGACTTACCCGGATTATCAGTTCTTTTAGGGGGCATGTGGATAAACAATCTCAGCTACTGGGGTTGCAATCAATACATTGTGCAACGGGCTTTAGGGGCCGATTTAAAAACAGCGCGCAACGGCCTTCTCTTTGCCGCCTTTCTGAAATTGTTGATCCCAGTAATTGCCGTGCTTCCTGGCATCGCCATGTACGTACTTCATGAGCAGGGGTTATTCCAGCAGGAAATGATGAACGAAGCCGGAATAATAAAACCAGATCATGCCTACCCTACCTTAATGAATTTACTCCCTATCGGATTAAAAGGAGTAGCCTTTGCTGCACTGACAGCTGCGGTCGTTGCCTCGTTGGCAGGTAAGGCGAATAGCATTTCAACCATTTTCTCTTTAGATATTTATAAAAAATTTATTAACAAGAATGCAAGCGAGCGAAAATTGGTACTTACGGGTCGGTGGGCTGTAATTATTTCGATGGTGTTAGCGGCCCTTGTCGCACCGGCATTAAAAACACTGGATCAGGCTTACCAGTTTATTCAGGAGTATGTTGGTTTTATTTCACCAGGCGTACTGGCCATTTTCCTTTTGGGAATTTTTTGGAAGCGAACCACTTCGGCAGCGGCTATGGCTGGTGCGCTATTAACCATTCCGGTTTCCACCGTTTTAAAATTTCTGCCTGCATTAACGAATGGCGCTTTTCCAGACTATCCTTTTCTAGATCGGATGTCAATTACATTCTTACTGATTGTAGTGGTGATGATTGTAATGAGTTTTATGAAAAAAGAAACCACTCACGAAGTACAGGTAAGTAAAGATATGTTTCGGGTAACACCCGCTTTTGCCATTTACTCGATCATTATACTTGGAATCTTAACCGCTCTTTACACCGTTTTCTGGTAAGCTTTAATGTCTAATGATCCGATACTTTTTTATACTCCTTTTAATCTTTCTGTCGCAAGCATGCACGGCACAATTATATACTTCCGCTAACATTTTTGCACACAATGATTATGAAAAGCCGATACCCCTGCAAATTGCCTACAACGAGCAGGTTGGATTTATTGAGGCTGATGTTTTTTTAAGCGATGAAAATCTCTTTGTTGCTCACGAAAGTAAGCAGATTCAAAAAGACAAAACATTAGAAACGCTTTACCTGAATCTACTCAATAAATTAATTGAAGAAAATGGCGGCCACGCTTACGCTGATAAGGGATTATCATTGACCTTAATGATTGATTTAAAAACTGAAGGAGTTGCAACACTGAATACGCTAATCTCTAAACTAAAAAATTACCCAAAGCTGATTGAATGCAAAACTCTTTTCATAACTGTTAGTGGAAACATGCCCGCACCAGCACTATGGAGCAACTACCCAGATTATATTCATTTTGATGGCCGACCAGGAATTACATATACTCCCGAACAACAAAAACGCATTCGACTAGTGAGTGCTAACTTTCGAAGTTATTCATCGTGGAATGGCAAAGGAGCGCTAACTAACTCCGATGAGGAAAAAATTAACCGTGTTATTGAAGCTGCGCATGCCATGAACAAACCTTTTCGGTTTTGGGCTATTCCTGATTTTCCTGAATCGTGGAAGAAATTAATCGAATTTCGCGTTGACATATTAAACACCGATGATGTTTCCGGGCTTGCTGCCTTTTTAAAAGAAAGGAAGAAGACTGAATCTAATCTCAATAAAAAATAACCAAATCAAAAAAAAGGTTAAAATATTCGAGGCGCTCCATACATTATACTGGGACTACATTTCCATTATCCATCTCCTCACCAGCGCCACTCCTTCTTTATGTGTAATCGAGCGGCCCAACTCGGGCATCATGATACCGGGATGCACAGATTCAATTCTAAACTGCAAAATCGACTCATCTGGTTTACCAGGAACAATATCATAAAGCAATCCGCCCGATCCTTTGCCGGCTGCCACCGGAGCTTTGCCCAAACCCACCTTAGATAAATTTTTCTCACTTGCCAACAAATGCAACCCACTATTTTTCGCAGGCCCATCTTCCCGATGACAATGCGCACAATTAATTTCGAGCCAGGCACGAGCCCTTGCATCAATAGAGACAGTCTCATCTTCGTACGATGCCAGCTTTGAAATCTGCGTAAGCGCTGGAAGGTTATTAATTAATTGCTGTTGTTGCCAATAAAGCAATTGATTTTGCATTCCATGCGCATATGTGTAATCACCATTTAACTGACGGGCCGATGGGCCGATGGGCTGCACCTTATCACCGCGCAAATGGCAACCTTTACATTGATTCAAATTCGGGACCGAATACTTCACAGTTTGCACCAACCCGTCTTCGTTGCTCCAGGTAACATCCAGATTTTTACCGGCTACACTTAAATACGCTTCGGTTTGCTCCTCATTCCAAAGATACGGCAAGGCCTTCCATGTGCCCGCTTCATTAATTAACAACCTTGTTTCCAGTACTCGAATATTATCTTTCGGTTTTCTAAAGTCAGCTGGGTAGTAGAAATTTTTTATAAGCACCGTGCCCTGTGGAAAGTCAAACACATCGTCATTATTAAAATTAACTTCCAACCCTTTGGGGATTTTTACAAAACGTTGCTTCCAGGCATAATCGGTAAAAAGTGCCGCGTTAAGTGAATAGGGAATGACTCCGTCTGCGGGTTCCAGTTTTTTTAGTTCTCCGATAAAGAATCCATACTCTGAAAGCTTCTCTTTGCCCAATGATGATAAATCTATGCTTACTTCTTGTTCGGGCAGCACAACAATTTCCTGCTTCTTGGTTCCGCAAGAAAAAAGAATGATATAGAACAGAAGGAAATAGTTTTTCATCTTCCTGCACTCACGCCCACACAATCAAACTGTTTTAATCCCTTGGTAAGATTTTCGAAATCATGGGCAGCATCTAAATTCAGAACCGTTAAATCTCCACTTTCTTGAACACAAAACTCAGGATTAGCTCTTTCAGGGTTTGCAATGCCATCGTACGCAATATCGGGTGGGCTCATAAACGACTTCATCATAAACAATTTTCCAATATCATGACCCAAAGCCGGAAACCAATGACTATTTGAATAGGTGTTATCATGGATAAAAATTTTATAGGGGTATGGATTATAAAGCGTGTCTAACAAATAATTATTATTTACCGTCTGCACGCCACCAATAGACCTTTCTTGTTCCACTTCTCCTTCGTTCAACGCGGCAACCAAATCATAGCTGATCACGCCTATGCCCACTGTTTTATTATTTCGAATTTCATTCTTTGTTATCTCTAATTGATGTGTAGCCAACACCATAAAGCCTGTGCCGGGTGGAATGCTCGCTACAATGTTTCCTTTGGCCGCAAAGTTTTCATGATTGTTATCATACACTTTGTTGTTGTACACTTTAGTGGAATGCCCATACTGAGTAAGACCTGGTAAATCAAAGACAAGAATCCCGCCTGTATTTTCGTAGGCCTCGTTTCCATAAATCTCCACCCACCGTGAGTTTTCACTTTCAATACCGGCTACATTCCAGTAAGCTTTACTATTTCTGATAATGACCGAATCGGATTGGCCCACATAAATTCCGGCATCCGAAGAGCCCATGGCAACACATTCCTCTATAAGCACATGTTTGCATAGCACAGGGTAAAGCGCATAGGCACCGTTTTCCGTTTTGGGGCCATCGGCCCACACTGAGTTAATTCTTCTAAGCGTAATGCCATTTACCTCACTCACTTTTAAATTATCCCCCTTCGCATCTTCAATTGAAAAATCTTCGAGTGTAATATTATTTCCGTTGCTGATCAGTAACCCTTGGGCTCCTTCGGTTTGGTTCTTAAAAGAAAGAATAGTTTTGTCAGCACCTTTGCCCTTAATCGTTATGTTCGACTTACCATCCATAGCCAGACTTTTGGTAAACATGAAATTTCCCTCGGGCAATTCAATAAGACCGCCATCCGCTACGGTAATTAATTGAGTTTGTAATCTTTGTTCTATGCTTTGCCAAACGCGGGGCTTCGATTTTTGATTGGAACAGGAGACTATAATGCAAAGACACGGGAGAAGGTACTTAAGCATAGGTAGCGGTATCTTTTTTGATGAATAAAGTTATAACTATTTAGCCAAACTTTTTGCCCAGTTATCGAAATTGGATTCTCATTTTATATTTTTAAGGCATTGATGATTTAACAAGCCTTGAATCCGACTCTACTTATTCAAATCATTTATTCAGCCGCAAGCATTCAGGGCTTGTTTCTTTCCCTATTGCTTTTTAGAACAAAAATCAATCAGCCGGCTAATCGTATTCTTGCTATTCTTTTAATCATTATTTCCGGTCATTTGATATTGGTGGGGTTTGATAACCGCGATTTTTTTCTTGCCTTTCCGCATTTAAGCCGGGTATCGTGGATAATCGGTTCTCTTTACTGGCCATTGATTTTTTTGTTTGTTCAATGTATTACGCAAACTCAGCCAGATAAAGTCTGGAAAAGCTTCTGGATGTTTACCCCCTTCCTTATCCTCTTTGCGATTATGCTCCCTTACTTTTCAATGAGCGCAGCAGAGAAACGCGCGCTGCTAACAAATTTTGAAGTGGCCTCGCGTGATGATTTCGGCTGGATTAATCAGCTGGTTTCCGTGCTCCACATTTTATTTCAAACCTTCATTTTTGTTTACTATCTGCGTTTTGAGAAAAAACTCTATGAAGAATTCTCTGAAGTGGAGTCGTTACGAATCCAATGGTTAAAACAATTTTTACTTCTTACCCTGCTGGCAACCGTGCTAGCGGTATTTTCATTCTTTGCCCGAACCTGGCACGTTCCTGTACTTTCAAACTTGTATTCGTTTCATTTTATTGGCATCGTACTACTATTTTACTGGCTTTCGTACAAAGCACTCACGCAACCTGTTTTGTTTGGTATCGTTAGGGAAGTTCCAATCGCGCCCGAAGAAGTCAATACGCGTCCGGAAGAGAAATACAAAAAATCATCGCTCGAAAGCAATGAACTCAGCTCAATATTTGAAAAAGTAAAATGGGTGTTACACGAGCAACAGTTGTATCTTAAAAATGACCTCACGCTCACGCAGCTTTCCACAGCTGTCGGCATTCCACGGCACCAGCTTTCGCAGGCAATCAATTCCTGCTATTCTGGAAATTTTTTTGACCTTATCAACGACTACCGGGTAGGCGCCTTTAAACAGTTTGCCGCTCGCCCTGACAAAAAACACCTAAGTCTGTTAGGCATTGCCCAGGAAGCGGGATTTAATTCTAAGGCTTCTTTTTATTCTGTATTCAAGAAAAAAACGGGAATGACTCCATCTGAATATCTGGAAAGTCAGTCCAAAGCTGCATAATCAGTCCAAACGGATTGGAATGGACCTTTAGACAACATCCATGGAGCAACTTTCTGAACCAAATCCGTTCATCTCATCAATTAAAAAAGTTGAAAAATGAAATCAATACTAACTCTCGTAGCCCTTTTTGTCACTGGGCTAAGCCATGCACAAGACTATGAAAACAGACCGTGGATGCCGTTAGAAAACCGGATTGGGCTAGCCCTTGGTATTGGCTCGTTCACTTACCTGGACAAAAACTCTTCTCCTTTGGTATACCAAAGCAAGCCCAAAAACCTGCGCCTGTTCTATAATTTGGAAAGCAACACATTCTTATTCTCAGTCGATCTGGATGTAAGACTGGGTAGTAATGCACCCAAGTACCACAAAGACAGGACGCTCTACTTTCAGGAAGAAGACTATAAAGGAAAAAAGGAAGACAAGAAGTTTCCAGCTGGGGGGTCCTTCATGGCCGGAAAGATTTCGCTGGGTGCGTATTATAAAATTCCTTCTACCCAGGAGTCTACTTTTAAAGTAGCCGTTGGTGGCCGAATTATGAACGAACTATTTTACCCACAGGGATGGAACTCGGCAGGCATGTTTAATGCGTTGAGCATTAGCCCGGAAGGGTTAATACAACATCGTGTAAATGAATATCATCAGTTTACAGCATCCGTTCGAATTCCGGTGGCTGCACTACTTACACGCTTACCCTACGACAACACTGTATCAGCTCCGGATAAAAAACAAGTAAAAGGTTTCTTTAATAATTCCAGCTGGGAAGGGCCAACAAAATTTATTGCTCCCGCATTGACGATGGGTTACAACTATCAGATCAATACACATTGGGGTGCAGGATTAAATTATGAGTTGGGTTGGTATAACATTCAGACTCCACAGCAGATGAAGGCCCTTAGCCAATCTATACTGGCCAACTTTCACCATCAATTCTAATAGAACAAAAAAATATCATGAAAAAGAGAAACTTAATACAATCCCTGTTTTTTGCATTCGTATGTAGCGCCTTTATTATGGCTTCGTGCGAAGAAGAAATAATCGGTCCGGAAAAAGCAAACACACCCACCACCAACTTCGAGCAGTTCTGGAAAACTTTTGATGAAGACTATGGAATGTTTGAAGTAAAGAACATTGATTGGAAAGCGATTCACAATCAATTCAAGCCAAAGGTGAATGATCAAATGACTGATGAAGAGCTTTATACAGTATTGAGTGAGATGATTGTGCTGCTTAATGATAATCATCTTAACCTTTATCCTACCAATGGCGAACTTCCTGTTTTTCCCGGTGGCATACTTAGCTATCGCAATGGGCAATTGGAAATATTAAAAGTACAGGAAGATTACGATATCGAGGTGGCCAAAACATATACTACAGATTACGATCAGGTTACCGAGAACATCGGTTATGGAAAATTACCTGATAATCTGATTTACTTAAATGTAAAAGGTACTGATGGAATGAAAGAGGTAGAAAAACAAATGGCAAAGGTAATGGTTAATATTTCCAGCGCACGGGGCGTAATTATTGATGTGCGTGGGTTTTATGGTGGTTACGATCCGGTATCACAATATATAGCAGGTTGTTTTGCTACATCAAAGAAATTATATATGACTACAAAAAAACGCAACGGTCCAGCTCATTCTGATTTTACTGAACCCGCAGCGTGGTACGTGGAACCAAAAACAAGCAATCCATATGACAAACCCGTGATTGTTCTTTCTTCGCGTTTTACACAAAGTGCAGGCGAAACTTTTGCGTTGGCTCTTCGGCAATTTGAACACATAAAAGCTGTGGGAGACACAACAGCCGGAAGTTTTTCCGATAACCCCAATTTTGAAATGTACAATGGCTGGATGTTTAGTGTATCCGTTGGTGATTACCGCGCACCGGGTGAAGTTAGTTATGAAGGATTTGGAATGCCTCCGGATGTGTTCGTAAAAACCACCAAAGACGATCTGCTTGACGGGAAGGATGTGACCCTGGAAAAAGCAATTGAGATGTTCCCAGAATAAAAACGGAGGGGCTATTAAATGGACGTAGGGGTCACAAATATAACGCAATTCAGCACTTACCCATGTTATTGGAGTGATGATTATAGCCGGTTAGCAATGCGGTGCGTGTTGGCGCACAGAATAGTGTATCATGAACTTATGTATTCATTAGCGAGTTGAAAAAGGAAGAAAATTTTCGAATAGAGGTATTTAGAAGCCTATCCTTATTTATTGCAACATGCCGAGCCATCCTCTGGCTGAGCGCAACACGCGCCTTCATTTTCTTCTTTGCTTTCACTTGGCGTACAGCATACCGCAGCATCATTTTTTTTAGGAGCGCAACACGATGAAGCAGCAACCACTTTTTCTTTCTTCTCTACTTTCGATTTTTGAATTACAGGGATTTCTAACGTTTTTGTTTCCATTGTTTTACGTTTGTTATTTCCTGTAAAGACGATTGGAAGTATAAAATGATGCAATCAGATATGGATATTATGAAGAAGTACCTTCATAACCTTTTGAAGATTGGCAAGTGTGATTGGGTCGTTGACATTTCCGCTGGCATCAAGCTTTGAACGAACTGATGAAATCAATAACGCTCCTCCATCCACAACATTTGCAGAGATAGCGGTAAGTATTAACAAAAGTGCAGCATGACCTTTCTCACCCTGACTGGAAGCAGTTACCAGCCCAACAGGTTTGTTCACAAACTCACCTGATCCCACTGTCCAGTCAAGCGCATTCTTTAATGAACCGGGTACACCGAAAGCATACTCCGGAGTACAGATCAATACCCCATCCGATTTCCTTACTTTATTTCTAAAGTTGATAACCGAATCCGGAACCTCATCAGCATCATTAAAATGTGGCAACGATCCTATCCCAGTATAAATTTCAAAGGAGACATCATCCGGTACCCATGACGCAATGCCATTCAGGATTAAATTACTGGATGAGTTTGCACGAAGGCTTCCAGGAATAGCCAAAAGCTTCACCATTTTCAAACTACTTTTGGCTTGCAAGGACTTTCGCAATCTGGTCGGCCCTGTGCCTGCAGTACATTACCATGACTGTCCGTTTGAATGTGACAGCAGTTGTAAAACAATTGTTTCAAACGTTCCCTTCCTCGTTGAACACGTGAACGCATAGAGGAGTACGCCATGTTATATTTTTCTGCCAATTCTTTTTGGCTTATGCTATGTATCTCAGCATCTTCAATAATGGCTCTGTATTCTTCTGGTAATAAGGCGATCATGGTGGACACACAATTATCTAAACCCTTGGTTGAATCCGAGCTTTCTTCTTCCAGCAATTGTTCAGAAATGGATTCGCTGAGTTCAACGTTCTTCTTTTTTGCGTTTGTACGATAGTAATCAATCACCGCATTTTTGGTAACGGTGAATAACCAATTTTGAATTTTCTCCTTCTCTGACAAAGAATCTGCATTCGCTGAAATCTTGGCGAACACATTTTGCAGGATGTCTTCTGCATCTTCTTTCGATCTGATCTTACTGCGCACATAACCAAGCAGCGACCTATGAAATTCAGTGTAGATTCCGGCTATTTCCATAACAAAAGTTTTAGCGATTTCTGAACCGTTCCCAAATGAATCAAGAGCAATAGCACAAGGCTAAAGATAGCAATTATTAAAATTGTTGTCAGATGGTCAGAAGTAATAAGCACACCACCTGCCAGCGTTCCTACAGCAGCGCCAATGTCTCTCCATGTAACGTTCGCAGATACTGCCGAAAGCGGATGACTTTGTTGATAGGATGCATTACCTGGAGTAATAGCAGCATGAATACTATAAAATGTAAAAATGATAATGGCCCCTGCCTCTATCCATCCAAAAGAAAGCATAACAAGTCCTGCAATGACGAATGCAAGAGAAGCATTGAACATAGTTGAAATACCCACCTTATCGGCCATCCATCCACCGGCAGGTGAAAATAGTACAAGACAAACTCTGCGGTAGCCGAGATAGAGTGCCGCCACTGTAGTTGCGCTAACTACAGTGATGCTTTCTTTATGATGGAGAAATAGGATTCCCAGCACTACGATAATAATACCATCAATCAGAAAAGCTGTGGCGAATGTAATCATGTTAAGTACTGACGGAAATTGTAAAAATGTTTTCCCTGATACAGAAGGAGTTTTGTCTTCAAAGGTTGGAAGTGCCCATGCAAAGTATACAGCAGGAAGCGAAATAGTGGCCAGCAGCAAAAAAATTGTCGATGTGCTTAAATTGGTGAGAAGTACAGGCGCAAGAAGTAAGGCAATCATGGGCCCCGATTCCTGAACACCTCTTGTTAGTCCTAACGAAAAACCTTGTCGTGAGTGCTGAAGTGCATAGCCTAATGTGCTGATGCGCATGGCTGAAAACGACACCCCCCACGCAATGCGAAAAATCAGCCAAAGAAAAATAGTATTTGCAAATGCATATCCCGCAGTTGATGTAATTGCCAACAGCACTGCAATAATGGTAATGAACCGTAATCCATATTTAGAAAACAAGTGAACCATCCACGAATTAGAAATGATTCGCACAAAACGGTTGACGGATAGGAGAATTCCAATCCACACAACCGGCACACCTACTGAAATACTATTGACGGGAAGAAATGGATATAAAAAGGCATCGCCAAAACTCGCAAAGGCAAGTGATAGCGATGCATAGAGAGGGGTTTTTAGTCTGTTTCGTTTTTCTTCCATTACAAACAACACGATGTGGTTGAGGTAGCTCTTGATTTTGATTCAACACCACAACACGCACTACCACCAGCATCTACGCTACACACTCCCGTTTCAGGAAGATCAAGTTCTACATTCCGTGCAGCTACCATATCGCCATCAATAACAGCAGCAATAGATCGAACTTGCTCATAGCCAGTTGCCATTAAGAAGGTAGGTGCACGACCATAACTTTTGGAACCCACAATGTAAAAGTCCTTATCGGGATGTTGCAATTCTTTTTCACCATGTGGCCGTACAGTGCCACAACTGTGAATATTGGGATCTATCAACTCTGCTATTTCAGTAACACTTTCCAGTGATGAATCAATGCTCAAGCGTACTTCACGTAGAAAGGAAAAATCGGGACGAGAACCTGTGTTGCTGATAATCTCATCGATCTGGGGAAGGGCAAACTTTTCGTCATGCTGAAATCCAACGATGGTCAGTTTGTTGTCTTTGCTATTAATCTGCTGAATCTGGAATGGTATATAAACATTTACACGATCCTCATTCACCAGTTGTTCAATCTTGATACCGAGTGCGCCACGTGCTTCCAATGCATCGGCTTCCTGTCCACCATACACATCACGAACATTTTTCTTACGCAACACCCAGTGAATTTCTGTTGCCGGATATTTCGCTTTCAGTTTATCTAATTCAAGAATTGCATTGATGGACGAGTGGCCGCTGCCAACCACCAATACACTTTTATTTTTGTATCGCGCCTCATGCTGATGGAGAATATCCGGAATACCATAAAATATTTTTCTTTTGTTCTCCAATTCGCCAACCGCATAGTTTCCACCTGAGCCAATCGGGTTTGGTGAATTCCATGTTCCTGAAGCATCAATCACTGCTTTTACTTCATACTGATTTACTTCGCTGTTATGCAGCACCTGAACCACATAGGGTAATTCTTCGCGCCCCCAGGTTTTCATTTTGTCCATGTTCTTTCGCCCGATGGAAATCACTTTGCTGTTAAGCAATATGTTTGGTTTGATAAATGGCAATTCAGCGAACGGCTTGAAATATTGCTGATAAAGTTCTTCACCAGTAGGTAAACCTTCCTCATTGGGAGCTTGCCAGTTTGTTTGCTCTAACAACTGTCTGGCTGCGTTGTCGATGTTATATCGCCAGGGTGAAAACACGCGAATGTGTTTCCATGTAAGAATATTAGAAGCCACGGTATTTCCCACCTCAAACAAAAGGAATGGCTGATTTCGTATCGATAGGTGTGCAGCAGCAGCCAAGCCTACAGGACCGGCTCCGATAATAGCTACTGGATGTGATTTGGTTGTTTTCATAATCTAAAAAGTGAGTTCACTAGTAATGACGCAGGATTTTAAAAAAGATGCAGTTTCGTCTACACATCATCTATATAATTTCAATCAACCTAATGCTATTTAATATCAATCGGAGCAATGGGAGCGGGAACAATGTTTTCTATTGGCTTTGTGGTTTGGAGGTAGGCGAAAATAGCATTGAGGTCAGTGTCAGTCATATTGCGATACACTTGCCACGGCATGGGTGGAAGTAATGGACGACTACCTTCAAGTCCTTTGTATTTTCCTTTTCGAATGGCTCTAAAAAATTGTTCTTTCGTCCAGTTGCCTATCCCCGTTTCAGCAGAAGTGATGTTGGCAGCAAATGAAACCCCCCAAGGACCGACTGCACTGGTTTGCTCTTGATTAAATAAAACCCAATCCCTTAAGGCTTCTTTTTGGATCTTTGGCAAGGGCATATTGGCACGGTATCCGGATAATAATCGTTCCGGATCAGGCTCGGGTCCGCTTGATGTCATCACTTTCGGTGAATGGCAATCGTGGCAGCCCGAAGCGTTAACGATATAGGCACCCCTTTTAATCAGTTCTTCCTGACTCAGTGTAGGTTGAGTCATTTCCGTTGTCTTCGTTTGCTCACGGCACGAGACTAATACCAAACCCATTGCAACAACGATAATAAGGGCAATTATAGCTGTGGCCAACAGCCTGTTAATTTGCTTTGATAATTCTTTTAATTCCATGTCTTTACATTTGGCCTTAAAGACGATGGGTTAAAAAAATGACGCACTGGATTTAAGTAAGACTGGTAAAAAAGGCTTATAGATGGAAAAAGTATTGCGGGAAAGGACAATGAAATTCGGCTTTTTAAAAAACCGATTTTATTCTTGGATCCTCGGCTCTATATTTAAAAAAAACTGTTTATTAACTTATATGAAATTACAATTAGCCCTTCTCCTGATTTTGATTGGTTTTTCGCTTCAGGCTCAAGATTCCGATTTACCCAACGATTTTCTTTCAAAAGATTTCCATAAAGAAAGAAGAACAAAACT
>Ga0154020_10000437_pt1 | contig 49927 bp, 15 predicted proteins | sample Klosneuvirus_201_FD_109709 | JGI IMG/M metagenome (GOLD analysis project Ga0154020, IMG submission 109709) | Active sludge microbial communities from wastewater, Klosterneuburg, Austria - Klosneuvirus_20160825_MG | ecosystem: Engineered > WWTP > Aerobic digester > Activated sludge | place... | reverse complement strand
CAGGCCGGGCGTCCCCAAGCGCCGGGCCGCCGCCATCTCGGCCGCCGGCGCCGCATTGGCGGCGGCGTAGGCGACATGACCTGCTGAGCCAAACACCGCGGAGGCCGAGGAGTAACTCACGAAGAAATCCAAGGAGCGATCGGCCAAGAGCGCCCGCAGGTGCTGCGCGCCCTCCAGCTTGGGCGCCAGCACTTTGCCGAGCCGCCCCCCATCGAGGCTGCGCGCCGCACCATCGTCGAGGATCCCCGCGGCGTGAATGACCCCGCCGAGATCCGGGAGCGCCGCGAGCGCGCGGCCGAGCTCCTCGCGAGAGGACACATCGCCCTGGAGCACCTGCACCGTCGCGCCCTCGGCCTCGAGCGCGGCGATCGTCGCTTGAGCCTCGGGGCCCGGGGCATTGCGGCCGAACAGCGCCAGCTTGGGCGCGCCGGCCGCGACCAGGGCCTTGGCGGCCACCAGCCCGAGCGCGCCGAGGCCGCCGGTGATCAGGGTGGTCCGCTCCGGCCGCAGCGGGGAGCGGTGGCTCAAGACCACCTTCCCGAGGTGCCCCGAGCGCGCGACCAAGGAGAAGGCCGACACCGCGTCGAGCGCGGAGTAGACGCTGGTGGGTAGCCGCGACAGGCTCCCCTCACGGAGGCCAGCGTTGAGCTCCGCGAACAAGCCGCCGAGCAGCGCCGGGTCGCGGCGGGCCGACTCTCCGAGGTCAAAGGGCAGATACCGCGCGTCGGGTCGGCGCGCCTGGACCTCTTCGGCGCTCAGGATCCCGAGCTTTCCGATCTCCACGAAGCGCCCGCCCCGCGCGAGGAGGCGCAGGCTGGCGTCCAGCGCCGGACCGCTGAGGCTGTTCAGCACGACGTCCACGCCCCGGCCTTGCGTAGCGCGGCTGATCGCCTCCTCAAAGCCGAGGTCGCGGGAGCTATAGACGTCGCTCAGGCCGAGCGAACGAAGGAAGGCGTGCTTCTTTGGGTGAGCCGTGGCGAAGATCTTGGCGCGCGCCCGCTGGGCGACGGCGACCGCGGCCTGACCGACCCCGCCCGCCGCTCCATGGATGAGGACGCTCTCCCCCGGGCTCAGGCGGGCCAGGCGGAGCAGACCGAGCAGCGCGGTCAGGTAGGCCGTAGGCAAGGCGGCCACGTCGGCGTCGGAGAGCTGCTCCGGCGCGATCGCAACTTGTCTTGCATCAACCGTGAGGTGACTGGCGGCCGCCCCGAGGCCGAGCAGCATCACCCGCTGCCCAGGCGAGAAGGCGGTGCCCTCCCCGGCCGCGGAGATCCGGCCCACGGCGTCGAAGCCAAAGGGCTGCTCCTCGGCGCGGGTGACGCCGTAGGCCCGGCTGAAGGCCTCGAGCATACCGAGCGCGTGGAGCACGTCGCGGAAGTTGAGAGCGCTGGCCGAGAGCTCGACCTCGACCTCGCCGGGCCCAGGCGCGCGGCGGACGAGCGGTACGAACCGCAGGTTCCCGAGCTGCCCATAGGCGCTGGTGCGGATCTGCCAGGATCCTTCGGGCCAGCGGTCCGCCAGCGCGGGATACGGGTGGCCCAGGCCGCGCACCAAACGCAGCACCCGGCGCTCGCCCTGGATGAGCTGGACCGCCTCCTCGAGGTCATCGGCGAGGACCTCGGTCGCCACCAAGGCGAGATCCGCACGCTCGGGCTGAGCCTCGAGCTCGAGGCGCGTCGGTCTGAGCGCGCTGCCTTCGGCGGCCCAGGAGGCCAAGAACCCAGCGATCGCCGCCGGTCCTGAGGCGCTGCTCGACGCCGAGAGCACGTAGACCCGAGGCCCGGCTTCGCCCCACTCGAGGCGTGACAGGGCCAGCAGGGGCGCCAAGGCCCGCTTCGCGTCGCCGCCCCGCGCGTCGAGCGTAGCAGAGACCACGATGGCGGTCGGCGCCAAGCCCGGGCGGGCCGCTTGGCTGAGCACCTCCGCTCCCCGCGCGGTGAGCTCGGCCGCGAGCGCCGCGCCGACCCCGCCTTCATCGGGGAGTAGCCAGATCAGACCGCGTCGCTGCGCCTCGACGGCGGGCGCGCTACGCCACTCAGTGACATAGGACCAGCGTTCGAGCAGGGCCCGACCATCGACCTGCTCGCTGTCGACGCGAAGCAGCTCCAGGCCGAGCACCTCGGCCACGACCTCGCCGCTCGGGTCCGCCACCACCACGTCGATCACGATCGAGCGCTGCGAGCTCGTCTCGCGCCGGCTCAGCTGACAGACCACGGAGGGGCCCGGCTGGCCGTAGCGGCTCACCCGCTCGATGGCCACCGGCAATGCCCGGCCCTCGTGGCCCTCGGACCGCAAGAGCGCGGCGGAGACCTGAAAACAAGCGTCGAGCAGAGCGGGATGCAAGAGATAGCCCTCCCCGGTCCCCGCCGCCTCGGGCAAGCGTATCTTGGCAAAGGCCACGGACGCACCCGGCCCCTGTAGCCACAAACGCTCGATGCCGCGAAAGGCCGGTCCGTACTCGAGACCGAGCGCGCGGAGGTTGTCGTAGAGCCCCGCGACGTCCACCACCGTAGAGGTCGAGGCGCTGAGCGCCGCGAGGTCGAGCCGGCGCGGCCGAAGCTCGACGGCCTCGAGGAGACCGGTCGCGTGGGTCGTCCACCGCGCCTCCTCCGTGGACAAGGTGGCGATCTCGACACGCAGCGCCGCGCCGCTAGGGACGGTAGCGGTGCTCAGCTCGACGCTGGCGACCCCGAGCGGAAGCGGCGCCAAGATGCGGAGATTCGAGAGGGAGAGGCCAGCCGCGCCCTGGCGCTCCGCCAATGCCGCCAGACCCAGCTCCACGTAGCCGGCGGCCGGAAACAGGGCCTGCCCCTCGACCGCGTGATCCGCGAGCCAGCCTGGCGCCTCGGCCGAGATCGCGCTCTGGTGCTCAACCCGCGCCGGATCGAGCGCGGGAGAGCGCAGCCGCCCCCCCAGCAAGGGATGCACCGCGCCGGAGCTGCCCCGCGCCTCACTGGCGCTCTCGTACCAGTAGCGCCGGCGCTGAAAGGGGTAGCTCGACAAGGCCACGCGCCGGCGCCCCTCGCTCTTGAAGCGCTGCCCGTCGAGGGCCGCGCCGCGCACCCACAGCTGGCTCGCGCACTCCAAGATCTGACTCTCGGCGTCCCGTCCGGGCCGCAGCGTAGGGAGGAAGGTCACCGCGGGATCACCGAGCACCTCCTTGCCGAGGGTGCACAGGGTGGGCCGGGGCCCGAGCTCCACGAAGGTGCGGTAGCCGCGCTGGTAGAGCGCGCTCAGCGCCGGGGCGAAGCGGACGGGGGCCAGGATCTGCCGAGCAAAATAGGTCGGATCCGCGAAGGCGGCCGCGCCATCCTCGGGGAAAGCGGTGGAGATCAGGTCCACTTGGGGCACGCCGAGGCGCACCCCGTCCAAGGCCCGCTGAAACTGCGGCACCATGGCCGCCATCTGCGGCGTGTGAAAGGCGCGGGAGGCCACGACCTTCCTCGTGCTGACGCCGGCCTGAGCGAGCGCGGCCGAGATCTCCTCCAGCGCGGCGCTGGTCCCCGCGACAGTAAGGTTCGCTGGGCCGTTGTAGCCGGAGATCGCCGCCGCGGGACCCTGGGCCCTTACCATGGGCGCGACGACCTCCTCGGTCCCAAACACGGTGATCATCGCCCCAGGCGGGCAGTGCTCCGTCATGGCCAACCCGCGCGTAGCGACGAGTCGCGCCCCATCCTCGAGCGACAACAGGCCGGCCGTCACCGCCGCCGCGAGCTCGCCGACGCTGTGCCCGAGCACGATCGATGGCGTGATGCCGTAGCTGCGCCACAGCGCCCCGAGCGCCACCTCGATCGCGAAGAGCGCCGGCTGGGCCCAGTGGGTCTCGCTGAGCTCTGCCGACTGGTCACCCCACAGCCGATCGAAGAGCGCTCCGGGGAGGTGCGGCGCCAGCGCAGCCTCCGCCTCCTCCAGCGCACGACGAAACACCGGCGAGACCCGGGAGAGGTCCTGACCCATCCCGGCGTGCTGGGCGCCTTGGCCCGCGTACAAGAAGGCGAGCGGCGGCGGATCGCCAGGGGCGCGGCCGCGAAACACCCCAGGCAGCTCGGCGCCAGCCTGGGCCCGATCCAGGCGCTTCTTGAGATCGCCGAGATCGGCGGCGGTCACCGCCAAGCGATGTTCGTGCTCGGCCCGGCCGACGCGGGAGGTATAGCAGGCGTCCGGGAAGCGGGCGTCGGCCAGCCGCGGCAGCTCTTCCGCCCGGGTCCGGAGCAGCTCGGCCAGCGCCGCCTCGCTCTTGGCGGACAGGAACATGACGTCCTCGGCGGGCGGGAGATCGGGGCGAGCATCGGCCGGGGCCTCCGCCACGATCAGGTGGGCGTTGGTGCCGCTGAAACCGAAGGAGCTGATGCCGGCGATCCGGCGCGCTCCGCTCGGCGTCCAGGGCTCGGCGCGCTCCGGGACCGTCGTACAGATCTCGCTCCAGGGGATATGAGGGCTCTTCGTCTTGAGGTGGAGGATGCCCGGGATGGTCGCCTCCCCGAGCGCCAGCACCGTGCGCACCAGGCCGGCGATTCCGGCGGCGGTCTCGAGGTGGCCGATGTTGGTCTTGATGGTCCCGACGGGCAGCGGCGTAGCGCGACCGCGAAAGACGCGATCGATGGCGCCCATCTCGATCGGATCGCCGAGCGCGGTGCCGGTCCCGTGCGCCTCCACATAGGAGACCTCGCCGGGCGAGACCCGCGCGTCGGACAGCGCGGCGCGGATCACCGCTTCTTGGGCCGGACCAAAGGGCACGGTGAGGCCGCCGCTTTGGCCGTCTTGATTCACCGCTGATCCCAAGATCACCGCCAGCACCCGATCGCCGTCGGCCACAGCCGCCGACCAGGGCTTGAGCACCACCATCCCCGCGCCCTCAGAGCGGACATAGCCATTCGCACCCGCCGCGAAGGTCTTGCAGCGCGCCTCGGGCGAGAGCATGCCGCCTTTGCTGAGGCTCACCATGCCCAGCGGATCGAGGAGCACGTTGACCCCGCCGACCAGCGCCAAGCGAGATTCCCCGCGGCGCAGGCTTTGGACCGCCAGGTGCACCGCCACCAGCGAGGAGGAGCAGGCCGTGTCCACCGAGATCGCGGGCCCGGTGAGGCCCAGGGTGAAGGAGATGCGGCCCGCCGCGGTGCTGAGCGCGTTGCCGGTTCCGACGTACAGCTCGGTGTGGCGAACGTCGTGGCGACCGACCGTGTTGAAGTACTCCGACTCGCGCAGGCCGATGAACACCCCTGCCGGCGCACCGCCCAGCCGATCGGGCGCGATCCCCGCATTTTCCAGCGCCTCCCAAGCCACCTCGAGGAGCAACCGCTGCTGCGGATCGAGCGCCCGGGCCTCGCGGGGCGAGATGTTGAAGAAGTCGGCGTCGAAGAGCTCGACCCCCTCGACGAAGCCGCCCTCCTTGACGTTCATCTTGCCGGGCGCGCTCGGATCGGGGTCGTACCAAGCCTCGGTCGACCACCGCCCGCGGGGAACTGGCCCGATGGCGTCCCGGCCTTCGCGCTGGAGCGACCAAAACTCGGACAAGGTGCGGGCGCCAGGAAAGCGGCAAGCCATCCCTACGATCGCGATCGGTGCATGGGCCCGCTCGGTCAGCGCCAAGGCCCGCTCTTCGGACCGCTCTACCTCGGCGATCAGCGCTTCGCGCGACAGCTCCTCGAGCTTGGGGCGGGGCTTCGCGCCGGGCTCTGCTGCAGGCGCGGGGTGGGCCGCGGCGCTATCGAGCAAGAAATCCACCAGCGAGCCGACGGTCGGGCAGTCATAGATGACCGTAGAGCGGAGCTTCGTCGCCAGGCGCTCCTCGAGCACGGTCTTGAAGTCCACCGCGCGCAGTGAGTCGAAGCCGAGATCGAGGAAGGCGGTCGCCTCGGGGAGCGGGTCGGTCGGACGCAAGCCGACAAAGCGGGTCAGCTCGGCGCGCACCAGCTCGGCCAGCTGGCGCCGCTCCTCGCTCCGAGGGGCCGGGATGACGGTCGGCTGAACCATGGTATCGACCGCGGTTCTACACCAAGATCGAGTTCAGCACCGGCCTCATCCGTTGTAAGCCAGGAGCGATGAATCGAGCCGAAGAGATCGCGCTGATCGAGCGCGGCCTAGCCCTGGCATTGGCCCGACGCTCCGACACCCGAGACCAGGTCAGCGCCCTCGATCCCAGCCGCTACACCTCCGAGGCTTGGTTCAGCCGAGAGCGAGCCACGGTTTTTCGGCATTTTCCCTTGGTCGCCGGCTTCAGCTCCCAGCTGGTCGAGGCCGGCGATGTGCTCAGCACCGACCTGGCCGGCCTCCCGGTGCTACTCACGCGGACCACGGGCGGCGGGCTGCGGGCCTCGATCAACGCCTGTCGCCACCGCGGCGTCACCGTGCTCGAACCCGGCTGCTACCGGAGCAAAAAGGCGCTCAGCTGCCGGTTCCACGGCTGGACCTACGCGCCCACCGGGGAGCTGCGCTCGATGCCCGAGCGCGAGGCCTTCCCGAGCAACGAGGGCGGGCAGCTCGACTTGGTGGCCCTGCCGGTTGCGGAGCTGGCGGGGCTGATCTTCGTCCTCCCCACGCCCGGCGCGAGCCTCGACCTCGGCGCCTGGCTGGGGAAGGTCGGTGAAGATCTCGAGGGCTTTGGGCTGGCCGGGCTGAGGATGGTTCGCCCGTCCACCCGCACCCGGGCCCACAACTGGAAGATGTACTTAGACGCGACCCTGGAGAGTTACCATATCCCTTCGCTGCACTCCTCGACGGGCGGCGCCGGGTGGTTCGCCCGCGTCGGCGCCTTCGACTCGCTGTGGCCTCACGCCCGCGCGATGTTGCCGGAGCCGAGCCTGCTCGAGCTGGAGGACACCGACCCGGCCGGCTGGGAGCTCCGCCGTCACGCGGGCCTCCTCTACTCGATCTTCCCCAACACCACGGTCCTCCTTCATCGCGGCATCGCTCAGGTCATGACCGTATTTCCGGAGGGCCCCGGGCGCGCGGTGCTCCGGAGCGGCATGCTGGCCTCGCCCACCGATGACGACGGAGGGGAGCTCCGCCACGCGTACTATCAAACCTATTGGCAGACGATGGAGGAGGACTTTCAGGTCCTGGAGTCGATGCAAGCCAACCTCGGCGTGGGCGCCACTGAGCGCCTACTCGTCGGCCGCCAAGAGTTTCTCATGGCCGACTATCACCGGGCGATCGACGCGGCAGTGGAGGGGAGCTTGAAGCCATGACGATCCAGACGCTGGCGGATCTCCCCCGCGTACAAGCCGCCGAGCGACCAGAGGCGCGCGCCCTGATCTTCGGCAGCCGGGTGACGAACTACGGGGCCCTCGATCGCGCGGCGAGCCAGGTCGCCCAGGCGCTGCTCGGCCTGGGCCTCGCGCCCGGAGCGCGGGTGGTGGTGCTCGACCGCGAGTCGGACCATGCCCTCGAGATCCTGCTGGGCGCGGCCAAGGCTCGGGTCGTGGTGAGTTACCTGAGCTGGCGCCTCGCTCCCGCCGAAGTGCTGGCCGTATTGGCCGACGCCGAGCCCAGCGTCCTGTTCGTCGGCCCAGACTTCGCGGGTCGATCGGGGGAGCTCCGCGCGGCCACTCCCTCGCTAGAGGCCGTCATCGAGATGGCTCGCTACCCCGAATGGAGGGACGCGGCGGCCCCGATCGATCCGCTCCTCCCGGTGTCGCCCGAGGACGTCGCGGTCCAGATGTACACCAGCGGGACCACCGGCCAACCCAAGGGCGTGCGCCTGGCCCACCGCAGCTTCTTCTCGGTGGTCCTGGGCATCAAAGCGGCCTGGGGGAATTGGATCGAGTGGTCGCCCGAAGATATCGCGCTCCATACGCTGCCCAACTCTCACATCGGCGGCCTGTGGTGGGCCGTGCGCGTGATGGCCGAGGGCGCGACCAGCGTACTCATGGATAGTTTCGCCGGCTTCAAGGTCATCGAGTTGGTCCAGGCGCATCGGGTCAGTAAGCTCTGCCTGGTCCCCGCGATGATGCAGGTCGTGCTCTCGGAGCCCAGCATGGCCGGCGCCGACTTCTCCTCCACTCGCTACTTGATGTACGGCGGATCGCCTACGCCCCCCGCGCTGCTGCAGCGAGCAATGACCGCGTTCGGTTGCCGTTTCTACCAGGTGTACGGCCTCACCGAGACGGGAAATATGGCGGTCTGGCTGGCCCCCGACGATCATTCGGACCCGGCAGCGGAGCGCTTCGGCTCGGCCGGCCGCCCGTACCCGGGGGTAGAGGCCAAGGTGATCGATCGCGAAGGACGGAGCCTCGGCCCTCGCGCGGTGGGAGAGATCTGTCTGTATTCCCCCGCGCGGATGGTCGAGTATTGGCGCCGCCCGGAAGAGACGGCCAGGACTTTAATCGACGGCTGGATCCACACCGGAGACGCGGGATACTTCGACGAGGCGGGATACTTATATGTATCGGACCGCGTGAAGGACATGATCATCTACGCTGGCGAGAATATCTATCCGGCCGAGGTGGAGAACGCGCTCTATGATCACCCCGCGGTGAAAGAGGTCGCCGTCATCGGCGTTCCCGACGACAAGTGGGGGGAGTTGGTAAAGGCGATCGTGGTGGTGAAGCCGGGCACGGATCCCAGCCCGATCGAGCTCATCGCTCATGCCCGACCCAAGATCGCCGCCTACAAGCTGCCCAAGTCGGTGGACTTCGTGAGCGAGCTGCCCCGGACCCGCAGCGGCAAGGTCAAGAAGGAAGAGCTGCGGGCGCCGTACTGGAAGGGCCGCAGCCGCAACGTGAACTGAGACCCATTCCCCAAAACGACGCCGCCCCTGCATCCAAGGCGGCGCTCTTGGCGAAGGTAGTCTTGACGGAGCCATGCTCGACCGCGGGGAACGCCGCTGCGCGGGTCGGCAGGCGCTGGTCAGCGGAGCTCGCATGATCGCGACAGACGTCATCGCCCGGCGACCGCGCTTTCGGCATCGACCGCCCAGGGAGTCGCATGCTATCCGCGAACCACTTGACCAAGGAGCAGGCCATAGGTCGCGGGGAGGCGCCCACGGTGCTGGCCCGGGTCGCGGCCGGTGACCGCGCGGCCATGAAGGCCTGCGTGGAGCAGTACGGGCCCTTGGTGTGGTCCATCGCCAGCCGGCTCATCCGCTCCCGCGCCGAAGCCGAAGACGCCAGCCAAGAGGTCTTCATCGCCCTGTGGAAGGCGGCCGAGCAGTTCGATCCAAGTCGGTCCAGCGAGCGTACCTTCGTAGCGATGATCGCCCGACGCCGGATCATCGATCGCCTCCGAGCCAGCGGCCGCCGGCCCGACGTTGGGGCATCCGACGCCGCGCTGGACACCTTGCCCAGCTTGGCGCACCTCGAGCTGGAGCGACTGCCAGAGGCTCGCCGGGCTGCAGAGGCGCTCGGAGCCCTGCCGAAGGACCGACGCAAGGTGATCCAGCTCTCCGTCTTCGAAGGCCTCACCCAAGACGAGATCGCGTCGACGACCGGGTTGCCACTTGGCACGGTGAAATCCCACGTTCGCCGGGGCCTGGAGGCGCTCCGCCAGGCCCTCCTTGGGATCCCAGCGCGAGAAGGGAGGTCGCCCGAATGAGCTCTGCGGACAGCGAGATCGATCGGCTCGTCGACCTCTTGGCGCGTCGCCTCGACGTGAGCCTCACGCCGGTAGAGGCCGAAGAGCTCCACGGCTTGCTCGGCAAGCACCCCGACTGGCGCGCCGACGATATTGACCTCGTAGCGGGCGCGGCCTGGGCAGCGACGGCAGCCGAGCCCCTCCCGCCGGGGCTCGAGGCCAAGCTCATGGCGACCATCCCGGCGTCGTTGACCGTGCTCGACGGTGGCACTCAGCCGGTCCGGGTGAAGCCGCGCCGAGATTTCCTGGCCTGGGCGGTCGCCAGCGCGGCGGCCGCGGTGGGCATCATCGGATGGTGGCCGCGGCTCTCGGGCCGCTTGGTCGAGCGCACCACGCCCCCGCCCGCCCCGACCTTAGGCGAGCGCCGCACCAAGCTGCTGGCGACGGCCAAGGACGCCAAGGTGCTCCCCTTCGCGCCGGCGGGAGACCCGCTGGTCTCGAAGGTCGAAGGAGATCTGGTGTGGAGCTCAGAGCAGCAGACGGGCTACATGCGCTTCGTCACGGGCATGCCCAAAAACGACGTGCGCGAGCACGAGTATCAGCTGTGGATCTTCGACGGCACCCGAGACCAGCGCTATCCGGTCGATGGTGGCGTCTTCGATATCGGCGCGGAGGGTGAGCTGATCGTAGAGATCGTCCCGAAGATCCGGGTGAATCAGCCCACCCTCTTCGCGGTGACCCTGGAGCCTCCGGGCGGGGTGGTCGTCTCTAACCGCGAGCACATCCTGGTCGTCGCCAAGCCCTCCTGAGAATTCTCGCGCCCCCTGCATCCAGAGCGTCCATGCCGGCGAATCTAGGGCGAGGCGCCGAGCGCTTCCGAGATGAGCAGCGCAAGGCAGCCAAACCCATCACCGCTCCGCTTCGCCGACCAACCGGTCCTGGGCAGCATCGCCGAGATGCCTCGCCGCTACCGGGCGCTGCAGCGGTGGATCTCGGCCCAAGGGCTGCCCCGCGTCGGCCGCGGGCGCACGATGCTGCGCACCTGCGCCCAAGAGGAGCAGCGCCGCTCTCAGCTAGTCCTGGCGGAGGAGCTGCGCGAGGACCTCGCCTCATACTTTGCGCCGAGTGAGGCGCCGCCCGATCGAGGCGCTGGGCGCTCACCTCGCTGGCGCCGAGATCTCGCGCTGCAGACCAACCTGCTCGCGGTGCGTCAGCGCCATGAGCGCCGCATCCTGCACTGCGCCGCGCGGCAGGCCCGAGGGCTGGCGCAGCAGGAGTGGAGCTGCTGGACCTTGCGTCGCTTGGACGCCGCCGGAGAGCTGACCGAGGAGCTCCTGGCCAGCTCCGAGGGCACCCAGGCTCGAGCGCTCGTGGTGATCGACGCGTCTGGGCCCGTTATCGGCGGGATGAGCCCGCCTGCGGGCGCCAACGCTGCGCTCAACGCCTCCCACCTCGAGACCTTTCGGGGGCTCGTGGAGCAGGAGGTCGGGCTCGCCGACGGCCTGAGCTACTTAGACTATCTCGACGGGGCGGACCTGAGCCTGCGGCGATACTTCGATTGAGACGGTTAGGGCGGAGGCAGAAAGCCCGTGCTCTGATAGTAGCGTAGATAGGTCAGCACGAGCGTATCGTCCAGCGGGTGACAACGTACTCCCCGCGGCTCGAGCGCAGCCCGAGCGTTGGCGCAGCCGTAGCGCGGAAACTGTAAGTTCCGCGGATCGAAGTCCTCCAAGATCGGCGCGTACGGGTAGAGCGCGTTTTGGGCGAAGGAGGGGTGTTCGAAGAGTCGCCGCTTCCACTCCCCAAACTCCGGTTCCTCAAAGCGATAGCCCACCTGCCGCATGATCTCGAGCATCCCGCGGGCGTCCATGGGCCAGGGGTTGGTCAGGTGAAAGGCGCGCGCGGCCGGGAGCGGACCGCCGGCCAGGCTGGCGATCCCGGCCGCGACATAGTCCACCGGGCTCAGGTCGACGAGCCCATGAAACGGCGGCACGGCGCCGATCTCGAGCGACCCCTTCACCAAAGCCATGGCGAAGTGTTCACCCACGCCCTGGCCGGTCAGGCTGTGCCCCGCCACCTCCCCCGGACGCAGGACGAAGACCGGCAGGCCTTGGGCCCGGGCCAGCTCGAGCATGCGCTCGCCGACCCACTTCGACTCGTCATAGCCGAGGTTCAGGCGGTGTCCGTGGTGGAGGTCGTCGTCCTCGCCAAAGGAGAGGTGTGCCCCCATGGGCCAGACCGCTGAAGTGGACAGGAAAAACAGCGGTTTTTGGCGGCCCGTCACCGCGAAGCGCAGCACCTCCGCGGTCCCGCCGACGTTGGTCTTCCGGAGCGCGTCGTAGGGATAGACGAAGTTCACCTCTGCCGCGCCATGGATCACCCGGTCGGTCGCGCGGGCCAGCCGCTGATAGTCCTCCGCGGAGAGCCCAAGCCCCGGCGCCGCCACGTCCCCAGCCACCACGCGCACGCGAGAGAGGTCGAGGCCCTCGTCGAGGTGAAAGCGCCCCAGCGCCGCCGCCACTCGAGCGGGGTCGCCGCGCACCAAACAACTCACGCGGGCGGAGGTGGTCCGCAGGAGCTCCGCGAGCACGTGCACCCCGACAAAGCCGGTCGCTCCCGTGAGGAAGATGTGCTCAGCGGGCCGCGCCCCATCCACGCTCTCCGTCGCCCAGCGGAGGTCGCTCGGCAGCGCGGCGTCGGCTTCCAGCCGGGCGAAGCGGGCCGCGAGCTGACCGGCCTCGGGCGCTTCGAGCGCGGTGGCTTCGCCGCGCAGCACCTCGACGTGATGAGCCAGGCCGCGCAGCGTCGCCGCGTCGAACATCGCCCGCAGCTTGGGGCGCACGCCAAAGCGCTCCTTCATCGCCACCAGGAGGGCCGTCATCATCAAGGAGTGCCCGCCCAGCAGGAAGAAGTCGTCGCCCGGCGCCACGGAAGGAACGCCCAAGATCTGGCACCAGATCTCGCCCAAGGCCCGCTCGGTCGGCGTGCTCAGGGTCGCCTCGGCCCGGAGCGCCACCCGCGGGGCCTCCGGCCGGGGCAGCGCGGCGCGATCGATCTTGCCGTTTGGTAAGCGGGGCAGCGCCTCGAGCAGCACCACGTGGCGCGGCACAAAGGGCTCGGGGAGCAGCGCGCCCAAGGCCGTCCGGACGTCGCTCGGAGTGCGGCCCAAGATGCCCGTGACATAGGCGATGAGTTGCGCCTCCGTACCCTCGCCTTGGCACTCCACCACCGCCTCCGTCGCCCCGACGTTGCGGGTGAGCGCGACCTCGATCTCTTGGAGCTCGATGCGAAAACCGCGCAGCTTCACCTGGTGGTCGGCGCGGCCGAAGAAGTCGAAGCCTCCGTCCGGGCGCTGCCGCACGCGATCGCCCGTTCGGTAGGCCGGCAGCCGAGGATCGAGGAGGTCGGGTCCGAAGCGGGCCTCGCTGAGCTCTGGCGGTCCGAGGTAGCCACGGCCCACGCTTCGCCCCGCCAAGACCAACTCCCCGATCGCCCCGCGCGGAACCGGCGCGCCCTCGTCGTCCACCACCCGCGCCAGGAGCCCGGAGATCGGCAGGCCGATGCTGGGTTCGGACCTGTCGTCGCGCGTCAGCTCCGCCGCGGTCGCGTACACCGTGCACTCGGTCGGACCATAGAGATTGAAGAGGCGCGCCGTGGGCGGCAGCCGCGGCCAGATCGCCGACACCAAGGCGCCCCGGAGCGGCTCGCCCGCCAAGGCCACCACGCGGAGCGAGGCCGGCAGCGCCTCGAGGCGGACGAGCTCCTGCGCCGCCGAGGGCACCGTGTTCAAGAAGGTCACGCGGTCGCGGTGCGGGTGCTCCACCAACTCGAGCGCGTCCTGAGCCAGCACCAGCGCGCCCCCCACCGAGAGCGGGGCCAGGAGCTCGAACACCGACAGATCAAAGGACAGCGAGGTCGAGGCCAGGACGTAGGCCAGCTCCTCCCGCGAGTAACACTGCCCCGCCCAAGCCAAGAGAGCCGCGACATTGCCGTGCTCGATGACCACGCCCTTGGGACGGCCGGTCGAGCCCGAGGTGAACAGCACGTAGGCGGCGTCGGTCGCAGCCAGCCGCGGCAACTGGGCGTAGGGCTCATCGGCGGCGATCGGTGGGAGGCGGGTCAGGCCCGGCGGGGCCCAGGGCGCCGGATGATCCGTGATGAGCGCGAAGAGACCAGCGTCCTCGACGATCATCGCGAGGCGCGCCGGAGGATAGGCCGGATCGAGGGGCACGTAGGCGCCGCCCGCCCGAAGCACGCCCAGCACCGCGGCGACGAGGGACGGCGTCCGCTCCAGGGACAAGCCCACGCGATCGCCTCGGCGGAGACCGAGGTGGACCAGCCGCCGCGCGAGCTCACCGGAGCGCTCCCACAGCTCGGTGGCGCTCCAGGTCTCTGAGCTCCCCAGCACGGTCGGCTGCGCGCCGCGCTCGAGCAAGGCGGCCTCGATGCGCTCCAAGGGAAGGTCAGGCTCGGGTCCGCTCAGCGCGCCAGGCGCAGGTTCTTGGGCGGCCAAAGACCAGGCCTGCGCGCTGCGATCGAGGGTCGTTGGCAGCGCCGCCAGGCTCTGGATGAGCACCTTGACCCAGCGGAGCACGGTGCTGCGCTCGAAGATCTCGCTGCTGTAGTCCACCACCAGCTCGGGCCCCAGGGCCGCATCGACCCAGCGAAAGGCCAAGTCCGTGCGGCAGCGCGTGGCCGGTAGCTGGACGCGCTCGAGGGCCAGCCCGGCGAGCGCCGGCAATGGACGCTCCCCTTCCGCGTCGAAGCTGACGGCGTACAGGGCCGAGCGGCTCTGATCGCGCCCCGAATCGAGGGCCTCGACCAGGCGCAGAAAAGGCACGCCGGTGTGGTCCAGCGCGTCGGTCAGCGCCGAGCGGGCGGCCTCGAGCAAGGAGCGCACGCCGGCGCCGCGCTCCAGCGGGATCAGCACCGGCAGCGGGCTCGACAGCGGCGCGATCGCCTCCGCTCCGGGAGGGAGCAGCTCATCCAAGCGGCCGTGCACCCCGATCACCACGGGGCGCGTCCCCGATAGGCGCCGGCACAGCTCCGCCAGCGCTCCGAGGACAACGACGGAGCTAGGTGCCCCGACCCGCCGGGCGACCTCGGCCACGCCCACCGCCACCTCCGGCGGCACCGGGCGCACCAGCCGCGCGCCGGCGTACGCCTTTACGGCGGGGCGGCGGTGATCGGTGGGGAGGTCCAGCGGCGGCGGCCGCGGGCTGAAGCGCTCCCGAAAATGCTGGAGCGAAGCCGCAGTCTCGGGGGCCTCGGCGCGGGCCTCCAGACGGCGCAGGATCTCCGCGAAGGCGAGGGCCGGGGGCAGCCCCGCCCGAGGATTCTCGAACAAGACGAGCAGCTCCACCAGCGCCCGCTCGAGGCTCGGGCGGTCGGCCACCAGCGCATGGGCCACCAAGATGAGGACGTGCGAACGTGGACCAGCCTCGACCAAGCACAGCCGCGCGGCCGCTTGGTGCAAGGGCAGCCGCTCCGTCGCGGCGCGGGTGATCGCCGGGAGCAGCTCGGCCTCGGTCGGCGTGAGCACGCGGATGGGCGCGGCGCTCCCGGCAGGATCGATGAACAGGGCGTCGCGCTCAGGGAGCGCCCGGGCCCTGAGCGCCCCGTGTCGATCGCACAGCTCCGCCCAGGCGCGCTCGAGGCGGGAGCGGTCGAGGGCGCCGTCGACCCGCAGCCCCACGGCGCTTTGATGCGCCTCCGAGGCCTCGTCCGAGTACCGCGCCAAAAACCAGATGTGCTGCAGAGCAGCGGGGATGGGGAGCGCGGTGGCCCCGTCGACCAGGGCCGCTGGGCTTTGCAGCGCCTCAGCCTCCGTCCGGCGCGCCAGCAGCCCTTCGATGTACCCCGCCAGCCGCCCGAGCGTCCGGTACTCCTCGAAGACCAGGCGGATCGAGGGGCGCACGCCGAGCGTGTCGCGGATCGCCCGGAAGGTGTCGACCAAGGCGATCGAGCTCAGACCAAGCTCGAGGAAGGAGGCCTCGGGATCGAGATCCTCCAGGCGCAATCCGGTGGTGGTGGCCAAGATCTGGCCGAGGCGCGCCACGAGCTCCGCGTCGCTCATTCGTCCCCTCGATCGACGAAGTCGAGCCGGCGGGAGGACGGCGCTGGCGGCGTAGCGCTGGGGCTGGGCTCGATCGCGAAGCGCATACGCTCGAAGGGATAGCACGGCAGGCCGCCGCCCGCCCGCTGCCCCCGAAAGCGTACGCGGTGACCAGCCACGTGGAGCGCCGCCAAGGGGTCCGCCTCCATCCCGGTCACCAAGGTCCCTGGCACCGTCCGCCTCGCCAGCGCCGCCAGCGAACCTCCGCCCAGCTCGACGAAGGTCTTCACGCCGTGCGCCACCAACGCTGAGAGCCCCTGCCGAAAGTGGACCGGATCGCGCGCCTGCCGAGAAAAATAGGCGGGCGTTGGGGCTTCGAGCGAGAGCTGGCCGCTGGTGTTGAGCGCGACGGGCAAGCGTGGCGCCCGCCGCTCGACCGCGGCAGCGGCCTCCTCGATCGCCGCCAAGCTCGGCTCGACGGACGCGGAGTGGAAAGCGTAGGCCACGGGCAACATCTGCGCGGCCACCGAGGCGACCTGCGCCCGGGGCCCCGTGATGACCACCAGCTCAGGGCCATTGTAAGCGGCGATGGAGACGCCCACCGGGAGCTGCGGCGCATCCTCCAGCACCAGCCCCATCCCGCCGCCCGCCGCGAGCGCCTCCATGGCCTCCCCTCGCCGCGCGGCGAGCTCCAGCGCACCCTCGATCGAGAGGGCCCCCGCCACCGCCCAGGCGGCCAGCTCCCCGGCGCTGTGGCCGATGACCGCGTCGGGGACGACGCCCTCGGCCGCGAACATCTCCGCCGCCGACCAGGCCACCGCGACCAGCGCCGGCTGCAAAAACGCGGTGTCGGTCCGGCCCTCGGCCAGTCCCGCCCACAGATCAAAGCGCGGCGCGAGCAGCGCACGACAGCGGGCCAGCGCCGCGGCGAATGGACCGCTCCGCTCCTTGAGCAGGAGGGCCGGCGCGAGGCTGCCCCCGCCCTGCCCGGGGCAGAGGAAGGCGAGGCGACCGGGGCCGCGCCGCGGAACCTCACCCAGATAGAGCCCAGGCCGCGCGCGTCCTTGGGCCAGGGCGCTGAGCGCGGCGAGCGCCTCCTCGGGTGTGGGGGCGACGATCGCTGCGCGGTGGCGAAGCGCATCGCGGCCGTGCGCGGCATCGGCGGCCATGACCCCGAGCGAGCCGGGGTCGGCCTGTAGCTGCTTCAGATACCGCAGCGCGAGCGCCGACAAGGCGGATGCGCTCGCGGCCGACAAGAGGAGCGGGGGATTGAGCGCCGCGGCCGGCAGCACAGGTTGAGATCGGGCGGGCCCCTCCGACAGCACCAGGTGGGCGTTGGTGCCGCCAAAACCGAAGGCGCTCTGCCCTGCCACGCGAGGTCGAGGCGCGCGCGGCCAAGGCTGCGGAGTCGTCGGCACAAAGAAGCGCCGCTCGGGGAGCCGCAGGTGCGGGTTGGGCTCGTGGAAATGGAGGTTTGGGGGCAGCTGCTCATGCATCAGCGACAGCACGAGCTTGAGCGTCCCCGCCACGCCCGCGGCCGCCTCGAGGTGCCCGATGTTGGTCTTGACCGCGCCCAGAGGGATCGTTGGGCCTTCCGCGCCGAGCGCCCGGGCCAAGGCCTCGACCTCGATCGGGTCTCCGAGCGGCGTGCCCGTGCCGTGCGTCTCGATCACATCGATGGCTTCAGGGGGCAGCCCCGCCCGCCCCAGCGCGGCCTCGATCACCTCCACCTGCGCGCCGAGGCTGGGCGCGGTGAGCCCTTGGCTACGTCCGTCCTGCGACACCGCGCTCCCGCGGATCACCGCCAAGATCTGATCGCCATCGCGCTCGGCGTCGGAGAGCAGCTTGAGCACCACAACGCCCACGCCCTCCCCTCGCCCATAGCCGCTGGCCGCGGCGTCAAAGGTCCTGGAGCGACCGTCCGCCGCCACCATCCCCGCGCGCGAGAAGGCGATGCTGGGTTCTACCGCGGCGATGACGTTCACCCCGCCGGCCAGCGCCGCCCGGCACTCGCCCGCGGCCAGGCTCTGGCAGGCCAAGTGGATGGCCACCAGCGAGGAGGAGCAGGCAGTGTCTACGGCCAGGCTCGGTCCCCGCAGATCGAGGCTGTAGGAGAGGCGATTGGCCGCGATGCTGTGGGCGTTGCCGGTGGCGCTATAGCCGTCGAGGCTCCGCGGGTCGGCGCTGCGGAGGGCGTAGTCCGTGGAGGAGATTCCGACGAAGACCCCGGTGTCGCTCCCCGCCAGACTGGAGGGCGGGATCAGGGCGTGCTCCAGGGCGGTCCAAGAGGCCTCGAGCAAGAGGCGCTGCTGCGGGTCCATGGCCACGGCTTCGCGCGGAGTGATGCCAAAGAAGCGGGCGTCAAAGCCGAAGACATCCTCGACCAAGGCACACTCGCGCACCGTGGTCGTGCCCGGACGTTCGGGATCGACATGAAACCAACGCTCGACGTCCCAGCGATCGGCGCCCACGGGCCCTACGGCGTCCTTGCCCGCGAGCAAGAGCTGCCAGAAGGCCTCCGGATCATCGACGCCGCCTGGGAGGCGACAACCGAGGCCCACGATCGCCACCGGCGCCTGCCGACGGCGGCGGATCGCCCGCTGTGCCAACGGCGAGGGCCGGCCGAGCGCGATCGCGTCGAGCGCGCGGGCCAACGAGGCCAGCGTGGGGTGCTCGAGCACCAGCGTGGCCGGCAAAGTGGCGTGGAGCTCCTCCTCGAGCTCAGCGCGCAGCTCGAGCGCGTGGCGGGAGTCGAGGCCGAGCTCGCGCAGCGGCGCGTGGGGGTCGGGCTCGGCGCCCAGGATCAGCGCCACCCTTCGGATCAGATCCTCGAGGCACTCCGCGGGCGGGTCCTGAGCGGCGGGCCGATCGATCGCTGGCGAACGCGGGCGAACGTCGATCATCTCGAGCACCGCTGGCGCCCCGATCGCCGCGAGGTCGATCGAGCGCTCGTGGCTCGGCGGCAGCGGCAGCTCCACCCACGGCATAGCGGGCCACCAGGACTCCAGCGCGACCGGCGCTCCCTCGGCCCAAGCTTGCGCCATCTCCTCGCGGCTGGCCGTCGCCGACACTGGGCGCCGCGTCGGGCTGGAGCGCCCGCTGAAGCAGCGCGGGGCCAGCTCACCTGCCGCAAAGCGCTCCAAGCTTCGCAGCGCATCCGCGCGGCCCTCAGCGACGATCGCCAAGCGCTCGCTCAGGGAAGGACGCCCAAGCGCCAGGGTCCGGGTCATGCCGAGAAAATCAGCCCCCAGCGGCGATTCTAGGGTCTCGGCCAAAGCCGCTGCCGCGCTCCGGAGGTGACCCCGGTCGGGCGCGGAGAGCAGCACCAGCGCCGGACCATCGCGCACTACCGCGGGCGCCGCCGGCCCGCCGGGCCCGATGATCACGTGGGCGTTCGTTCCGGTGAACCCAAAGGCGCTCACCCCGCCGAGGGCCCCGGTGGAGAGCGGAGCCGGAGCGCGCGGCACCTCCAGCGGGAGCGCGCGCCAGTCGACGTGCGGGCTGAGCGGCGAGGTGATGAGATGAGGCGCCACGGTGGACGCCGAGATCTGAAGCCCCGCTTTGAGCACGCCGAGCAGCCCCGAGGCCGCCTCGGTGTGTCCAAAGGCCGTCTTGGCGGAGGCGACCTTGATGCCATGCGCATAGACCTTCCCGAGCACCTCGAGCTCAACCACGTCGCCGACCGGGGTGGCCGTAGCGTGGCCCTCGACGAAGGACACCCGCTCGGCTGCCAGCGCGGCGTCGGCCAGCGCTCCTCGAATGACCTCCTCCTCGGCCGGCCCGCTCGGCGCGCCGAGCAGCGCGCTCGGCCCGGAGTGCAGCACCTTGCTGCCGAGCACTCGAGCCCGCTCGCGGCGGCCGCCCGGGGGCATCAGGACCAAGGCGATCGCGGCCTCGCCGCGACCATATCCGGCGGCATCTTTGCTGTAGGCGCGACACCGCCCATCGGCCGAGGCGAGCCCGCTGCTCCGAAAGGAACGGCTCAGGTAGGCCCCGAGCATCACGTTCACTGCGACGACGACGGCCAGCTCGATCTCCCCGCGGCGCAGGCTGTGCACGGCGGCATCGAGCGCCACCAGACCAGAGGCGCAGGCTGCGTCCGCGGAGTAGGAAGGACCCCTGAGTCCGAAGCACTGGCTGATCCGGCCGGCGATCGCCGCGTGCGAAGCGCCGATCGCCATGGCGCGCTCCACCTCGGGCTCGCCGCTGCGCAGGAGCAGCTCCAGGGCGAAGTCGTAGGTGGAGGCGGCGACGAAGACCCCGCCGGAGCGCGGCGCGCCCGAATGCGCCGGGATCTGCGCGTCGAGCAGGGCCTCCCGAGCGACGGTGAGCGCCAAGCGCTGCTGCGGATCGATGAGCGAAGCCTCGCGATCGCTGAGGCCAAACAGCGCCGGATCAAAGAGGAAGGGATCGCCTAAGTAGCCTCCGTCGCCCTCGAGCCCGGGCCGACGCGGGGGGCCGATCGCGTCCTCTCCGGCGAGCAGAAACGCCCACAACGCCGAAGGGTCCGCGATGCCGGCGGGCAAGCGGCAAGCCCAGCCGACGATGGGAACCGGCGCATGCGCGCGCCGCTCGGCGTCCTCGAGCGCGGTCAGCGCCCGCGCCAACAAGAGGCGCTGATCCGAGGCGGGCCCAGACTCCTCGGCCATGAGCGGTCCTAGCCCTGTTCGCGGCGCTTCGCGCTGTCGATGACGCCGAGCAAGACCTCGCCCTCCGACGAGCCTCCGTGGCCATCGGTGAACGCGACGACCGTGTCGAGCATCAGCATCGACATCTTGCGCTTGGCGCTCCGCACCGCGACGGTTCCAGCGAAGGCGCGCGGATCGATGGCCTGACGAAACGAGCTCTTGAGCCGCAGGATGAGGAAGTCGGGCAGTTGCCGGCGGCGATACTCCTCAAAGGTGGGGATCTCTAACGGCGGCAGGAGGCCCGAGATCACGCACTGTCCCAGGAGCACGTAGGCCAGCTGGTTGTAGCAGATGTTGAACTCGACCGCGTTGAAGTGCCCCGTATCGGCGATATAGCAGGAGAACGGGATGCTGAACTCACCGCGGGCCGAGACCAGGACGTCCTCCCGCGGGGCCGGATCGACCGACGCACGCAGCAGATAGGTGGCCTCGGGCTTGTAGGGCGAGAGCACCCGCGAGAGGACCTCGTCGGCGACCGCGATGTGCGTCAGCGCCGGACCCTCAGGCGCGGTAGAAGGGCTGACCATCGTAGACTCCAATGCGGAAGCTGACGCTGGCCTCACCCGGCGGCGTGGCCGAAGCCTGGTGGATCAGCGTGCGGTTGTCCCACAAGAGCAAATCGCCCTCGTTCCAGACCTGCGTGTGCACGTTCTCTGGGCGCTCGGTGTGCTCGACCAAGGTGCTGAGCAAGCGCTTGCTCTCGCCTTCGCTGAGGCCCTGAAAACCGGTGGTGAAGCCGCTGCTGACATACAGGCTGCGGACCCCGGTGACGGGATGGGTGATGATCGCCGGGTGCAGGGAGGCCGGCACGGTGCGCTCGATCTCCTCCATGATCTCGGCCAACGAGCGATCGATGTCCTTCTCTTGGACCTTGTAGCGCCACTTGCCTTCTTGCACGGCTCGCCGATCTTCCAGCTGGGAGCTGAGCTCAGCGGGGAGCTGGGCCAGGACCCGCGCCATGTCGATGTAGTGTGTGCCGCGCGCCTCCCGTGACCACTGCTGCGGATAGACCATGGTCAGGGGCAGAGGCTCAGGCATGAACTGATAGTCGGTGTGCCAATAGCGGCCGGTGCCGGCGACGCCGACCTTCTTTCCGTCCAGCTTCACGTTGGCGGAGACGAAGATCTCCGGGTGATCGGGGTGGTGATAGTTTGGCTGGAAGTACACCTGCGGCTGTCCAAGCTGGCGCGCGAAGGCCACGTACTCAGGGTTGCTGAGACGCTGCCCCTTGAAGACCACCAGCTTGTGCGCGTAGACCGCAGCGACGATGCGGCGGGCCTCCTCTGCGGTGCAGTCCTGCGACCGAAACTCGACAATCTCTGCGCCGATTTGATCGGGGCCCGGGGCGTTGATCCGCACGGGCAGGTTTATACCCGCGCCTCGCAGCGCCGTCGAGCGACCTCGCGAATCTTTGCTTTGACACCCAGGTTCTACGCTGAGACTTCCACGGAGCTTTGACGAAGAACGGGGTGTCGGAGTTGCTGGCCGAAGTGGACGCACCAGTCTACGTGTACGCAGAAGCCGGACGACTGAGCTTCAGCGCGGCCCCCCGTCGAGGCCAGACCCCCATCGCCACCGCTAATGCGCTGGGCCCAGCGCAGCTCGGGGCGGCGAGCTTCCTCCGGGCCCATGATTGCGCGCTGGCCTATGTGGCGGGCGCGATGGCCGGCGGGATCAGCTCCACCACCTTCGTCCGGGCCTTGGCCGCGGAGCGTCTCCTCAGCTTCTTCGGGAGCGGAGGGCTCGAGCTCGCCGCGGTGGAGCGCGCGCTGAACGAGCTGTCGACCACCCTCGGAGGAGCGCAGCCCTGGGGGCTCAGCTTCCTGGCGGATCCGGGAGATCCGGCGCGCGAGCAGGCCCTCGCCGATCTAGCCCTGCGCTATCGGGCGCCGTGCGTGGACGCCTCGGCGTTCGCAGAGATTACGCCCGCGCTCGTGCTGCTGCGCGGCCGCGGGCTGCTCCCCGGCCCGGACGGCGCGCCCCGTCCAGCGCGGGCGATGTTCGCCAAGCTCTCGCGGCCCGCGCTGGCGCGCGAGTTTCTAGCGCCGGCGCCCCGGGAGATCGTCGAGAGCCTGGTCGCTTCTGGCGCGCTCAGCTCAGCGGAGGCCGAGCTGCTCGCGAAGATCCCGCTGGCCGACGACATCGTCGCCGAGGGCAGCTCGGGCGGTCACACCGATGGTCTCCCGACCCTGGCCTTGCTCTCGGCCTTCCAAGCCGAGCGGCGGGCCCTGGGATCTCACACGCGCATCGGCGCCGCGGGTGGTCTGGGGACGCCCGAGGCGATCGCCGGGACCTTCGCCGCGGGCGCGGACTTCGTCGTCACCGGCTCGGTGAACCAATCGACTGTGGAGGCGAGCACCTCACCGCTGGTCAAACGCCTGCTCGCTGAGGCCGATGTTCACGACGTCGCCTACGCCCCGGCGGCCGACATGCTGGAGCTCGGGGCCAAGGTGCAGGTCTTGGCCCGGGGCACCCTGTTCGCACGGCGCGCCACGATGCTGGGCGAGCTCTATCAAGCCATGCCCAGCTGGGAGGCGATCCCTGAGTCGACCAGGAGTGACATCGAAACTCGTCTTTTTCGCGCCTCGGCGGAGGCGGTGTACCGAGAGGTGAGCACCTACTTCGGCCGTGTCGCCCCCGAGCGGCTGGCCAAGGCGGAGCGAGACCCCAAGCTCCGCTTGGCCCTCCTCTTTCGCTGGTACCTGGGCATGTCCTCGCGCTGGGCCCGCGAAGGTCGAGAAGATCGTGTCACAGATTTCCAGGTGTGGTGCGGACCCGCGATGGGCGCGTTCAACCGCTGGGTCCGGGGGAGCTTTCTGGAGCCCCCGAGCGGCCGTACTGCGGCGGAAATCGGCCTGAACCTGATGCGGGGAGCGGCCGTGCTCAGCCGTATTCAGGAGCTGCGCGTACAGGGGGTTCGCTTGACGCCGGAGGCCAGTTGCTATGAACCTCGGCCCCTCTGTAACTACGATGGCGTAGACCGCACCTCTCGAATGGGAGACCCACGTTGAGCAGCTACCGCCCCTCGCTGATCGGCTCCGCCTTGAGAGCGATCGCCGCCACCCCTAACGCGTTGTTCGACGACGCCCGCTATGAGGCCGAGGTCCTGGCGCCCACGCGTCGCCTGCGCAAGCTCTCGGAGGAGATCGGGGGTAGCAGCCCGAGCGACGCCCAGAGCAAAGAGATCGTCGACACCCTCCGCGGCATCCTTGAGGCCAAACGCGTCGAGTCCGACGAGATCCGGGATCGCCTGGCCGAGATCGTCGACCTCCACGAGCTTCAGAGCCTCTACCCCGAGCTGGCCCCGGCCAGGTCCGAGACCCGTCCCGGCGCCGCGCCTTGAGCCTCACGCCTATGTCCTGGACCATGCCCGATGGGCGCCCTGCTCCCGAAACTCTGGTCGATCTCCTCCGTCACTCCGCCGAGCTGGCGGGCGATCGCGTGGCGATCACCTTCCTCCCTACCGGCGAGGGCGAGGGCCAGAGCATCAACTACCCGGAGCTCGAGCGGCGGGTGCGCGCCACCGCGGTGCGCCTGGTCCGGGCCGGACTCCAGGGCGAGCGCGTCCTTCTGCTCACGATGGGTGGCATCGACTTCGTCATCGCCTATTTCGGGGCGTTGGCCGCTGGGGCCGTCGCGGTGCCGACCTATCCCCCCGACCCCGCGCGCCTCGATCGCACCTTGCCCAGGCTCATGGGGATCGCGGCCGATTCGCGCTCGCGAGGAGTGCTGACCACCACCGCGATCCAGGGCCTGGCCGGCGATCTCTCGGCGGTCGCCCCCGAGCTCGCCTCAAAGATCTGGCTGACCGTTGACGACGTCGATCTGGCCGACGCCGACGAGTGGAAGCGCCCGCCGATCTCCGGCTCCGATCTCGCCTTCCTCCAGTACACCTCGGGCTCCACTGGGACGCCCAAGGGCGTGATGCTGACCCACGCCAACCTGATGGCGAACCTCGCGCAAGGAACGCAGGGCTTCGGCATCCCGGACGGCGTCATCAGCGTCTCCTGGCTGCCGACCTTCCACGACATGGGGCTCATCGGCGCGATCCTCTCGCCGATCTACTCCCGCGGACACTGCATCCTGATCTCGCCCGAGGCCTTCTTGAAGCGGCCGCGCTGCTGGCTGGAGACGATCATGCGGTACCGCGCGATCGTCTCGGGCGGACCCGACTTTGGCTACCGCTTGGCGCTGCGCAAGACCACTCCGGCCGAGCGGGCCGCCCTCGATCTGAGCTCCTGGCGCCGGGCTTACAGCGGCGCTGAGCCCATCCGCTACGAGACCTTCAAGGCCTTCGCCGAGGGCTTCGCGGTCTCGGGGTTCCGCGCGAGCTCGTTGATGTCTGGCTTCGGTATGGCCGAGGCCTCGCTGTTCATCTCGGTCGTGCCGCCGAACACCGAGCCCAAGGTCGTGCGGGTCTCGGCCGACGCCATGAAGGACGGCCGGGTCGAGACGCTGGTGCCATTTGGGGCAAAAACCCAGACCATCGTGAGCTGCGGCGTGCTCGCGCCGCGCACGCAGGCCGAGATCGTGGACATGGCGACCTTTACGCCGGTCGGTCCGGGGAAGGTGGGAGAGATCTGGCTGCGGGGACCCCAGTTTGCCCAGGGCTATTTTGGGCGCGAGGCTCTGTCCAAAGAGGCCTTCGACGCGCACCTCTCGAGCGGAGCGGGCCCCTTCTTCCGCACCGGCGACCTCGGCTTCATGCTCGACGGCGAGCTGTTCATCTCCGGCCGGGCCAAAGACCTGATCATCATCGGCGGGAAGAACCACTGGCCCCAGGACATCGAGGAGTCGATCGAGCAGGGTTGCGCCGAGATCCAGCCAGGCTGCCTGGCCGCCATCTCCCTCGACAAGGACGGCGAGGAGTCGCTGACGGTGGTGGCGGAGCTCCGCCCCGAGAGCGAGGCCGACCCGAGCCGCTGGCCGGACCTCCTGGCCCGCATCCGGCGGGTGGTCACCGAACAGCACGACGTCTCGGTGTCGCGCATCGAGCTCATCGGTCGCGGAACGATCGCCAAGACCTCGAGCGGAAAGATCCAACGCCAGCGGACCAAGCAGTTCTTGCTCGGTGGAAAGCTGAGCGCGCTGGCCTCGTGGGAGGAGGGCTCGGAGCTGCCCGTGTCGAACGAGGCGGTGAGCACGGCTCTGCCTCCCCCGGTGTCCGGGCCTGCGACGGGTCCGCTCGGCAGCAAGGCGGAGATCCAGCGCTGGCTCCTCGGCACCCTCGCCGAGCAGTTGCGGGTGCCGCGCGGGACGATCGATCCCAGCCGCCCGCTGGTCTCCTATGGCCTCGACTCGAGGCGCGCCGTAGAGCTGGCCGGAGATCTGGAGGCGCGCCTCGGTCGCTCCGTCCCGGCCAAGATCGCCTACGACTACCCCACGATCGACGCGCTGGCCGCGCACTTGGCCGGCGAGAGCACGAGCACGGCCGCGCTGCTCATCGCCAAAGACGAGCCGATCGCGATCATCGGCCTCGACTGCCGCTTCCCCGGCGCGCCTACGCCCGAGGCCTACTGGGCGCTCCTCTCCGAAGGCCGCCAGGCGATCCAAGAGATCACCCCCGACCGCTTCGACCTCGAGGCGGTCTACGACCCAAACCCCGACGCTCCCGGCAAGACCTACGCCCGCTCGGCCGGCCTCATCTCGGACTTCGATCGCTTCGACGCTCCGTTCTTCGGGATCAGCGCCCGAGAAGCGGAGGCCCTCGATCCGCAGCAGCGGCTCTTGCTCGAGCTCAGTCATCGGGCGCTGGAGCGCTCGGGCCTGGCGCCGGCTCAGCTGGCCGGCTCCAAGACCGGCGTGTTCATGGGGCTGAGCAGCGCCGACTACGGCCGGCGCACGGTGTACTCCGGCGAGCTCGACCACATCGACGCCTACTCCGGGACCGGCGTAGCCTACAGCACCGCGGCGGGTCGCCTCTCCTATGTATTTGGCTTCGAGGGGCCCGCGATCGCGATCGACACCGCCTGTTCTTCCTCGCTGGTCGCGGTCCACTACGCCTGCCAGAGCCTCCGGGCCGGGGAGTGCGGCTTGGCGCTGGCCGGCGGCGTCAGCCTGATCCTCTCCCCCGAGGGCAGCGTCTATCTCTCCAAGTTGAAGGCGCTCTCGCCCGACGGGCGCTGCAAGACCTTCGACGCCAAGGCCAACGGCTATGTGCGCGGGGAAGGCGCCGGCGTGGTCGTGCTCAAGCCCTTGTCCTCCGCCTTGGCGGACGGGGACCGGGTGCTCGGCGTGATCCGAGGCTCGGCGATCAACCAGGACGGACGCACCAACGGCCTCACCGCGCCGAGCGGTAAGGCGCAGCGGCAGGTGATCGGCGAAGCGCTGCGGCAAGCCAAGGTCGAGCCGAGCCGCGTGGGCTATGTCGAAGCGCACGGCACCGGCACGCCACTGGGCGACCCCATCGAGATCGGGGCGATCGGCGAGGCGATCGGAGCAAGCCGGCGGGACCCGCTGTGGGTCGGCTCGGTGAAGACCAACATCGGCCACCTGGAGGCCGCCGCGGGCATCGCTGGCCTCATCAAGGTCGTGCTCTCCTTAGCGGCCGAGCAGATCCCGCAGAGCCTGAACTTCGAGACGCCGAGCCCCCATATTCCCTGGGACCAGCTCAAGGTGAAGGTGGCGGCCCAGCGCCGGCCTTGGCCCCGCGGCTCGGAGGCTCGCATCGCGGGCGTCAGCGCCTTTGGCTTCAGCGGCACCAACGCTCACCTCATCGTCGAAGAAGCGCCGCGGCCGGTCCGCCGCGCCGAGGCGCGCTCCGAGCAGGGCCCGCGTTGGCTCGCGCTCTCGGCCAAGTCCGAGATCGCGCTGGCGCGGCAGCGAGAGGCCCTGGCCGGGATCCTCGCTGGGCCGGTGCCGCTGAGCGCGGTCGCTGCTGAGCTTCTGCGCCGCGATCGGCACGAGCACCGCTTCGTCGCCTTGGGCGAGACCGCCGCGGAGCTGGTGGCCTCGCTCCGGGGGGCAGGTCCTCACCTCGCCGGGCGCGCGGAGCCTGGGCGGGTCCGTCCCACGGCCTTCGTCTGCCTTGGCCGAGCCACGACTGGTCCCGAGCTGGCCCAGCTCTACGCAGAAAACGCCATGTTTCGTGGGACGATCGCGCGCGTCGAGGAGGCCCTGGGCACCCGGACGCTCGCCGCCGCCGCCGCGGAGCGAGCGCCGCAGGCGAGCCCGGAGCTGAGCTTCGCGCTCGACTTGGCGCTCATCGAAGCGCTGCGCGGCGAGGGCATCGAGCCCGAGGCCGTGATCGGCGTGGGCGTCGGCGAGCTGTCCGCCGCCTGCGCCGCTGGCGCTTTGGGCCTCGCCGAGGCCGCGGTCCTCCTCCGCGAGGAGCGGGCGTATTTCGCCGGCACCGGGGCGCTCCCCGCGCGGATCGCTGCGCTCCGCACGGCTCCTCCGGGCTCGGCCGGCCCGCGCTTGGTGGGCGTGGCGGACGAGGCCTCGCTCGCCGCGGAGGCGCTTGCGCTGCTCGATGACGGTCTCACGGCGTTCGTGGAGCTCAGCGCTGAGCCCGGCCTCTCCGCCGCGATCAGCCCCCGAGGCATCGTGCTCCGAGCGTTCCAGCCCGGGCAGGGGCTGGCCACGACCTTGGCCCAAGCCTTCGCCTCTGGTCTCCCGCTCGCGCGCGCGGCCCGCGGGCCGTGGGTCGACCTCCCCACCTACCCCTTCGATGATCACCGCTACCTGATCCCAGCGCGGCGCAGCGAGCCCGCGGTGGACGCGCTAGAGCGGCGGCGTTCGGCCAAACCAGGCGGGGAGATCTATGAGCGGGAGCTAAGCCGCGCGGCCCTACCTTTTCTGGCCGATCACACGATTTACGGTCACCCCGTCGCTCCTGGCGCGCTGCAGGTCGTGCTGGCGGCGGCGGCGCTGCGGGCTCAGCCCGGCGCCGTCGCGCTCTCGGACGTCGAGCTGATCGCCCCCTTGATCCTGCCTGCCGGGGTCCAAAAGACGCTGCAGCTCGTGGTGGAAGGGGACCAGGTCGAGGCCTTCGCTGCTGCGGCCGGCGAGGAGTTCAGCCTGTACGCACGCGCTCGGCGGGCAGCGCCGGCCGAGGTCACGGTCCTCGACCCCGCCGCGATCCGCGCTGAGCTCAGCGAGGCGGTCGACGTGACCCAGCTGTATGGCGAGCTGGCCAAGGTCGGCTACGGCTACGGCCCGAGTTTTCGGCGCCTGACCAACGCGCGGCGGGGCCCGCAGCAAGCTTGCGCAGAGATCGAAGCACAGCCTGTGGATGGCGTGGCCGAAGCCTCCCTGCATCCTGCGATCGTCGACGCCGCCTTCCAGCTGGTGAGCCTCTGCTTATCTTCGGCGGAGCGCAGCGGCGACCGTGCTTACTTGCCCGCTCGCATCACGCGGGTGGAGCTGGGGATGGCCCCCACTGGGAAGCTATTCGCCTGGGCCCGCTTGCGCTCCAGCGGACCGGACAGCCTCGAGGCCGACGTCAGCATCCGCTCCAGCACCGGGGCCTTGGTGCTCGAGATGAGCGGCTTCGTCGCCCGCGCAGTCCCGCGGCGCGCCCTCCTCCCCGGGCTGACCGAGCCCGCCCGCTACGCCGTCGTATACCGCACCCAGCCGCTTCCGAAGGAACGGCGAACCAAAGGGACGATCGTCCTCCTCCGGGGCGGCGGCAATTTGACCTCCTTGCTTCAGGCCGCGCTCAGCGCCCGCGGTCGCCGCGTCGTCCTGTGGACCGGCCCCGAAGATGGCCAAAACGGACACACCGAACACCCACCGTTCTCGATCTTCGATCTGCGCCCGCTGGATCTCGAGCTCGACGCCCAGCGCCCGGCGAGCGCGACGCTGACCAGACTCCTGAGCTCGAGCGCCGATCTCCTGCGCCGCCACAGCTCGGACGAAGTCGAAGCCATCCGCTTCCTCATCAGCGGCGCCGAGCCCACGGCCCAGGCCTTGGTCGGCTTCCTTCGCTCGGTGAACGCCGAGCGAACCGGCCCCTTGGTGGGCGCGATCGAGCTCCTGGGCGCCCTGGATTTGGACACATTGGCCGACGCGATCGAGGCGGCGGTCGAAGAAGACCACCTGCGCCTCGAGGGCACGCGCTGCTCCGTGCCGCGCCTCGCGCGGGAGCCGCTCAACGCGTCTGGGCCCGTTATCGGCGGGGTGAACCCGCCTGCGGGCGCGATCGCTCCGCTCAACGCCTCTGGGCCCGTTATCGGCGGGGTGAACCCGCCTGCGGGCGCGATCGCTCCGCTCAACGCCTCTGGGCCCGTTATCGGCCGGTTCACTGGGGGTACGGTGCTGATCAGCGGCGGCACCGGCGGCTTGGGCCTCAAGACCGCCGCCTGGCTCGCGGACCTAGGGATCCAGAAGCTGGTCCTGCTGGCCCGAGGCGCGCCCGATCAAGCCGCAACAGAGGCGGTGGCTCGGCTCGCGGCCAGCGGCGTGGTGATCGAGATCCACAGCGGCGATGTCGCCGACCGAGGCCTCCTCGAGCGGCTCGTGCGCGCCGAAGGGTCGGCCCTCCGCGGGGTGGTCCACGCGGCGGGCATCGTCGATGACGCCCTGCTGGCCGGCCAGAGCCCTGAGCGCATCGAGCGCGTGCTCCAAGCCAAGGTCGACGGAGCCCTGGCCTTGCTCTCCGTGACCCAAGGGAGCGCGCTCGACTTCTTCCTCGGCTACTCGTCCGCCTCGGCCGTCCTCGGCCCACCGGGACAAGCCAACTACGCCGCCGCCAACGCCGCGCTCGACGCGATCCTGGAGCAGGCCAAGGCGCGGGGCGTCCCGGCCTTCAGCGTGGGCTGGGGCCCCTGGGCCGAGGTGGGCCTGGCGACCCGCGGAGACACGCTAGAACGCCTAGAAAAGCGGGGGATGCGGGCCCTCGAGCCTCAGCAGGCCTTGTCCGCGCTGTCCGCCGGGATGGGCCGCTCGGGATTGATCGTCGACGCCGATTGGCCACGCGTGGCCCACGCCTGGGGCCGCACGCCCGCCATCTTGAGCGAGCTGGCCGTCCCGACCAAGCGTGCCGCGGGCCCGTGGATCGCGCCTTTGCTCGCCTTGCCCGCCGGGGAGCAGGCCAGCGCGCTTCGGGACCGCGTAGCCGAGACCCTGCGAGAGATCATGGCGGAGCCCACGCCCGTGGCCACCGATCGAGGCTTCACGGAGCTCGGCGTCGATTCGCTGATGGCGATCGAGCTCCGCGCGCGGCTCGAGCGTGGCCTAGGGCTCGCGCTGCGGCCCACGATCGCGCTCGAACACCCCACGATCGAGCGCCTGTCCCAGCACCTCTACGCGCAGCTTCCCCTCGAGGCGGAACGAGCGGCCCCGACGATCGAGGCGATCGAGGCGCCCGGCCCGGAAAGCGAAGGGATCGCGGTGGTCGGGATGTCCTGCCGCTTCCCCGGTGCAGCCGATCCAGAGTCCTTTTGGCGCCTGCTCGAGCGGGGCGTCGACGCGATCTCGGTCGTACCGCCGGAGCGCAGCGAGGGCTGGCGCTTCAGCGACGACGTCGACGAGGCCGGCCGCTCCTATGGGCGCTGGGGCGGGTTCTTGGATCGCCTGGAGGAGTTCGAGCCGCTGTTCTTCCGCCTCTCCCCCAAAGAGGCCAGCTCGATGGACCCCCAGCAGCGCTTGATGCTGGAGGTGGCCTGGGAGGCGCTGGAGCGCGCGGGCGCGGCCGGATCGAAGCTGCAGGGGACCCAGACCGGCGTGTTCATCGGCGCGACCTATAGCCACTACGGCATCGAGCGCTTCCCGGCGGGCGGCCTCGATGAGTACGCCATGCTGGGCAACGGCAACGCGCTCATCGCCAATCGCCTCTCCTATCTGCTCGACCTCACCGGACCCTCCTTCACCGTGGACACCTTGTGCTCTTCTTCGCTGGTGGCGATCCACCTCGCCGAGCAGAGCCTGCTGCGTGGCGAGTGTCAGGTCGCGCTGGTCGGCGCGGTGCACGCGGGGATGGGCTTCAGCTACTATCAGGGCCTCTCGCGGCTCCGCGCCATCTCGCCGACGGGACGCTGCCGCGCCTTTGGTCGAGGCGCCGATGGCTATGTCCCTGGCGAAGGCGCTGGCGCGGTGGTCCTCAAGCGCGTCTCCGCGGCGCTGCGCGACGGGGATCCTATCCTCGGCGTCATCAAGGGCACCGCGGTCGGTCACGGGGGTCGCTCTGGCGGCCTGACTGTCCCGAGCTCGGGCGCCCAGGCGCGCGTCATCCGCGAGGCCCATCGGCGCGCCGGCGTAAGGCCCGAGACGATCGGCTACGTCGAGGCCCACGGCACCGGGACCTCGCTGGGCGATCCGATCGAGATCAGCGGCCTAGCTGAAGCGCTCGGGCCGGTGGCGGCGCAGTCCTGCGCGATCGGCTCGGTGAAGAGCAACATCGGCCACCTCGAGCCCGCCGCGGGCATGGCTTCGCTGATCAAGGTGCTGCTCGCGCTCGAGCATGGCGCCCTGCCGCCGACGCTCCACGTAGAGGAGATCAACCCGCACATCAGCTTCGAGAACAGCCCCTTTTACGTGCTCGACCGGCTGAGGCCTTGGGCGCCCATTCAGGGGCGGCGGCGGGCTGGGATCAGCGCCTTTGGCATGGGCGGAGCCAATGCGCACATCGTGGTGGAGGAGGCCCCGGTGCCTCGCGCAGCGCAGGCCGTGCAAGCTCCGCGGGCCGAGGTGGTCGTCCTGTCGGCGCGCACTCCCGAGGCCCTCGAAGCGCTGCGCCAGCGGCTCGCGGCACGCGCGCTTTCGGGGGCGCTGGAGGTAAAAGACATCGCCTACACGCTTGCCACCGGACGAGCGCTCTGGCCGCACCGCGCCGCGCACGTAGCCGAGAGCCGCACCGAGCTGATCGAACAGCTGTCGGCCCCACCGCGGGAGGATCCCAAGGAGCTGGTGCACCGGGGAGAGCTCGGCTGGCTCCTCGCGGGGGACCTGGCAGGGCTGCGCACCTTGGCCGAACGAGCGCCCACGCTCGCGGCCCATCGCGCGGCGGTGGCCCGGCGCATCGGCCGTCCGCTCGACGCGGCTTCGGACCTCGGTCTCCTCGATCTTGCCGCGGCAGCTGCGGTGGCCGACGAGCTGAAGCTCCTCGGGATCGTACCGCGGGTGATCGGTGGGCTCGGTCCGGCAGAGCCAATCGCGAGTTGTCTGGCGGGCGCCTTGAGCCTTGAGGCCGCGGCCGATGCCATCGCTCGCGGCGAGCCCGGGGCTGCATCCGCGGCCAAGACCTTGCTCGTGCGGGGTTCATCCGCGGCGGCGCTCCTCGAAGGGCTGCGCGCGGCGGGGGGCAGGCTCGTGCTTAGCTTCGGCGCGGTGGGTGACGCCGAGACCCTCCCCGCTGCGACGCCCGGCTGCGCGCCGGACCGCGCGATGGCCGAGCTCTTGGCCCGCCTCTACCGCCGCGGTGTCGAGCCTCGTTGGGCGAGCTGGTTTGAGGGGCGAGGTGCACGCATCGTGGAGCTCCCGACCTATCCCTTCCAGCGGGCCCGTTACGCCGTGGCCCGCCCGATCGCCGGTGCCGCCACCGCAGCGACCTCGGACAAGAGCGCGGCCTTGGAGGGGCGGGTCGTGGGCCGAGGCCCCCGTAGCCGCGGGGGACAGAGCTCATGAACCGGCTGCTCGGCGCGCTGCCTGCCTGCTTCGAGAAGGGCTTCCGCAAAGAGGACGCCTTCCTCGCGGACCACCAGGTCCTCGGACGCGTCGTCGTCCCGGCGGCTTACTTGCTCGAGATGGTCGCGGCGGCGGTGCAGGAGCTGCTGCCTCCGGAGGCCAACGCCGAGCAAGGCGCCGCTCCATTCACCGCCTTCACGCTCAGCTCCATCCGCATCGAGCGGCCCCTCCTCGTGACCGAGCCCCGCGTCGCGGAGCTGGTCGTGGAGGCCACGGCGGAGGGCGCGATCGGGGTAGAGATCTCGAGCGCCAAGGAGGCCGAGGCCGATCAGCCGAGCGCCTGGCAGCGTCACCTCCGAGGCACGCTCAGCCTGGGAGCAGCTGCGCACAGCGCCGTCCTGACGCCGCTGACGACCGGCAGCGAGGCCGACGCGCTCTATGCCCGCTTCGCTCGGCTCGGCCTCCGCTATGGGCCGAGCTACCGGGTGATCGAGCGGTTTCACGCGGAGGCTGGCCGAGGCCAAGCGCGGCTCGTCGACCGCGGCGGGCAGCCCTTTGTCCTCAGCCCCGGCCTGATCGATGGCGCTCTCCAGGCGCTGGCGACCCTCGTGCCCGACGACGGGATCTTGCGCCTCCCTACCGAGATCGCCGCGGTACGCGTCCATCGCCGCCTCAACGACGTGGCCACCGCAAGCGTCTCCCTAGAGCACGGCCTCGGGCACGCCACGCTGTTTGACGGCGAGGGTCGAGCCGCGGTGGAGCTCAGCGGGATTCAGGCCAAGGCGCTGGCTCCGGAGGCCCCTGCCCCGTCGAGCGCTCAGGAATGGCTCAAGACATCGCACTTCGTTGGCGCGCCGGATCCGAGCGCTCCGCCCAGCGGCCGCTGGCTGGTGGTCGGAGATGACCTCGGCGCCGCCCCGGCTCTAGGGCGCGCCGGGCAGGTCGTCGAGCGTGCGTCTGGAGACGTAAGCCAAGTCCTGGCGCGGATCGACGCCGACCCCGCGATCGATGGCTTGCTGTGGATCGCGCCCCGCGAGCTCAGCCTCGAGGCCGAGCTCGGGCGGTTGCTCCTGCTCTCTCGGGGCCTCAAGGCTCGCCTCAAGAGTCGTGCTCCCCGGCTCACGTTCGTGACGCGCGGAGCGTACGACGGTCGTCCGGAGCAGCGCGCCATTGGCGCCTTCCTGAAGAGCGTGGCCCGCGAAGACCGCCGGTTCTCGCTCCGCATCATCGATCTGGCGCTCGATCTCGGCGAGCTCGCTCCGGCCCGGCTGGCGCGGGAGCTGGGCGGGGCCGAGGAGGAGGTGCGCCTCGGGGCCGAGCGCCTCCTCCCGATTCCCGCGGCAAAAGAGGGCGCTTTTCCGCCGGTGCGCCTGGAACCCGGACTCACCGCCGTCATCACCGGAGGCGGTGGCGGCGTCGGCGGGGCGCTGGCCAGCGGGCTGCTCCGCCGCGGACTGCGGGTCGTCTCGATCGGCCGGGGCCAGCAGGCCCCGAGCGGCGTGGAGGTCGAGGTCGCCGACGTCACGGACCGGAGCGCGCTCGAGGCCGCGCTGGCCCGCATTCGTCTGCGCCATGGCCCCATCCACCTGGTGGTCCACGCCGCAGGCGTGCTCCGCGACGGTTCGGTCGACACCAAGTCCGAGGCTGATATCGCCGCGGTGCTCAGGCCCAAGGTGCAAGGCGCGCTGAACCTCGCCGCCCTCACCGCCCAAGATCCGCTGCGCGCGCTGGTCCTCATCTCCTCCTTGAGCGGGCGCCTCGGCAACATTGGGCAGGCTGACTATGCCGCGGCCAACGCGTATCTCGACGCGCTGGCCTCGGCCCGGAGCAGCGCGGCAAGGCCCTGGATCAGCCTGGCCTACGGCCCTTGGCGCGACACCGGGATGATGAAGGGAGGGGCCGAGCACCACCGGATCGAGAGCCTCGATCCGGCCCTGGGCACCGAGCTGTTCTTCGCCGCGCTGGCGGCGCCCTCGCCCGAGATCCTGGTGGCCAAAGAGAAGGTCACCGCTGTCCGCGCGACCGGAGCCCCCGCTGAGGGCATCGACCGCTACCTGATCCGCACGATGGCGGTGACGCTCGGCATCCCCGAGGCCGAGGTCAACCCCAAGCAGAACTTCATGGAGCTGGGCTTTGACTCGCTGTCGGCGGTGAAGGTCCGCAAGCAGATCGAGCGCGACGCGGGGATCGCGCTGGACGCTACGCTGCTGTTCGAGTTTCCAAGCGTCGCCGAGCTCGGGCGTCACCTGTCGGCGGCCCATGGAGAGGCCTTCGCCAAGATGCTGGGCGGGACGGCGTCCGCAGCGGCGCCGCCCGTGCCCCTGGCGGCGGTGGCCGTGGCGAAGCCGACCGAAGCCACGCCCGCTGCGCCGCCCGCGCCCGCTGCGCCGCCCGCGAAGCCCGCAGCACCACCGGCTGAGCCCTCCCCGGCAGGCCGGCACGAGCGCGCCGCGGTGGAGACGCCGCAGATCGCGCTGCCCCACCCGCTGCCGCTCCACTCGGAGGAAGCCATCTACGATCCCGCCCCTGGGGCCCGGATCCCCGAAGGCCCGCGCGGCGTAGCGATCATCGGAGTCTCTTGCCGCTTTCCGGGCGCCCCCGATCTCGAGTCGTATTGGAACCTCCTAGCGAGCGGTCAGGACGCGATCAGCGAGGCCCCCGAGAGCCGGTACCGCTGGGCCGAGGCCAAAGACGCAGGGCGCAGCGGCAAGCCGCGCTACGGAGGCTTCCTCGCCGACATCGAGCGCTTCGACCCGGCCTTCTTCGGGCTCAGCGCCAGCGAGGCGGCCCAGATGGATCCCCAGCAGCGCCTCCTGCTCGAGGTCGCCCACGAGGCCGTCGAGCGCGCCGCCACCACGCCCGAAGCGCTGGCCGCCATCCGCACCGGCGTGTACGTCGGCGCTGGCGGCGCAGAGTATCCGAAGATCTTGGAGCGCGCCGGCCGCGCCCACGAAGCGCACACCGGCTCCGGCAACGCGCTGTCGATGCTCGCCAACCGGATCTCCTATCTGTTCGACTGGAGCGGCCCGAGCATGACGGTGGACACCGCCTGCTCGGCCTCGCTGGTCGCGCTCCACCTGGCGATCTCGGCGATCGAGGCCGGTGAGATCGACGCGGCGCTGGTCGGCGGGGCCAGCCTGATCCTGACGCCGGACGCGACGATCATCTTCGGCGAAGCGGGGATGCTGGCCAAGGACGGCCGATCCAAGAGCTTCGATGCGCGCGCCGACGGCTACGTGCGCGGCGAGGGCATCGCCGCCATCCTGCTCAAGCCCTTGGCCGAGGCCCTCGCCGACGGCGACCCCATCCTCGCGGTCGTGGAAGGCACCGCGGTCAATCACGATGGCCACTCCAAGGCCGGGCTCACCGCCCCCAACCCCAAGGCCCAGCGGCGCGCGATCGAGGACGCTTGGGCCAAAGCGGGCATCGAACCGCGTCAAATCGGGCTGATCGAGGCCCACGGCACCGGCACCTCCCTCGGTGATCCCATCGAGATCCGAGGCCTGGTGGAGGCCTTCCGTTCCCACACCGCGGAGCGAGGCTTCTGCGCGATCGGCTCGGTCAAGTCCAACATCGGGCACCTCGAGCCCTGCGCGGGGCTGGCCGGCCTGATCAAGCTGAGCTTGGCCCTCAAGCACGGCCTCTTGCCGCCGACCCTCCACTTCCTGGAGCCCAACCCTCATCTCACCCTCGAGGACACCCCCTTCTTCGTGAACGACCGCTTGCGCACGTGGCCGAGCGAGGCGGGCGCGCTCCGGCGCGGCGGGGTGAGCTCCTTTGGCTTCGGCGGCGCCAACGCCCACGCGGTGCTGCGTGAGCCGCCCACGGCCCCGCTCACCGAGACCCGCGCCACCGCCGAGCTCATCACCTTCTCCGCCGCCACCGAGACCGCCCTCGCCCAAGAGCTGGAGGACGTTCAGCGCTTTTTCGCGGACCCGGGGGTGCTGGAGGAGCTGGCCATCGAGGACCTGGCGCGAAGCCGCAACCTGGGGCGGAGGCACTACGCCGAGCGGGCCGCCTTGATCGCCCGGGTGCCTGAGCAGGTGCGGGACAAGCTCGAGATCCTGCGATCGGCGCCGGCGCCCGACCGCCTCCTACGGCAGCACATCTATACCGCCCATAGCGTGGAGCTCGGCCACACCCTCGCGCGCCTCGGCACCCTCAGCGCCGAGGCGACGCGTCGCCTCCGCAGCGTCGGACGAGGACGGCGCTTCGAAGAGGAGATCCTGCCCCGGCTCCAGGATCGACCGGCTCTGAGCGCCGAGCCCAGCCAGCGCCCGAGCCGCATCGAGCCCTCCAAGATCGCGCGCCGCGAGAGCGAGCGCCAGGAGACCTTGGAGGTGGCCGCCCAGCTCTACGTGCTCGGCTTCGAGCTCGATCTGGCGCCCTTGGCGGCGGGCCAGCGCGGCCGACGGCTCGACCTCCCCACCACGCCGTTTGACCGAGTGCGCTGCTGGCGTGATCCCGTTGCGGCCCAGAGCAGCGCGCCGGCGCTTCACCCGTTGGTATCGGAGGTCCGCGCCAGCTTGGACGGGATGAGCTGGATCAGCCGGCTGTCCGCCCGCGATCCGATCTTCAGCGAGCATCGCGTGGGCGACCGAGCGGTGCTGCCCGCCGCGGCGATCCTCGAGCTGGCCCGTTTCGCTGGCGCCGCTGCGCTCGGGACGCGCGCGCTGCGCCTCCACCGGATCGAGCTGCTCAGCTTCGTGGCCCCCGGGGCGAGCGACAGCGTGGAGCTGGTGCTGCGGGTGCACCGTACCCGCACCAGCGATCTGGCCTTTCGCCTCGAGTCGCGGGGCCCGAGCGGGGAGCGCGTCGAACACGCCCGCGCCTTGATCTCGAGCGAAGCGCCCGCCGCCCCGAGCTTGTTCTCACCGCTCGAGTCCGGCGCGCAGACGCTCGCGGGCCCCGCGCTCTACGACGCGCTCAGCGCCCTGGGGCTGGCCTATGGCCCGAGCTTTCGGAGCGTGGCCGCAGTGCACACCGCCGGCGATCGCTTCGACGCCGAGCTTCGGCGCCCGAGCACCGGCTGGGCGCCGATGGACCTCGAGCCCTCGCTCCTCGACGGTGCCTTTCAATCGGCCGGCGTGCTCTTTCCGGAGCGAACCGAGCTGCGGGTCCCGGTCGGGGTGGCCGAAGTGCTGATCTTCTCTCCGGTGGCGGGCGCGCCCCGAGTGCTCGGTCGCCAGGGGAGCTCGGGCGTCGATCTGCTGCTCGTAGACCCAGGCAGCGGCGAGATCTCGGTCGCCTTGTTCGGGCTCAAGCTCGAAGCCCTGGCCGCTCCCCGGGCCGTGCACCCCCTGTTTTTCCCTGTTTTTGAGCCTTCTGTGGCCCTCCCGGAAGGGAAGCAGGCGGAGCGGATCGTCCTCGTTGGGGCCCACGATCGGCGCCTCGAGAGTCTGCGCGTCGCGCTCGAGGCGCGAGGCGTCCAGGCGGTGGTGGTCGGCGACGAGATCGAGGCTATCGCTGCCCAGAGCAGCCCCGGCGCGACGGTGGTGGTCCTGGACGAGCGGGGGCCCGCCTCGAGGAGTCTGCTCCCGCTGGCGCAGCGGCTGGCCCGCCAGGAGCTCTCGATCTCCGCGCTGCGCTTGATCACGACCGGCGCCCCCGAGGCCGCCGCGGGCGCGGCGCTGCTAGCGACGTTGGCCACTGAGCTGGGGGGCCTGGAGCGCCAGTGGATCGAGATCGATGACGCGACGAGCCCGGCCGCGCTGGCCGCCGAGCTGACCGCCGAGATCGTGGACGTCGAGGTCTCGCTCTGTGGCGGGGAGCGCCGGGTCCGCCGGCTGGTGCCCGGGCCGAAGACCGCGGCCTCGCGCACCGCGCTGCCCGGCACCAGCCTGGTGACCGGCGGCCTGGGGGGCGTGGGAGGGCACTTGGTGCCTTGGATCCTCGAGCGGGGTGGCCCGGTCGTGGTCCTCTCGCGGCAAGCCATCGACCCGGCGCGCGCGGCCGCGCTGGGGCCGAGGGTCCTGGCGCTGTCCGCCGACGTGACGGACCCGAGGGCGCTGAGCGCCGCGCTCGAGCTCGCCCGAGCCCGCTTCGGTCGCATCCACCGCATCTTCCACGCTGCCGCAGTCACCAAGGACGGCCTGCTGCGCAGCAAGTCCGCCGAGGACTTCGCGGCGGTGCTGGCTCCCAAGGTCCGCGGGGCGCAGCTCCTCGATGAGCTCACCGAGGTCGACGCTCCAGAGCTGCTGCTCTTTTCGTCGGTGGTCAGCCTCAGCGGCAACGTCGGTCAGGCCGACTACGCCGTCGCCAACCGCTTCCTCGACGCCTTCGCGCTCGAGCGGAGCAAGCGCGGGAGGCCCACGATCTCGATCGCCTTTGGGATGTGGGACGACACCGGGCTCGGCAAGGGTCTGGGCGAGCTCGCGCGCGCCCGGGGCATCGCCCCGCTCTCGCCCCGCGACGCCCTCCGGGGCTTGGAGCAGGCGATGCAGAGCGGACAACCGCTGGCGGTCGTCGCGCCCGTGGAGCGGCCTGAGCGGGCCTTCAGCGCCAGCGCGCGCGTCGCCCCAAAATCTACCGCGTCCGCCCCGGAGAACCGCGCGACCGAGGAGCAGGTCCGCGACAAGCTGATCAGCGTCCTGGCCGCGGTGCTCGAGACCGACGAGTCAAAGGTCGACCCCGAGCAGAGCTTCCTCGACATGGGCATGGACTCCATCTTGGCGGTCCGAGCAGTGACCCGTATCCAGGAGGGCACCCAGGCCAGCTTCTCCCCGACCCTGCTGTTCGACTATCCGAGCGTCCGCGCCTTGGCACAGCACCTGGCCGCCGATCCCCGCGCGCAGGCCTGGGCGACGGGTAAGGCGGTCGCGCTCGAGCCGCAGCGCGAGACGTCTGCGGCCACCCCAGAGGTCCGACCCAGCGGTGCCGATCCCTTCGCGCCAGCGCTCCCCGAAGCCCCGGGGCTGACCGGCGTTCCCATGCTCGATCGCACCGGTCTGCGGGTGGTGGCCCAGGGCGCGCGCAGCCTCACCACGGCGCTGCCCAACTCGGCCGACAACCAAAACCACCTCGGGACGCTGTACGCAGGCGCGCTCTTCACCTTCGCCGAAGGCACCTCGGTGATGGGCCTCAGCCACGTCTTCGCCGATCAAGTGATCGTGCCGGTCGTGCTGGGATCACGGGTGGAGTACGAGAGCTTCGGCATCAGTGAGCTGAGCTGCCGCTTCACGATCACCGAGGCCGACTACCTCGCCGTCTTGAGCTCGCTGTCCCAGCGGGGCGAGGCCAAACACACGGTGCGCGTGACGCTCGAGGGCGCCACCGGCGAGCGCGTGGCCAGCTTCAGCTTTGACACCCTGCTCCGGCAACGAAGGCACAAGGGCCCGCGGATCGAGGCGATCAGCAGCGCTCCCAAGCCTACCCCGATCACCTTGCGCGACGACGACATCGCGATCATCGGGCTGGCCGGTCGCTTCCCCAAGGCCCGCGCGATCCCTGAATACTGGGAGAACCTGCGGCAAGGGAGGAACTGCATCTCCGAGGTCACGCCCGATCGCTGGTCGATCGAGCGCTACTTCGATCCCAACCCCGACGCGCCCGGCAAGACGTACACGCGCTGGGGCGGATTCCTCGACGACATCCACACCTTCGATCCGCTCTTCTTCGGGATCTCGCCCCGCGAGGCCGAGCAGATGGACCCGCAGCAGCGCAAGATCTTGGAGGTCAGCTGGGAGGCCTTGGAGTCGGCCGGCTATGGGGCCTCCAATCGGCGCCGCGGTGAGACCGGCGTCTTCCTCGGGATCAGCTCGGCGGAGTACGCCTCGACACGCGTGACCAACATGGACGAGGTCACCGCGCATCTGGGCCTCGGCAACGCGCTCTCCATCGCCGCCAACCGCATCAGCTACCAGCTGGACCTCAAGGGACCGAGCCTGGTGGTCGACACCGCCTGCAGCTCCTCTTTGGTCGCGCTCCACCTCGCGGTGCAGAACATCCGCGCCGGCGCCTGCCGCATGGCCCTGGCCGGCGGGGTGCACGCGATCCTGGCCCCCGAGGGCTTCATCTTCTTCTCCAAGGGTCGCTTCATGTCGCCCGAGGGCCAGTGCAAGACCTTCGATGCGCGCGCCGACGGCTATGTGCGCGGCGAAGGTGCGGGCCTGGTGCTGCTCAAGCGCTGGGACGAGGCGGTCAAAGATGGCGACCCGATCCGCGCGGTCATCCGCGGGGTGGCGGTCAACCAAGACGGACGGAGCAACGGGCTCACGGCGCCCAATGGCCGGGCTCAGGTCGCGGTGCTGACCGAGGCCTATCAACGCGCCGGGGTGGAGCCCCGGACGATCTCGCTCATCGAGGCCCACGGCACCGGCACTGATCTCGGCGACCCTATCGAGGTCAGCGCGCTGACTGAGGTCTTTCGGAAGAGCGGAGCGCGCCCCGGCCAGACCGCGATCGGCTCAGTAAAGACCGCGATCGGGCACCTCGAACCCGCCGCGGGGGCCGCCGCGCTGATCAAGACCGTGCTCGCGCTCGAGCACCAGGAGCTGCCGCCGACCCGCAACTTCGTATCCCCGAACCCGCACATCCGCTTCGAGGACACTCCGTTCTACGTCAATGATCGCCTGCGCCCCTGGCAGCCCCTCGACGGCGTGCGCCGGGCCGGGATCAGCGGCTTTGGCTTTGGGGGCGCCAACGCTCACGTCGTGCTGGAGGAGGCCCCGCTCAGGCCGAGGCCACCGCGGAGCGAGCCAGGCGCGAGCCATGTCTTGATGCTCTCGGCGCGCACCGAGGAGGCCCTGGCCAAGACCGCCGCACAGTGGCGGGACGCGCTGGCCCACAGCCCTGAAGATCCGGCCGATGTCGCCTACACCGCCGAGCTCGGCCGGGCGCGCTTCGACCATCGGCTGGCGGTCGCCGGGGAAGAGACCGCCGATCTCGCCGCGCGGCTCCAGGACTTCCTCGACGGCAAGCGCCGAGGACGCTTGGCCGCGGGCCGCGTCAAGGGAGGCAAGCGCCGCAAGCTGGCCTTCCTGTTCACCGGCCAAGGCGCCCAGGCCCCCGGGATGGGCAAGGTCCTGTACGACCACGAGCCCGTATTTCGCGAGGCGATCGATCGCTGTGCCAGCTCCGCGGCCGAGGTCCTCGACGTGCCGCTCCTCGAGCTGCTCTACGGTAAGGCCAGCGCCCAGATCCAAGAGACGCGCTTCGCCCAGCCGGCCTTGTTCGCGGTGGAGTTGGCGCTGGTGGAGCTGCTGCGCTCTCGCGGCATCGAGCCCGACGCGGTGCTCGGGCACAGCGTCGGGGAGTACGTCGCGGCGACCGTGGCGGGCGTGATGCGGCCCGAGGACGGCATGGCGCTCATCGCCGCCCGCGGCCGAGCGATGCAGGCCCTCCCGGCCGGCGGCGCGATGGCGGTGCTCTTCGAAGAGGAGGCCAAGGTCATGGCCCGCCTAGAGCGACGCGGTCACGCCGTCTCGATCGCGGCGGTGAACGCCCCGGCGGCGGTGGTGATCTCCGGCGACGGCGAGATGGTAGCCGCGATCGTGCAGGAAGCCGAAGAGTCGGGCGTGACCACCGCGCCGCTGGTCGTCTCGCATGCCTTTCACTCGCCGCGCATGGATCCCATGCTGGCAGCCTGGGAGCGAAGGGCCGGCGCGATCCGCTATGCGGTCCCCAAGATCCCGCTGATCTCCAACCTCGACGGTCAGCCCTACTCGAAAGAGACCCCGGTCGATGGGGCCTACTGGGCCAAGCATGTTCGGGGCGCCGTTCGCTTCGCCGATGGGCTCGAGACTCTCATCCAGTCTGGAATTACCGGCTTTCTCGAGGTAGGCCCCCACGCCGTGCTCACCGCCCTCGCCGACCGAGCACGGACCAAGCACCCGGACCTACTGCTGGTGAGCACCCTCGCGAGAGGACGTGACGATCGCGCCGCCTTGGCCGACGCGCGCGCCCGACTCTTTGCCGCCGGCATCGAGGAGCGGCCGACGACCGCGCCGCGGCAGACGGTCGCCCTCCCCACCTACCCCTTCGAAGAGCGCAGCTGCTGGCTGCCGCTCGCCGACCGCGAGGCCCAGCGAACGGCCGCGCCACCGCCGAAGCCTGAGTCCCCCGCGCTACCGGGAGCCGGCTTCGTAGACACGATCGATTGAAACGCGAGGAACGACGATGGAACCGATGACGAACGACAGCCAAGAGCGCGCAGTGAAGGACGTCCTGACCGGGGCGCTGGCCGCGGCCTTGAAGCTCGCTCCTCATGAGCTCGATCCCGAGCTGTCCTTCCTGGAGATGGGGGCGTCTTCGCTGGTTTTGGTGGATACCTTCCGCCAGCTCCATGAGCGCTTCAACGTCCGGGTGTCGGTGCGCCGGGTCTTCGAGGAGTTCGGGACGATCGAGCTGCTCTCCCGCCACGTCGCCGAGCTGATGCGACGGGCGCCCGCCGCAGCCGCGATGCAAGAGGCCGGGGCGATGGCTGAGCTGTCGTTGACCTCCACCCAGCGGCAGATCGGGTGGCTGGCCCGGTACTCCGAAGGCGCCAGCGCCGCCTACAACGAGACCTTGGCGGTCGAGATCAGCGGCGCGCTCGAGATCCCCAGGCTGGCCAGCGCGGTGAGCCGCGTCGCCGAGCGGCACGAGGCGCTGCGCCTGCGCGTATCGGTCGATGATCAGCGGGTCGCCATCGGACGTAGCCCCGCCGCGCTCGAGCTCGTCGATCTCACCGCCAGCCCCGATGCCCGCGCGGCTACGCGGGCCTGGCTGGAAGCTGACGCGGCCAAGAGCTTCGATCTGTCGGAGCGCGTGTTTCGCGCTACCCTCCTCCGCCTCAGCGCGACCGAGCAGCTCCTCGTCCTGACCGCCCACGCGATCGCCGTCGATCGCCGCTCGCTCGGCGTGGTCCTGGGCGAGATCGGGGCGATCTACGCCGACCCCAGCGCCGAGCTCCCGCCGCCCAGCTCGTTCGCGGACTTTGCCCGCGCCCTCGATCACTCGGAGAAGACCGACGCCCACGCGGAGGCCGAGGCCTTCTGGCTCTCGCGCTTCAAGGGCGGCGTCCCCGCCTTCGAGCTCCCCTCGGATCGGCCCCGCCCACCGACCAAGTCCTATCGCGGCGCGCGAATGATGACCGTACTCAAGCCCGAGGTGGTCAGCGCCCTGCGCGCGCTCGGGAAGAAGCACGGCGCGACCTTGGCGATGATCATGAACGCCGCGTTCCAGGTGCTCGTGCGGCGGATCTCGGGCCAAGCCGAGGTGGTCGTCGGCGGCTTCGGCCAGGTCGACGCTCCCGGCGGCGCCGCCTTGGTGGCGAACAAGACGAACCCCATCGCCCTCCACACCCGGGTCGACTCTGGGCGCAGCTTCCTCGATCTTTTGGAGGAGCTGCGCGGCGTCCTACTGTCGGCCTTCGATGCCCAAAGCTATCCCTTCGCGCGGCTGGTGGATCGCCTTCAGCTCGAGCGCGATCAATCCCGCTCGGCGGTCTTCGTGACCGCGCTGTCCGTGGAGGCGCCGATCGAAGCCCCGCGCCTACCGGGCCTCAAGGCGAGCATCGTGGCGACGCCCCTGGCCTACACCCGCTACGACTTCGAGCTGGAGATCGTGGAGAGCCAGGACGCCGTCGCGATCGCCGCCGCCTACGCCAGCGATCTCTACGATCCGCGCACGATCAAGCGCTGGGTCGGTTACTTCAAGACACTGCTGGGTGCCCTGCCCGAGCACCATAGCCGCCCGATCGGAGATCTGCCGCTCCTCAGCCCCACCGATGAGCGGGAGCTGCTCGAGAGCTTCGGGTCGGCCCCCCGCACCTATCCCACGGGCCAGACGATGGTGGAGCTCTTCGAGGCCCAGGTCGATCGCACCCCCGATGCCGTCGCGGTGATCCACGGCCTCGACCGCCTGAGCTATCGAGCCCTCGACGCGAGGGCCAACCAGGTCGCAAACGCGCTCATCGCCCGCGGCGTCGGCCCCGGCGCCTTCGTCGGCGTCCTGATGGAGCGGACCGCCGAGATCGTGGTGGCCATCCTTGGCATCTTGAAGTCCGGCGCCGCCTACGTCCCGCTCGACCCGGCCTACCCCAAGGAGCGCATCGATCTGGTCCGCGAGGACGCTGCGCTGGAGCTGATCCTGGAGACCACCCGCGACCTCGAGGGCAGCAGCCTGCGCCCCGCTCGGAGGGCAGCGCCGACCGATCTCGGCTACGTCATCTACACCTCGGGCTCCACCGGGCGCCCCAAGGGCGTGGCCATCGAGCACCGCGCCGCGGTGAACTTCCTGTACTGGGCCCAGGAGACCTTCCCGCCCGAGGAGCTGGCCCGCACCCTGTTTTCCACGTCGATCTGCTTTGACCTCTCGGTCTTTGAGATCTTCGCGCCGCTGACCACCGGCGCCGCGTTGATCGTGGCGGCGGACGCGCTGGAGCTGCCGAGCCTCCCGGCCCGGGACGAGGTCACGCTGATCAACACCGTCCCCTCGGCGATCCGTCAGCTCATCCGGAGCGGCGGTGTGCCGAAGAGCGCGCGCTGCATCAACCTGGCGGGCGAGGCGCTCTACAACGAGCTGACCTCGGAGATCTACGAGCAGACGCCGGTGGGCCGCGTCCTGAACCTCTACGGTCCATCCGAGTCTACGACCTACTCCACCTTCGACGTCGTGCGCCGGGGGACCGAGGAGGCTGTCACCATCGGTAAGGCGGTGGCCAACACGACCTTGCTGGTGCTCGACGAAAGGCTGAAGCTCGCGCCGATCGGGGCCGTAGGAGAGCTGTACATCGGCGGCGAGGGGCTGGCGCGCGGCTACCTCTTGCGCCCCGAGCTGACCGCCGAGCGCTTCATCCCGGCCCCCTATGGCGCCGGAAGGGCCTACAAAACAGGGGATCTCGTGCGCTGGCTGCCGGACGGCCGCCTGCTCTACGTCGGCCGCAGCGATCACCAGGTAAAGGTGCGCGGCTACCGGATCGAGCTCGGGGAGATCGAGGTTGCGCTCCGCAGCCATCCGGGCGTGCTCGACGCCGCCGCGGTGGTGCGGGAGGACGCCAGCAAAGACCGGCGCATCATCGCCTACGTCGTAGGGCGCACGGAGCTGTCGGTGTCCGAGCTCCGCGCCTTCCTCGAGCAGCACATCCCGAAGTACATGATCCCGGCGACCTTCGTGCAGCTCCCGGCCCTCCCCCTGCTCCCCAATGGCAAGGTCGACAAGAAGGCGCTGCCGGTCCCGAGCGACGAGAACCAGGCCAAAAAGGCCAACCGCTGGGTGGCCCCGCGCAACCCCACCGAAGAGGTGTTGGCCGAGATCTGGGCCGACGTCCTCGGCACTCGCAAGGTGGGCGTCCACGATGACTTCTTCGAGCTGGGCGGGGACTCGCTGCGCCTGACCCCGCTGATGGTCCAGGTGTGGAAGACCTTCGGGACGCGGCTGTCGATGAAGCAGTTCTTTGCGGCGCCGACGGTGGCCGGCGTGGCCGAGACGGTAGGGAAGATGCGGATGGGCCTCGCGCCGCGGGAGGCCAAGAACGACACCGAGTTCGACCAAGCATCGCCGGCCGTGCAGCGCCGCTTCGATTTCCTCTATGCGGAGGCCGAGCTCGATCCGGCGCTGACCTGGAGCGGCGCGCCCTACGTATTCGAGAAGCCGAAGACCATCCTGCTCACGGGCGGCACCGGCTTCGTGGGCGCGCACCTGTTGGCCGAGCTGATCGAGCAGACCGACGCGCGCATCCTGTGCCTCGTGCGCGCGCCCGACATCGAGAAGGGGAAGGAGCGCCTGGCGCGCAGCCTCGAGTATTTCAACCTGCAAAAGCCCGGGCAGCTCGAGCGCATCGACGCGGTGCTGGGGGATCTAACCGAGCCTTCGCTGGGCCTTGCGCCGGCGCTGTTCGCCAAGCTGGCCGGCTCGGTCGACGCGATCATCCACAACGGCGCGGCGGTGAACTTCATCTATCCTTACGAGGCGCTGAAGTCCGCCAACGTCGACGCGACCAAGGAGGTCATCCGCCTCGCCTTCAGCGAGCGCCTCAAGCCCGTGCACTTCATCTCGACGGTGGCGGTGCTCCCCATGGGCGCGCACCATCGCTTCAACGAGGAGGGCTCGCTCGATCACCGCCTCCAGCTCAATATGGCCTACGACGAGACCAAGTGGGTGGCCGAGAAGATGCTCACCCACGCGGGGGCCCGGGGCCTGCCCTACGCGGTGTATCGACCGGGTGAGGTATCGGGGCACAGCGCCACGGGCATGTGCGTACCGCAGCACTTCATCTACGCGGTGATGGCGGGCTCGATGCAGCTTGGCTCCATGCCCTACAGCGCGAGCCTCATCGACATCACCCCGGTGGACTATGTGGCCAAGGCGATCGTCCACCTGAGCGGGCGGGCCGACGCCCTCGGCCGGACCTTCCACCTGACCAACCCCGAGCCGAAGCACACCAGCTGGCTCATGGACTGGCTCCACCTGAGCGGATACGGCTTCGACCTGGCCAAGCTCGATGAGTGGCGGAGCAAGCTCCTCGGTGATCCCGGATTCACCAAGAACGCCCTATATCCCTACGCAACAGTCCTCGACGACCTGCACGACGTGCACCTGAACTTCCCGGAGTTCGACTCCCGGCAGACCCAGGCGATGCTGGAGGGCACGGGCATCCGCTGTCCGAAGATCGACGACGCTCTGCTGTCGACCTATCTCTCCTTCTTCGTCGACGTCGGCTTCATGATTCCGCCGCAGCGCCCGCGGGCCCGGAGCGAAGCGTGAGGCTGCTCGTCACCGGTGCCAACGGCTTCCTCGGCCACGTCACGACCCGGCTCGGTCTGCACCGCGGACATCAAGTGCGGGTGATGGTGCGGAAGAGCTCGGACACCACCCGCATCGACGGCCTGCCGGTCGAGCGGGCCGAAGGGGATATCCGCGACGTCGACTCGATGATCCGCGCGATGGAGGGGGTCGAGGCGGTGATCCACCTGGCCGGCATCTCGGACTGGCTCGAGATCCAGTCGGCCGAGATGCGGGCCTCGATCGTGGGCGGCACGGAGAACGTGGTGCGCGCGGCCTTGGCGGCCGGGAAGCCGCGGCTGGTCTACGCCAGCAGTATCTCGGCCATCAACGCCACCGCCGGACCGACGATTCAGAACGAGGAGACCCCCTGCCAGCTCGACCTCGACGACCCGGCCTTCGTCTTTGTGCGCACCAAACGAGAGGCCGAGCAGGTGTGCCTGGACGCGGTAAAACAGGGCCTACCCGCGATCCTCACCAACCCTCCCGAGACCTTCGGCCCCAACGACACCGGGCTGATCACCAGCCGCAACCTGATCAACTCCTACGGCCAAAAGCCGGTCCTGGTCTGCGACGGCGGGGTCTGCGTGGGCTATAGCGAGGACGTGGCGAGCGCGCTGGTCGCCGCCGCCGAGAAGGGACGTCCGGGTGAGCGCTACATCTTCGGGGGTGAGAACGTCACGGTCCGCGCGATCGCCGAGATGATCTTCACCATCTTGGGGGAGCCGCGGGCGGCCCTGCGCATACCTACCTGGGTGCTCCGGACCGTCACGGCGGTGGCCGTAACAACTCATCTCCCCCTCCCCTACAACCCCCTGATGGTCCCCTTCGCCACCCGCTACTGGTACTTCGACAATCAGAAGGCCGTCCGCGAGCTGGGGGTCCAGTTTCGCGGCCTGGCTGAGGCGATGCGCCCCGCCGTGGAGTGGATCGAGAACGCGGGCCTCTTCCCCGGTCGCCCCCCGAAGCGGGCGCTCCAGCACCGCTTCGACCCCACCGTCTACGCCCACCTCAGCCATCAGACTTGAGACCGAGGTCCTGGGATTGACAGTAACTCCTGCCCATCGCTTCATGCTGGCGCGCCTCCCTGCGCAGGAGTGAACTTTGGCCGGATTCTTTCAACGGAACGTTCACCGCTACGCCGAGTTCGTCGTCAGCCGGAAGTGGGTGATCTTCGGGATCATGGGCGTCGTGCTCGCCGCCTCCGGCGCGGGCCTGAGCAAGCTGCACTTCGACACGACCTTCCGCGTCTGGCAGCCGCCGGACGCGCCGCAACTCCTGACCTTCGACGAGATGATGCTGAAGTTCGGCAACGACGACACCATCATGCTCGCCTTCAAGGACGAGAAGGGCCTGCTCAACAACCGGGCGCTGTCCCATATCCAGCGCATGACCGAGGAGTTTTGGCGGGTGAACGCGGTCAAGCGGATGGACACGCTGACCAACTTCTCCGTCACCCGCGCCGGGCGGATCGAGAGCGAGACCACCGCCGTCCTCGCCACCAAGACCCATCTCATCGCCGCCGGCGACGACCATGACCTGTGGGTCTGGGATCGAAAGACTTGGACCCCCCAGCACCTCACGGGTCACGACGGGGTGGTCGACCACCTGGCGGTTAGTCCCGACCAAAAGATTCTCTATTCCGCGGGCAACGACCGAAATATCCGGGTTCATGAGTTGGCCACCGGCAAGCTCCTGGGAGTACTCCGCGGCGCCCCCGAGCACATCAGCGCGCTGGCGCTCTCCCCAGACGGCAGTCGGCTGATCGCTGGAAGCTTCAAGACGACCCTGGTCTTCGATACCAAGGAGCTGACGCGCGTCGCCCGGCTCGATGGCGGCGAGGACTTCATCACGAAGTTGGCGGTGGCGCCCGACGGAGACACCCTCCTCGTCGCCTCCCAGGCGATCGACCTCTACTCCCTCAAGAGCGGGCAGAAGCTGCGGAGCATCGGGGCCCACCAGGCTTGGGTGACCGGCCTCGTGTTATCTCAGGATGGCACTCAGGCCTACTCTTCGGACGACGCGGGATTTATCTATGCCACCGAGCTGGCCAGCGGGACCTCGCGGGAGCTGCTGCACGAGCCGAAGCTCATGATCCTCTCGCTGCTCCTCACGAAGAGCCAGGGGAGCGTGGTCGCCGGGTTCTCGGACGGTACGATTCGCGCGGTGCCCGTCGCCCGCGGCGTGCCGGTGGTCAGCCGGATCCACGACGACTGGGTCATCGATCTGGCGGAGGACGAAAAGGGCCGGATCTTCGCCGCCTCTCGCGATCGCAACGTCTCGATCCACGTCCCCGGCCAGGGCCCCGATATCCGCACGCTGGCGGCCCATCGCGCGCCGGTCCGCCGGCTCTTGCTCGAGGGCAATGAGCTGTTCACCTCGGGCGATGATAACGATCTCTACGTCT
>Ga0154020_10000436_pt1 | contig 49948 bp, 51 predicted proteins | sample Klosneuvirus_201_FD_109709 | JGI IMG/M metagenome (GOLD analysis project Ga0154020, IMG submission 109709) | Active sludge microbial communities from wastewater, Klosterneuburg, Austria - Klosneuvirus_20160825_MG | ecosystem: Engineered > WWTP > Aerobic digester > Activated sludge | place... | reverse complement strand
TTCAGCGCCGACAGCCAGCGGCTGCACGTGCGGCTGTCGCGTGACGAGGTGGCCGGCACCTGCGCGCAGTTGCTCGGCCGGCCGCTGCCGCGCCCGCCACCGCGAGCGGCAGCGAGCCCGAGCGTGACGCCATCGAGGACGCCCTGGTGCGCGCCAAGGGCGTGGTCGCCAAGGCCGCCGCCGAGCTGGGCATGAGCCGGCAGGCGCTGTATCGCCGCATGGAGAAGCTGGGCATCGTCCTCGAGCGCCGGCCGCGGCCGTGACCACGCCGCGGCTGTCACTGGCGTCGCGCTTCGCGCTGCTGGTGGTGCTGGTGGTGGCGGCCACGGTGGTGGTCGCGTTTGCCCTGGCCGAGACGCTGGACTCGCGCGCCACCGCGGCAGGGCTGGCGGTGGCCAGCGGCATCGTGCTGGCCTGGGTGCTGGCGCGGCCGCTGCTGGGGCCGGTGCGCGCGACCGCGCAGGCGCTGTCGGACGGCATGATGTCGCTGGCCGAGAAGGACTACACCTTCCGCCTGTCGGCCACCCGCGGCGACGAGATCGGCAACCTGATGGCGCGCTTCAACGCCCTGGGCGATCGCCTGCGCGCCGAGCACAACGACGGCTTCCAGACCCAGCTCTTGCTCGAGACCGTGGTCGAGGCGGCGCCCATCGCCATGGTGCTGTGCACCGAGGCCAACCGCATCGAGTTCGCCAACGGGATCGCGCGCACCTTGCTGGCCGGCGACGCGCCCGGCGGCAACCTCGACGGCCGCGACTTCGGCGAGGTGCTGGCCGCGGCGGCGCCCGGCCTGCGCGCTGCGGTCGAGGGCCCCAGCGACACCATCTGCACCATCCAGAGCGGCGGCGGCGAGGAGACCCTGCACGTGTCGCGGCGCTACTTCCAGATCTCGACCCAGCAGCACACCTTGCACCTCTTGAAGCCGCTGACGCGCGAGATGGCGCGCCAGGAGGCCGAGGTCTGGAAGAAGGCCATCCGCGTCATCAGCCACGAGCTCAACAACTCGCTGGCGCCCATCCAGTCGCTGGTGCACTCGGCGCGCCTGATCTCGCAGAGCCCCGAGCACACCGGCAAGCTCAGCGGCGTGTTCGACGTCATCGAGGAGCGCGCCGGCCATCTGCACCGCTTCCTCGACGGCTATGCCCGCCTGGCCAAGCTGCCCGCGCCGCGGGCCCGCGCGGTGCCCTGGGGCCCGTTCCTCGAGCAGGTGCGCGCGCTGTACCCCTTCGAGCTCAGCGGGCAGCTGCCCGAGACCCCGGGCTGGTTCGATCCCGAGCAGCTGTCGCAGGTCGTCATCAACCTGCTCAAGAACGCCGTCGAGTCGGGCAGCCCCCCCAGCGAGCTGCGCGTCACCATCCAGCGCGAGGACGACGGCAGCACCGAGCTCAGCGTGCTCGACCGCGGCAAGGGCATGGACGACGAGACCCTGGCCAAGGCGCTGCTGCCGTTCTACTCGACCAAGAAGGCCGGCAGCGGCCTCGGCCTGACCCTGTGCCGCGAGATCGTCGACGCCCACGGCGGCAAGCTGTCGCTGGCGCCACGCGACGGCGGCGGCCTGGTGGTGCGCTGCTGGCTGCCAGGACCGGGGCCGGATGTGACAGCGGGCATGGGCTGAGCCCGCTCGAAACCAGCGCTGGTGCCAGCTCTCGCTATTTGGCCTGACAAGCCCGATGCTGGTGAGCGGGGGACGTATGGACCATCGATGGCTCGGCCTTGCAATGACGCTGGCCCTGGTGCCGGCTTGTGGCGGCGACGGTGGCAGCAGTGATGATTTGCCGACACCCTTGCGCTCGAACACCACCACGGTGTTCGAGGGTCAGGTCTTCGACCATCGCGGCATCAACCCGCAGGTGCGCTGGGAGCTGGTGCCAAGCGTCCTCGACGCCACCATCGCGGGCTCCGAGGTGCGCCTGCTGGTGCGCCAGAAGGCGTCGCGCCTCTTCGTCAACCATCCCCTGCTGCCAGGCGCGCCGGGCTGGAGCGTGTCCGGCGGCGTCGGGCACACCGCGTACACCAGCCATGATCGCGGCCAGAGCTGGGGTCCGCTGGACATCGTCCTCGCTGACGACTGGCAAGGTGGCGAGCTCATCGGGCTGCACGAGTCGGGCGGACGCGCGGTGGTCATCGCCGCCGGCATCAAGGAGGGCCCGCTGCAGAACTTCGGCTTTCGCACCGTGCGCGAGCTTGCGCCCGAGGGCGGCTACTTCTCGAACCCGAGCGCCGACCGCGCCCAGCTGTTCGCCAGCGTGCTGGCGCGCGGCGACTGGGTCGTCGGCCTGAACCACAGCACCGATCCCGGGCGCTCGTCGGACACCTATACCTACAACCTCGCCACCCGCGAGTACCTGGCCATGTTCGGCCTGCACGACTCCAGCGGCTTCTGCGTGCCGTCGGAGTGGCAGACCAAGGATGGCCGCACCTTCACCGGCTTCTGCGCCGGCGGCACCGCCAGGCAGATCTGTCAGATCGATCAGCCCATCGGCGCCACCGCCCCCGGCGCCCCGCTCAGAGCGTGCGCGCCGCCAGGGCAGTGGCCGCCGGCCATGCACAACCACGGCGGCTTCCCCTTCCTGACCCACGCCGGCATGGTGGCCGCCAGCCAGGATGGCGCCAACGTGGTCGCGGCGCAGATCGTCGCCGGCGCAGCGCCGTGGGCGATCCCGCTCGGCCCCGGCACGCTGGCCAAGGAGGCCGGGGTGCACCAGCAGTGGGCCTACCTCCTCAAGCTGGGGCCGGCGCGCTTCGCCGACCTGATGGCCGACGGCAGCGTCATCGAGGTGCTGTTCCCCGAGACGCCGTGCGTGACCGACGCGGTGTGCGGCAAGACCGCCGAGCTGGGCTGGCTGCTGCCCTATGACGAGACCTCATATCTGGCGTTCTATGTCGTCAACCAGTACCGCCACGAGGGCTCGCACACGTTCGTGTATGTGCGCCGCGAGACGCCGGTGCGCCGGCCGCTGGTGGTCGATCCGGTCCCGGTGTCGCCGCTGCCCGGCTATCCCGATGCCGTCCCGGGCTCTATGCTGGAGGAGGCCTGCGTCGCCGCGGTGGCCTGCATGCCGACCACCAGCAGGCAGGCGTGCTGGACGCACTGGATGACGGCGCCGTACGGCAACGCCGCCTACGCCCGCTTCGTCGCGGCCGCGCGCCAGGGCTGCACCGCGCTGAAGGCCGCGTGGCCTGACGCCGCGGTCATCGGCGAGCTCGGGTGTCGCAACGAGTGTCGCGGCAATCTGGCCATCAAGTGCTCGAACCTGTCACCCGGCGGCCTCACCGTGACCGCGGCCGACGACTGTGACTTCGACCAGACCACGTGTGAGCCCGACGGCGGCGGCGACTTCAAGTGCAGCGTCGCGACCCCGGTGCTGGGCGCGAGCTGCACCGCCTCGCGCTGCGACGGCGACCTGGTGCGCTTCTGCGCCGGCGACGGCCACGAGATCGTCACCGACTGCGGCCGGACCGCGCAGCGCTGCGAGATGATGCCCGCCGGCCCCGGCTGCAAGTCGGCCCCCCCGTGCGGTGGCGCGGCCTTCCTCGAGCAGTGCCAGGGCACCCTGGCAGCCTACTGCCTGGACGGGGTGCACTATGTCGACTGCGCCCAGCTCGGCTTCACCAGCTGCTCGGTCGACGCCGGCAAGGCCAGCTGTCACTGAGCCGGCGAGTCGGCGAGTCGCCGGTGGTCAGTCGCCGGTGCCCACTGCGAAGATCGCGGTCAGGCCCTGGGTGTCCTCGCCGATGAGGGCGTAGCGGACCCAGATGGAGAGGAACACGGGGGCGATCTCGGCCTCCAGGCCGACGCCGGCGCCGGGGCCGATGTGCGAGCGGTCGCCGCTGGCGATGGGGATGGGCTCGGTCGCGCGCAGCAGGTCGACGCCGACCTGACCCGAGGCGTACATCGGCACGTCCTCGCCGAGGCCCAGCGTGATGCGCGCCGCGAAGGACAGCTGGGCGATCCCGGCGGCGCCACCGAGGGCGGCGTCGGAGGTGGCGCCGAAGCTGCCCAGCAGCAGCGTCGAGTGCAGGCCGTACCAGCTCGGCTGGTAGCCACCCTCGACGCCATAGACGAAGTTGGTGGGATAGTCGGCGTCGGCCTGGCCCTGGAAGAAGCGCAGGCCACCGACGGCGGCGATGCGGCCCTTGGGCAGCTCGGCGGCGGCGCGCCGCGGCGACGCCAGCGCCGCCACGACCGCCACGGTCAGCGCCAGCGTGAACCTCACCACCCCGGACACCCGCTCACGGCACGACGACGGTGTCGCCCCCGAGCAGCGTGATGTTCATCTCCAGGCGCGAACCGCTGATGACCTGGCTGTACACGAACGGGATCTTGCGCTGCACGCCGCTGGGATCGCGGCGAATCACGATGATCGAGTCGGTGCGCGCGAAGCGCGTCGGCCCGCCCGCCAGCGCGACGGCGTCGAGCACCGTGATGAAGTCGCGCGGCGAGAACATGCCGGGGTGCTCGACGCGGCCGACGACGTGGATCTTGTAGCTGTTGACCTCGACCACGTTGACCGTGACGATCGCGGTCTCTTCCTTGATGTACTGCGCCAGGCGAGCCACGATGCGGTCGCGCAGCTTCTCGGGCGTCAGGCCGGCGGCCTTGAGCTCGCCGATGAGCGGCATCGTGATCGACCCGTCGGGGCGCACGCGCATGCGGCCCGACAGCTCCTCGTTCTTCCACACGTTGACCTGCAGCACGTCGGTCGGGCCGATGACGAAGCCGCCGGCGCGCGGGTCGGGCTCCTTGGAGTAGTCGTAGTTGACCTTGGGGCCGCAGCCGAACGTCAGGGCGACGAGAAGGCTGCTCAGGGCCGCCCAGGTCCACCACGTCCTACGGATCTCTCGCATGGTGCGCATCCTGCCTTGAGGCGCCGGGCGAGGTCAACCACGGCCAGATCGGAGCGATGTCCTGCGTCCGGAGTATGATGCCGCCATGCGGAGACTGCTGCTCGGTGTGTTGCTGTGCCTGGGGCTGGGGCTGGGGGCCACGGCGTGCTCGGAGAAGGGCTGCAAGCGCAAGTGCACCCTCAGCATCATCAAGGCCGACGACCGCGACAAGCGCTTCGAGGCCACCTGCAGCTCGAACAAGTCCGAGGAGATGACCTGCCAGTGCGCCATCGAGTCGGCCTGCAAGGCGGCCGGCGAGGGCCCCGACTGCGTGCGCTCGGGCAAGTACAACACCGGCTCGGGGCGCGAGACCGAGGAGACCTGCGTCAAGTGACGGCTGCTTTGGCGACGGCGTCGCGGTAGGCTGCGCGCGTGGAGATCCTGTTCCTGGCGCCACGTCCGCCGTGGCCAACCGACACTGGCGCGAAGATCCGGACCTTCCATCTGCTCGAGGCGCTGGCGCGCGCGCACGAGGTGACCTGCGCGACCTTCATCGATGGCCCCGAGGACGCCGCCGCCGCCGAGGCGCTGCGCGCCAAGGTGCCGCTGCGCCACCTCGAGCTGGTGACGCGCCCGCACGGCCTGCTGGCGCGCGGGCTGGATGCCGCGCGCGGCGTGCTGGGGCCGCTGCCGTACAGCATGCGCAAGTACGAGCGCGGCGCCATGACCAGCGCGGTGCAGCGGGTGGTCGCGGCGCGCCGCCCGGGCCTGGTGCACTGCGACCACCTGCACATGGCGCCCTACGGCGCGAAGTCGGGCGTGCCTTTCACGATTGACGAGCACAACGTCGAGAGCCTGATCTGGCGCCGCTATGCGCGCAGCAAGCGCGGCCTCGAGCGGCTGGCCTTCGCGGAGCAGGCCTTCCTGTGGACGCGCGCCGAGGGCCGCGCGGCGGCGCAGGCGTGGCTGTGTCTGATGACCTCGGAGGCCGACCGTCGGCAGCTGCTCAGGCTGGCGCCGGCGCGCGCGGTGGTGGTGCCGAACGGCGTCAACCTGGAGTATTTCGGCGATCTGACGGTGGCGCCGGCGGAGTCGGGGGCCATCGTGCTGACCGGGTCGATGGACTGGCAGCCCAACGAGGACGCCGCGGTGTGGTTCGTCGAAGCCATCATGCCGGAGGCCAGGCGCGCGCTGGGCGGGGCGCGCTTCGCCGCGGTGGGGCGCAACCCCAGCGCCAAGGTGCAGAAGCTGGCCGGGCCCGACGTGGTGGTGACCGGGACGGTGCCCGATGTGCGCCCCTACCTGCGCGGCGCGCTGGCGCTGGTGGTGCCCATCCGGGTCGGCGGTGGCACGCGCCTGAAGATCCTGGAGGCCTTCGCGGCGCGCGTGCCGGTGGTGTCGACGCGGGTGGGCGCCGAGGGGATCGCCTGCCAGGACGGCCGCGACATCCTGTATGCCGAGACCCCGGCCGAGTTCGCGGCCGCGCTGGCGCGGCTGAAGGCGGATGCGGCGCTGCGCGAGCGGCTGACCACGGCGGGGCGCGCGCTGGTCGAGGCGCGCTACGGCTGGCAGGCCATCGGCGGCGAGCTGGCACGGATCTATGCCGCCGCACCCGGGCGCCCCTAGTGGCGAAACGACGGCCACCGGGGTTCGACTTCGCGAGTGCGGTGCAGGCCGCAGGGTTCACGCCGCGCGAGAGCGACGTCGGTGAGCTGCTGGCGCTGGATGCGCGGGCGGTGGGCGACGACGATGATGCGCTGGGCAAGCTGACGCTGCGCGCGCTGCTGCGAGTGCCGGCGGCGACGGCAGAGGCCGTGGTGGGCGCGCTGGAGGGCGAGGAGGACGAGGCCAGGCGGGCGCGGCTGGTGGAGGTGCTGGGGCGGGCGGTGGAGCAGCTGGCAGAGGTGCAGGCCGACGTGGAGGGGGCTCCAGCACCCGACCCGAGCACGAGCACCGAGGACGACCCGCTGTCCCGCTTCACCGATCTGCTGTTCTCGCTGCTGGAGGACCCGCTGCCCCGCGCGCGCCGAGCCGCCGTGCGCGCGCTCGAGCGCCGGGGCGCCGGCAACCTCGAGGCCGCGCTGCTCGAGGCCTGGGCGCGCGAGGACGACGACGCCAACCGGCGCGCACTGATCGAGGCGCTCGGCCACACCGGGGGCGAGGCCGCGCAGACCATGATCAAGGCGCTGCCCGCCGACGACCCTGCCCTGTCGCGCGTGCGCGAGCGCGCCCTGCTGGCGCTCGAGCGCGACCGGGTGCGTGGCGCCGAGTCGGCCATCGACATCGACGCCGTCCCCGCGCAGCCCATCCGCGTCCTCTTGCGCACCCGGCGCGGCCTCGAGCAGCTGCTCGCCGCCGAGCTGGCCGCCCTGCCTGCCTTCGTGGCCGCACGCCCGCCCGGCTCGCTGCCCGAGCTGGCCGCGCACGTCACCGGCCCCGGCCATGTCGCCGCCACCCTGGCGTCACCGCTGCGCACGCTGCTCGGCTCGCGGATCTGGGAGTCCCTCGGCTTCCCCCTGACGCGCCAGCGCGTCACCGAGCCCGACGGCGAGGCCGGCGCCCTGGCCGCCGCGCTGACCTCACCCGAGGCCGAGCGCGTGCTGACCACCTTCACCCGCGGCGCCCTGCGCTATCGCATCGGCTGGACCGGCGGCGGCAAGCGCCGCGCCGAGGTCTACGGCGCCGCCGCGCTGATCTCGGCGCGCCGCCCCGCCCTGGTCAACGACCCGCGCGCCGCGACCTGGAACGCCGCCGCGCGGGACTACGCCGGCTGGCTGGAGGTCGTCCTCGAGCCCTGGCGCCTGCCCGATCCGCGCTTCGCCTACCGCCTCGCCACCGTCAAGGCGGCGTCGCACCCCACCGTCGCCGCCGCGCTGGTGCGCCTGGCCGGCCCGCTGCGCGCCGACGACGTGGTCTGGGATCCCTTCACCGGCTCCGGCCTCGAGCTGTGCGAGCGCGGCCTGGCCGGCCCGTTCGCGCACCTCCACGGCTCCGACCTCGACCCCGGCGCGCTGAGCGCCGCACGCCAGAACCTCGACGCCGCGCTGCCCGGCGCCGCCATCACGCTGACCGAGGCCGACGCGCGCACGCACGCGCCCCCTGGCGTCACCCTCATCATCTCGAACCCGCCGCTGGGCTGGCGTGTGGCCCCCGATCAAGGGCTGGCGCCGCTGTACGACGCCTTCGTGGCCCACGCCGCCCGCGTGCTGCAACCCGGCGGTCGCCTGGTCTGGATCAGCGCGCTGCCCGAGGTCACCCGCGCCGCCGCCGCGCGCGCTGGCCTGCGCGAGATGCACCGCTCGCCCATCGAGATGGGCTGCCTGCGCACCGAGCTCGAGGTCTATCACAAGCCATGAGCGCCCCCGGCGGCGGCCACGCCCCTGGTGACCGCGACGACGCCCGACGCGGCGCCGGCGTCCTCGGCCCGCGCTGCCCACGCTGCAGCAAGCCCCCCGCCGCCTGCGTCTGCGACCTCGCCGCGCCGCAGCCGGCGCGCCACCGCGTCCTCATCCTGCAGCACCCGCAGGAGTCGCGCCAGCCGCTGTCGAGCGCGCCCCTGATCCCGCTCGCCCTCGCTGGCGCCGTGGTCCGCGTCGGCCTGAGCTGGCGCAACCTGGCCACCGCGCTGGGCGACGACCCCGGCGGCACCTGGGGCGTGCTGTACCTCGGCAAGAAGGACGCGCCACCGACCGGCCCGCTCGGCTTCGTGACCCGCGACGGCGCCCCCGCCGCGCCGACTGCGCTGGCCGGCATCGTCGCCCTCGACGGCACCTGGTCGCAGGCGCGCACCATGTGGTGGCGCAACCCCTGGCTGCTCAAGCTGCGCCGCCTGGTGCTCGCCCCCGGTCGCACCTCGCGCTACGGCGACCTCCGCCTGGCCGCGCGCGCCGAGGGCCTGTCCACCCTGGAGGCCGTGGCCGAGACCCTGCGCGCCCTGGGCGAACCACCCGCCGTGCCCGCCGCCCTCGAGCAGCTGTTCGAACGCTTCCTGGCGCGCTGGAGCGCCGCCCTCAGCGCGCCATGATCGCGCTCTGCGCCCAGCTGCCCGACGGCTCGCGCACCTGGGTCTTGCCGCCCAACCCGATCCCCCCCGGCCGCAGCTGGATCCTCGGCATCATCGGCCTGCGCGTCGAGGCCGGCGCCGCCTTCCTGCGCGCGCACCGCACCACCGGCACGCCGACCCGCATCGACCTCGCGCCCCCCAGCAGCCTCCTCATCGGCTGGACCCGCCTCGACGCCAACGGCGACCCGCTGCCGCTTCCGCTGCCACCTCTCCCCGCGCCCGCGCGCGCGACGCCCGCGCCAGGTCTCGCGGCATCCCGCCTCACGCTCGCCCTGCACGACCCCAGCACCAGCGCGCTGATCGCCACCACCACCTCGACCTCGCCCACCGAGCACGCCTACGCCAACATCTTCGCCAAGTGGGAGCCCACCCCCGCCTTCACCGCCGCCACCCGCCTGCCCCGCCTCATCGAGTGCGGCTACGAGCTGACCACCTTCGCGACCCCGCGCCCCGGCCACAAGCACCCACGCTCCGCCCTCGCGACCTTCACTCCCGACGACCCCGCCTGCCCCGTCGCCCTGCACGTGACACTCACCGCCACCTGAGCGAATCACCCTCAGATCCTGCTGGTCCGACCACACGCCGGGTGGACCTCCCGCGCCGCTCGCGGTATAGGCAGGTCATGACGACGCCGAACCGCGCCAGCTCGGCCGCCGACGCGCTGACCCGCCTGCGCGAGGGCAACCTGCGCTACGCCCAGAACGTGCGCAGCGTCGACTCGATGATCTCGCACAGCCGGCGCGATCTCATCCAGCAGACGCCGGTCGCCATCATCATCGGCTGCTCCGACAGCCGCGCCCCCGCCGAGATCGTCTTCGATCAGGGCCTCGGCGACCTCTTCGTCATCCGCGTCGCCGGCAACATCGTGGCGCCGTCGCAGATCGGCAGCGTCGAGTTCGCCGCCGAGCGCTTCGGCACCCGCCTGGTCGTCGTCATGGGCCACACCCACTGCGGCGCCATCGACGCCACGCTGGAGGCCATCACCACTCCGGCGGGCGCCAACTCGCAGAACCAGCTGTCGATCGTCAACCGCATCCGCCCCGCCATCGAGGCGCTGGCCGCGACCGATCTCGCCAGCGATCCCACCCGCCTGCGCCGCGAGGCCATGCGCGCCAACGTGCGCGCCTCGGTCAACCACCTGCGCCACGGCTCCGAGGTCATCGAGCGGCTGGCCTCCGCAGAGAACGACGGCCTGCTGGTCGTCGGCGCCGAGCTCGACCTCCTCACCGGCGTGGTCGACTTCTTCGAGGGCGTCAGCGCCGCCCCCAAGCTCGAGCTCGTCGAGCAGAAGTAGCGCCCTCGCCGCTGCGCTCGGGCTAACCTCGGCGCCACCATGGATCTCCAGCTCGCAGGCAAGGTCGCCATCGTCACCGGCTCGACGCGGGGGATCGGCCGCGCCATCGCCCTCGCGCTCGCCACCGAGGGCGCGCGCGTCGTCATCTGCGGCCGCACCGCCGCCCCGCTCGACGACACCCGCACCGCGCTCGACGCCGCCGGCCCCGGCCCGCACGCCGCCGTCCTCGCCGATGTGACCACCGAGGCGGGCTGCGCCGCCGTGCTCGCCGCCGCCGCCGCCGCGCCGCTCGGCGGCCTCGACATCCTGGTCAACAACGTCGGCGGCTCGGGCGCGCGCCACTTCGACGACGCCGACGAGGCCGACTTCCGCGCCACCTTCGACAAGAACTTCTGGCCCGCCGTGCGCATGAGCCGCGGCGCGCTGCCCGCGCTGCGCGCCCGCGGCGGCGGCGCCATCGTCATCATCTCCTCCATCTGGGGCCGCGAGGCCGGCGGCGCGCCCGCCTACAACACCGCCAAGGCCGCCGAGATCGCGCTCGCCAAGGCGATGGCCCGCGACCTCGCGCGCGACAACATCCGCGTCAACTCGGTGGCCCCCGGCTCCATCCTGTTCCCCGGCGGCGGCTGGGAGCGCCGTCAGCAGGCCGACCCCGCCGCCATCGCCGACTTCGTGACCCGCACGCTGCCCTTCGGCCGCTTCGGTCGCCCCGAAGAGGTCGCCGCCGCCGTCACCTTCCTGTGCTCGCCCCGCGCCAGCTGGCTCTCCGGGATCTGTCTCCCCGTCGACGGCGCCCAGGGCATCGCCTTCTGACCCCTCTATCTCCGTGTTTTCGCGCACCATTTGACGCGCTCCGACGCGGCCAGCTGACCCCACGACTGGCCGGCCGGCAAGCCGCCTGGCCACCCGGACAGCCACCCTAACCCACTGTAACTACAGCCCGTCCCCTCGGCACCACGCTTGCTATTCAACCCGGCCATGCGCATCGTTGGCCGCCTCGCCTTCCTCACCACCGCAGCCCCCGCAATCCTGCTGTCGCTGACGCTGGCCGGCTGCCAGGGCGAGACCGAAGCGCCCTTCGAGCCGCCCCCCGTCGTGGTCACCCCCGACGACACCGCGCCCCCGGGCACCCTGCCGGGCACCGAGCCGCCGCCGGCCACCATCGAGCCGACCCCGCCGCCGGCCGACGCCATCGCGGTGCTCGAGCTGGGCGCCCTCGACATCTGGGCCCAGCCGCTGCCCTCGACCGCGACCCTGGTCCTCGAGCGCTACGGCCAGCCCGTCGCCACCACCGGCTTCCCGCTCGCCGCCACTCCCCTCGAGGCCGGCGACTACCACGTCACCCTGTCCGCCCCCGAGCACGACAGCCTCGATCTCGACTTCACCTATGACGGCTCCAACCGCACCGACGCCCTCAAGATCTCGCGCCCAGCGAACATGAAGCACGGCGTCTCGATCGTGCGCAGCCTGCGCCAGATCTCGGCCGGCAAGGAGGTCCCGGTCTACACCCTGTACCTCGGCCTGCACCACCGCTGGTTCTCGGCCGAGGGTCGCCCGGCGCGCCGCGCCAACGCCATCCAGCTGCTGATGGACGGCGAGGAGGCCTGGCGCTCGGTGCACGGCGCGCTGACCGCGGCGCAGCGCCAGGTCCTGATCTCGACCTGGTGGTGGGAGTCCAACTTCGAGCTGGTGCGCCCCGCCAACCACGCCGACCTCACCACCATCGAGCGCAACCGCAACACCATCATGGCCGTGCTCGACGCCAGCCCGGCCACCAAGCGCGTGCTGGTCGGCCAGTTCCTGGGCCAGGATGGCCTGCTGTCGTCGCTGACCACCGACGACCCGCTGCGCGCGCACGGCGCCACCGCCAACGACCGCTTCGAGTTCATGGGCCAGGCCAACGAGACCGCGGGCAGCTTCGACTTCGTGGCCGACGCCATCAAGTTCGGCGACCGCGTGCGCGCCCGCGTGCCCGGCACCGCCATGAAGCCGTTCGATCCCGAGGCGGTCATCGCCTCGACCATCCCCGGTCACCACGTCGATCTCACCGCCTGGCCGGTCGGCGTCACCATCCAGCACGCCTCGTTCCACCAGAAGTTCATGGCCGTCGATGACGACCTGGCCTTCGTGGGCGGCATGAACCTGCGCCGCGTGGACTGGGACAGCTCGACGCACAAGATCTTCGAGCCGCGCCGCATGCTGTTCGACGCCACCCGCGACGACCGCCTCGCGGTCGCCGCCAAGGAAGACGAGCCCGACAACGGCCCGCGCAAGGACTACATGCTGCGCATCCAGGGCCCCGCCGCCGAGGACGTCGCCGACGTCTTCAAGCGGCGCTGGGACGTCGCCCGCGCCGAGGGCGCCGACTACAGCGCAAACAGCGCCGCCTTCACCACCCGCGCCGGCACCGCCCAGGCCACCGGCTCGCAGGTCCAGATCACGACCACGCTGCCCGAGCCGTACTGGGAGCACTCGATCGCCGAGACCTGGCTGAACGCCATCAACAACGCCGAGCGCTACATCTACATCGAGGACCAGTACTTCCGCGTCCCCATGCTGGTCGAGGCCATCGTGCGCCGCATGCAGCAGGTGCCCGCGCTGCGCCTCATCGTCATCACCAAGCCGGTCAGCGAGTGGACCGACCCGGGCTGCGCCTGGACCCACATCACGCACGGGCAGCTGAAGACGCTGTTCCCCACCCGCTACCTGATGCTGCAGCTGCGCGCCTTCGACTACCACGTGACCTGGGGCTTCGACGAGACCGACGCCGTGTTCGCCGACATGGACGTGCACTCCAAGATGCTCATCGTGGACGACAAGTTCATGAGCGTGGGCTCGGCCAACAAGAACAACCGCGGCATGATCTACGAGGCCGAGATGAACGCCGCCGTGCTCGACCCGCTGTGGGTGCGTGACCAGCGCCGCCGCATCCTGGCCAACATCCTGCCCGCCGGCACGGTGGCCACCGACGACGCGCCCAGCTTCTTCCGCCAGCTGTCGGACTCCGCGCGGTACAACGACACCGTTCGCTCCGCGTGGGACGCCGAGGGTGACGACATCGACCTCGACGGCGACCCGCTGCCGACGCGCTACCAGCCCAGGGGCTTCCTGTACGGCCTCGACTTCCGCAACCTGAGCGACTGCCTGTTCGAGAGCATCGGCCCCGACATGGTCTAGTCCATCACCCGCCTGGCTTGTGGCGACCGTCGCCACGCCGTGCGAACATGACGCCGTGAGCCCCCTCTGGATCGGCGCCGTCGTCAGCGTCGCCGCAGCGCTGGTGGTGGCCGCCCTGATCTACCTGGGCGGCAAGGGCCCCGTGGAGTCGGACCGCGTCAGCCTGCGCCACCTGCTGCGCGAGGGCGACCTGGCCGGCGCCCAGGCCCTGCTGCAGGCGCACCGGCGCCTCTCGGCCGACCGCGATCCGCGCGGCAACACCCCCCTGCACACCGCGCCCAGCGCCGCCGCGGTCGGGCTCCTGGTGCAGGCCGGCGCCGACGTCAACGCGCAGAACTCCGGCGGCGCCACCGCGCTGTTCACGGTCGAGACCGAGGACGCCTTCCTGGCCCTGCTCGACGCCGGCTGCGACGCGTCGCTGCCGACCCGCAACGGCACCACCGCGCTGCACCACGCCGCCATGAGCGCCTGGGCCCGCGCCATCGAGCGCCTGCTCGCAGGCGGCCGCCTGACCGCCGACGTGCGCGACCACGGCGGCAACACCGCGCTGCACCGCACCGCGCCGCGCCACGCCGACATCGCCAGGCTGCTGCTCGACGCCGGCACCGATCCCAACGCCCGCAACGCCAAGGGCGAGACCCCGCTGCACCTGGCCGCAGGCTGGATCCCCGCCGGCCGCGCCCGCGCCCAGCTGCACGCCGAGCTCGAGGCCCACCCCGACACCCCGGTGCTCGAGCGCTGGTACGGCGCCGTCCCGGTGCTGGTCGAGCGCGGCGCCAAGCTCAAGCTGCGCGCCGACAGCGGCGAGACCGCGCTCGATCGCGCCCGCCGCGCCGGCTTCGCCGACGTCATCGCGTATCTCGAGTCGGCCGGCTAGCCGACCCCTCGCTACTCGCTAGTCGTCGGAGCCCAGCTTGCGCGGCATGGCCAGCCAGAAGTCGAGATCCAGCACCACGCGCGGGTCATAGGCGTCCTTGCCCTCGGCGTCCTTGATGCGCCGCTGCACGCCCTCCTTGACCGGGTCCACGTTCTTGGCCGCCACCAGGCGGCAGCGCAGCGCGCCCACGCTGTCGTTGTTGCTGAGCGGCTGCTTGTCAGTGATCTCCGTCCAGGCATACAGGGTGTCGCCCGCGAAGGTCGGCGACACGTGCTGGCCACCGTTCCAGGCCAGCATGCCGAGGCCATTCTCGAAGCCGTTCATGGCCGCGGCGTAGGCCACGCTGATGACGTGGCCGCCGTACATCAGGCGGCGTCCGAAACGCGAGCCCGCCATGGCGTGCTGATCGAAGTGCACCAGCGCGGTGTTCTGGTACAGCCGCGTGGCCGTCATGTGATCCGACTCCTCGATGGTCATGCCACCGTGGTGATCGATGCGCTCGCCGACGACATAGTCGTCCCAGCGCGCGCGGCCACCGAAGGCCCAGGCCACCTCGGACAGCATCTGCGGCTCCAGCTCGGGATGAAAGTGCAGCTCGGAGGCCGGCACCTCGGCGGGCAAGGACGGCGAGTCCTTGGCCCCGGTCGGCGCGCTGCCACGCTTCTGCACCATGACCCAGCGCGCATACGACAGCACGACCTCGTCGCGCTGGTTGAGGCCGGTGGTGCGCACCCACACGATCCCGCTGGTCCCCGACGAGGTCTCGCGCCGCCCCAGCACCTCGCTCTCGGCGCGCAGGGTGTCGCCCGGATAGACCGGGCGGCCGAAGCGCAGGTCGGCATAGCCCAGGTTGGCGACCGCGTTCAGCGACACATCGCCCACGGTCTTGCCGAACACCATGTGGAACACCAGCAGGTCGTGCACGCGCTCCCGCGCATAGCCCAGGCTGCGCGCGACCTCGGCCGAGCAGTGCACCGGCCGGCGATCACCGGTCAGCGCGATGTACAGCGAGACGTCGCCCTCGGTCACCGTGCGCGGGATGGCGTGGCGCAGCAGCTGGCCGGTCTCGAAGTCCTCGAAGAAGTTTCCACGGGTCGCTCGGGAGGTCGCCATGGCGGGGTTATAGCGCACCGCGTTACACTGAGGAAGGAAGGAGGCAAACAGGTGGCCTACCGCGACGATGTCGATGCACTGCGCGCGCGAGTCGAAGGCCTCGAGCGCCAGCTCGCCGAGGTCACCCGCGAACGTGACGAGGCGCTGGCCGCGCTGGCCCGCGGTGGCGGTCGCGTGCCCGGCCTGGTGCCGCGCCCGGCGCCGCCGCACGTGCAGGACCCACCGCGGCCCGCCAAGGTGAAGCTCGAGCGCAGCGAGCGCGACGAGCTGGCCCAGGCCAAGAGCGACCGCGACCAGCTGCTCAGCGCCACCCCCGACGTGGCCGCCCTGGCCAACGTGGCCGAGCGCCTGTTCCGCCTCGGCGACTGGGACGGCGCCCGCACCCTCTACGAGCGCATGCTCGGCATGTACCTCGGTGAACCGAGCCGCATCACGCGCGCCGACGTGTGCCAGCGCCTGGGGCAGGTCCTGGTCAAGCTCGACCGCCGCGCCGAGGCCATGGAGATGTACCAGCGCGGGCTGCGCCACGCCCCGCAGCACGCCGGCCTGCTCGCCGCCGTGGTCGACCTCGGCAAGTGAGCCGCCCTCAGCTGTAGCGCTTCTGCGCGCGCAGCAGGCCGGGGTGGCCGGGCTGGAGCTCGAGGCCGCGCGCGAAGGCCGCGGCCGCCTCGGCGCGCTTGCCCTCGCGATGCTTGACGACGCCGTAAGCCAGCAGCTGCTCGGCGACCTTGCGCCGGTCGGCCTCGCTGCTGGGCGCCGAGCGTCCGTACAGGGGATGCGCCGGGTCGGCGTCACCGACGATGGCCGCCTTGCGGCGCCGGCTCGCGGGCTGCGGCTGCGACTCCGACACAGGCGCCGCGCCGCGGGCCCGCCCCAGCTCCTTGCGCAGCGTCGCCAGCTCGCGCTCCCGCGCCAGCGCCTCGCTGTCGCCCTGCCCGAGCAGCTTGTCGAGCCGCTCCACGCGCAGCTGGACCTCGCTCAGCTGCACGTCCCGCTCGCTGAGCTGCGCCTCGAGCTCGCGCACGCGCTGCTCCAGCGCCGTCACCCGGGCCGCGGCGGCATCGCGATCCGACCGGAACGTCATCAGCTCTTGCCGAGCAGCTTCAGCGCCAGGCCGCGCCAGGCCTCGTAGCGCCGGTTGCCGAGCACCTTCTTGGCAGCGCCCAGGACCCCGCCCACCAGCTGATCGCGCGCATAGGCCCGGGTGTCCCCGCGCGCCAGCGCCGCGAAGCGCGCCAGGCCCAGGTCATCGACCACCGCGACCCGACGCAGCGCGAAGCGATCGGTCCCGCTGGGGTTCAGCCCGACCCGCGAGGTCGCCAGCGAGGCATAGCCCGCGCGCCGCGCCGCCGCCGCCACCCGCGCATCACCCCGCCCGCCCGGCAGCGCCAGGTGCAGCACCGGCACCCCGGCCGCGCGCTCCAGCACCTCGCGCGCGCCGCGCAGCTCGGCATCGAGCTCGCGATCGTCGATGTCGGTCAGGAAGCGATGGGTGGCCCCGTGGGCCCCGATGGTGAAGCCGTCCCGGACCAGCGCGCGCACGTCGGCCGCGGTCAGGTAGCCCGCGGTGTCCATGAAGCCGCTGGTGACATAGATGGTCGCGCTCCAGCCGCGCGCCGCGATGGCGTCGGCGGCCTGCCGACACGACGCCTCGCCATCATCGAAGGTCAGCACCACGCCGTCGCCGCCCGCCAGCATGCGGTCGAGCGAGATCACTGGCCGCCCCGCCGCCTCCAGCTCGCCCAGCGCCGCCAGCTGCGCCGCCAGCGCGCTGGCCTCGATGTGGTAGCGCGCGCCGGTGCGCTCCGGCCGCGGCGGCGCGCCGATGCCGTGGTACATCAGGATGGCCGCGCCGCGCATGCTCGCCCTAGAACTTGTTCGAGGTCGCCAGGAACGTCATCTTGTCGTTGGTCTCGCGCAGCCGCCCCGACAGGGTGCGCACGAAGTTCCACAAGATCTCGTAGGCCATGTCGCGGTCCACGAACAGCAGGTCCTCGAGGTCGGCCTTGCTGATGACGAACAGCCGACAGGCCTCGTGCACCAGCGCGTGCGCCGAGCGCGGGAAGTCGTCGATCAGCGCCATCTCGCCGAAGTAGGCCCCGTTGCGCAGGATGGCCAGCGCTTCCTCACCCATGCCAGGCACGATGCGGCTGATGCGCACCGCGCCGGCCAGCACGATGTAGAACTTGTCACCGGCGTCGCCCTCGGCGAACACGGTGGCGCCATAGACATGCTTGACCTCGGCGCCGATCTCCGCGATGCGCCTGAGGTGCGCTGGAGGCAGCCCGCTGAAGACCGGCGTCTTGCCCAGCATCTCGAGCAGCTCGGCCGACGGCTGTCCGCCCACCGGCGCCTCGATGGGCGCGGCTCCGTTGCTCTGGCCGCTCGCGGTCTTCTCTTCCATTGCGCCTCCGCCCGCGGATGTTATCGCGCCTTCCGCCGCCACGCTATTTTTCAGCCGGCGAAGCGCAGCGGGCGGGCCGCCATCCCGGGCAGCCGGTCGAGATAGACGTCGCGCGGCAGCTCGATGCAGCCCAGGTTCTCGAGGTGCGGATTCATGACCTGGGCGTCGAGCAGCTCGAAGCCGCGCGCACGCAGCCGGTCGACCAGCGCCACGAAGGCCACCTTGGAGGCGTCGGTGCGGCGGTGGAACATCGACTCGCCCGCGAACAGCGCGCCCAGGGCCATGCCATACAGGCCGCCGATCAGGTCGGGCCCGGCCCAGACCTCGACGCTGTGAGCCCAGCCCAGCCGGTGCAGCTCGACATAGGTGCGCGTCAGGTCGGTCGTGATCCAGGTGCCCTCGGGGCGCGCCCCGGCACACTCGCTCATGACCCGCTCGAAGGCCACGTCCACCGTGACCAGCAGGCCGTCGCTGCGCGCGCGGTTGATGGCCTTGCGCACGTTGCGCGGCCAGTCCGGCGGCGCGTCCAGCGGAAACACCGCGCGCTCGGCGGGTGACGCCCACGGGATGACCTCGTCCTCGACCGGCCAGGGGAAGATCCCCCGCCGATACGCCGACAGCGCCATGCCAGGGGTGATGGCCCGCGACACCCCGACCAGCTGCTGGCCGGCACCCAGTCGGCGCGGATCCGGGAACACCACCGTGGAGCGGGGCGGCTCGATGGGGGGAAACGGCGGCAGCTGCGGCGCGGTCATGCGAGAGGCATGGATCGTTGCACGCGCCCTGTGCGGACGCCACAGTGATCGGCCCCACGCATCGGCGCCGCTGCGACAGGTCGTCACGATCTGCAAGTCGACCAGCCGGCTGCATGCGTTGGCGAGCGCACGCAAGTGCGCGACGACGCGAGGCCCGACCGCTGGCACGAACCCTGCTGAGCGCCGCGCCGAACCACCACTCCCAGGAGACTGCCCTTGCGCACCCGCCACATCCTGTTCGCCGGCCTGATGGCCCTGACCCTGATCCCCGCTTGCGCCTCGGAAGACGCAGCCCCCTTCGATTCGGTCGAGGACGACCAGACCGAGATCTCGACCTCCGAAGTCGCCGCCGACGGCAAGTCGGACCTGGCTCTCGGCCAGTGGACCTACTACAGCGTGCGTCGCGACTTCCGCCGCTGCGTGGCCCCGCTGTGCGGCGGCTGGTACGTCAAGCGTGTCAACCAGACCTGGACCCCGTGCCCGGGTGGCGGCCCCTCGTACGATCCCAACTGGACCACCGGCGAGTGCTACGTCGCCGAGGCGGACTTCAGCGCTGCCGGCCTGGAGTCGGCCGCGGGTGAGCTGTGGCGCGGCAGCGTGCGCAGCAAGGTCTACGGCAGCTTCGGCAACCTGCGCAGCTTCCGCGGCACCGAGGCCTGGCACCAGGCCGGCACCACCGCGCCGACCGGGCTGTTCTATCGCGCCAGCGATCGCGGCATCAACTGCATCACCTTCCCCTGCCCGACCCACCTCGAGACCAAGCTGAACTCGTATGTCGGCTCGCAGGTCATCGCCGGCGTGGACCTGACCCGCGCGGGCGCCGCGCAGGAGGACATCGACGCCGCCTATCTGGAGATGGCGGCCAACCGCACTGGCGTCCTGGTCGCGGGCCGCAACGTCACCGTGACCGGCCCCGCCGGCCGCGCCACCGCGCTGCGCGCGACCCAGTTCTTCGTCCCGATCCGTCCGGAGCCGGCCAAGAAGTGCTACAAGGGCGGCTGCTCGGGCCAGGTCTGCTCGGATCGCCCCGACGTCATCACCACCTGCGAGTTCCGCCCCGAGTACGCCTGCTACCAGCAGTTCGGCAGCTGCGAGCTGCAGGCCGACGGAAGCTGCGGCTGGACCAGGACCACCGACCTGACCTCCTGCCTGGCCAACCCGGGCACCCCGTAACCCGCTCCACCTTCACGGGCGCGGGCACGGTGGCCTCGGCTGCCGTGCCCGTCGCTATTTTCGGCCGCCGCCCCGCCGCCACGGCCCCGACTTGCCGCCGCGCTTCTCGTCGAGGCGCACGCTCTCGATGACCATGCCGCGATCGACCGCCTTCAGCATGTCGTAGACCGTCAGCGCCGCGATCGACACCGCGGTCAGCGCCTCCATCTCGACGCCGGTGCGGTCGTGGGCGTGCACCTCGGCGCGGATGGTCACCCGCGCCGGCCGCGCCCGCGGGCCGCTGACCGCCAGCGCCACGTCGACCCCGACCACGCGCACCGGATGGCACAGCGGGATCAGCTCGGCGGTGCGCTTGAGCCCCTGGATGGCCGCGGTGCGCGCCAGCCCCAGCACGTCACCCTTGCCGGCGCGCCCGCTGCGCACCAGCGCCGCGGTGGCCGCCTGCATGCGCACCGACCCGCTGGCGACGGCGACCCGGGCGGTCTCGGGCTTGTGCCCGACATCCACCATGCGCGCCGCGCCGCCGCGGTCGAAGTGCGTCAGCTTGCCAGCCACCGCAGTGACGACTATTCGACCGTCACCGACTTCGCCAGATTCCGCGGCTGGTCGACGTCGGTGCCCTTGAAGTCGGCCACGTAGTACGCCAGCAGCTGCAGCGGCACCACCGTGAGCAGCGGGCTCAGCACCGAGGCGCACTCGGGGATCAAGATGACCTCGTCGGCGATCGATCCGATCTCCTGATCGCCGCGGCTGGCGATGGCGATGATCTTGCCCTCGCGCGCCTTGACCTCGGTCAGGTTGGACATGACCTTCTCGTAGCCCGGCCCCTTGGGCGCGATGACGACGACCGGCATGTGCTCGTCGATCAGCGCGATGGGCCCGTGCTTCATCTCGCCGGCGCTGTAGCCCTCGGCGTGGATGTACGAGATCTCCTTCAGCTTGAGCGCGCCTTCCAGCGCGATGGGATGGTTGATGCCCCGGCCCAGGAACAGGAAGTCGCGCGCGTTGCCGTAGCGCCGCGCCAGGACCTGGAGAGGCGCCGCCTGATCGGCGACGTCCTTCATCTTGGTCGGCAGCTGCAGCAGCTCGTCGATGAAGGCCTTGGCGGCGTCCTTCGACAGCTTGCCGTTCTTGCGCCCGAGGTGCAGCGCGATCAGCGCCAGCGCGATGAGCTGCGTGGTGAACGCCTTGGTCGAGGCCACGCCGATCTCGGGGCCGGCGTGGGTATACAGCGCGCCGTCCGAGGCCCGCGGGATCGACGAGTCGACCACGTTGGCGATCGACAGGATGCGGGCGCCCTTGGCCTTGGCCTCCTTGACCGCGGCCAGGGTGTCGGCGGTCTCGCCGCTCTGCGACACCGCGATGACCAGGTCACCCGGGCCCACGATGGGATCGCGATAGCGGAACTCGCTGGCCAGGTCGCACTCGACCGGGATCCGCGCCAGCTGCTCGATCATGAACTTGCCGACCATGCCGGCGTGGTTCGAGGTGCCGCAGGCGACGATGATGATCTTCTTGATGGTGGCCGGATCCAGCTGCACCTCGTCGAGCAGCGCGTCGTGCTGCTCGAGCTCGAGGCGCCCGCGCAGGGTGTCGGTCACCGCGCGCGGCTGCTCGTGGATCTCCTTGAGCATGAAGTGCTTGAAGCCGTTCTTCTCGGCCTGGGTCGAGTTCCACACCACGGTCTTGACCGGCGGCGACATCGGACGCCCGGCCAGATCTGTGATGGTGACGCGCTGGGCGGTCAGCTCGGCGACCTGGCCGTCCTCGAGGAAGATCATGTTGCGGGTGTGGCTCAGGATGGCCGGGATGTCGGAGGCGACGAAGTTCTCGCCCTCGCCCACACCGAGCACCATCGGCGACGCCACCTTGGCGCACACCAGCCGGTCGGGATGCGAATCCGACAGCACCACCAGCGCGTAGGCGCCCTCGACCTGCTTGAGCGCATTGCGCACCGCGTCCCCGAGGTCCTTCACGCCAGCCTTGAGCTCGGCGTCGACCAGGTGCGCGACGATCTCGGTGTCGGTCTCCGACGAGAACTTGCGCCCGGTCGCCATCAGACGCTGGCGCAGGATCATGTGGTTCTCGATGATGCCGTTGTGCACCACCGAGACGCCGCCCACACGGTGCGGGTGCGCGTTGGTCTCCGAGGGCCGACCATGCGTGGCCCAGCGGGTGTGGCCGATGCCGACCGACCCCGTCAGCTTGGTCAGCGCCAGCTGCTTCTCGAGGTTGGCCAGCTTGCCCTGGCAGCGCACGACCCGGGTCTCGCCCTTCTCGTGCACCGCGACGCCGGCCGAGTCATAGCCGCGGTACTCCAGCTTGCGCAGCCCCTCGATCAGGATGGGAACGCTCTCACGAGGGCCGACGTAACCGACGATTCCGCACATGGGATCCTACCTTCTCAACTCAACGATGGCTGGACGACGCAGCTTCCCGCGAACCCTTGCCGCCTGCGGGCTTGGCCGCGGGGGCCTTGCTCTCGCCCTCGGGCTCGCTGCCCTCGCTCTCCTTCTCTTCCTCTTCCTCGGCGCTGGGATCATCGTTGGGCGCCTGGTAGATCGGAGAATCGACCGGGATGGTGCCGCGCTTGGCCGGGCTGCAGCCACCGAGGGCCAGCAGTGTCCCGACCGACGCGACCGCGATATTGAAGCCGAGCCAACCCCGAAAACGCATGCTCATGCGAGCCTCCTCGGCGCGAGCCTACCACGAACCCCGCGGGATCGAGGCTGTATCCCCGCCCCGCGACAGGCGTATGATGAACGTGGATCTCGTGCGCACGCGTAGCGACGCCCCACCCCGGGAGGACGCCCACCAGCACGGCGCGGACGCCGACCGCCTGGTGGAGGAGCGGCTGTGGGTGGAGCTCATCCTGGAGGGCGACGTCAACCTGTTCCGCCGCCTGGTCGAGCGCTACCAGGGCAGCGTGCGCGGCGTCATCCTGCGTCTGGTCGGTTCACCGGCCGACACCGATGATCTGGCGCAGCAGGCCTTCCTGCGCGCCTTCCAGGCCCTGGGCGACTTCAAGACCGAGCTGCGCTTCTCGTCCTGGCTGCTGCGCATCGCGGTCAACGCCGCCAAGGACCACCTCAAGTCGAAGAAGCGCGGTGAGAGCTCGCTGTCCAGCGAGCCGACCCCCGACGAGGCCGTGTTCGCTGGCCACATCGAGGATCCCGAGGACGCCTCGCTGTCGGCCGAGCGCCGCGCCGAGGTGCACGCCGCGCTGTCCCAGCTACCCTGGAAGTACCGTGAGGTGCTGGTGCTGAAGTCGGTCGAGGAGCTGCCCTACGAGGAGATCCAGCGCATCCTCGAGCTGCCGCTGACGACGCTGAAGATCCGGGTGGTGCGCGCACGCGAGATGCTGCGCAAGCTGCTCGAGGACAAGCGCTGAGATGTCACGCCGTCGCCTGCTCGAGCTGATGCGTCGCCGCCTCGATGGCGAGCTGCCCGCAGGCAGCGCCGAGGCCCGCGAGCTCGAGGCCCTGTGCCAGGACCCCGCTCGCGCCGCCGAGCTGGCCGCGCTGGAGCGCCTGGCCCGCGAGCTGGGCGCCCTGCGCACGCCGGTGCCAGACGACGCCGACTTCGTGGCCCGCGTGATGCGCGCCCTGCCCGACCGGGTGCCCGCACGCCGAAGCGCCCTGGGCTGGCTGACGCGCCCCTTCGCGCTGCGCGTCACGCCCGCGCTCGGCCTGGCGGCGCTGGGCATCCTCGTCGCCACCGGGGTCCTGGTCGCCCGCCTCGCTGGCCCCCGCCCATCCGCCTCTCGGGCTGCCTCCGCTCCGTCTCCGCCCCCGCCCATGCCCGATCCCGGCCTCTCGGGAGCTCCGGCCCCCGCGCCCCAGCTCATCGAGGTCCGCTTCATGCTGAGCGCCCCCGACGCCCGCGCGGTGACACTGGTCGGCGACTTCAACGACTGGCGCACCGACGATCTCACCTTGAGTGACCCCGATCACGACGGGGTCTGGACACTGACCCTGCCGCTGCCTCCGGGCCACCACACCTACCAGTTCGTGGTCGACGGCGGGGAAGGTCGCCCCGATCCCAACGCGGTCGCGGTGCCCGATGGCTTCGGTGGTCACAACTCCGTCCTGACCATCTGAGACCTCGCGCGCTCCACCCATTCGTGCGAAAACCGCGGCTGTGCGCCGGCTGCTCGCGCTCGCGTCGTGCCTGACCGCGCTCACCGGCGCGTGCCCCGCGGCACGCGCCGACAGCATCAGCCAGCTGGGGGCGCAGCTCGAGGTCGGCGGCGGGGTCGACAGCAATCCGGGCACCGAGGTCAGCGGCCCCTCGCATGGCAACGGCCGGCCACGCAGCCAGCCCGTTGGCAGCACCGGGATCTTCCATCTCAGCCCACGGCTGCTCGGTCACCTGGCCTCCCGCGGCCATCGCGTCGACCTCGACTACGCCTTCACCCTGCGCCCGCCCGGCACCGGTGACACCCTGACCCTGCACACCGGCCTGCTGCGCTACCAGCCGCCAGCGCTGGGCCACCTCGGCTTCGAGGCCACCCTGTCGGGCGAGCGCAGCCGCGCCGGTGAGCTCGGCGCCAGCGCGCTCGGCCTCGAGCTGGCCGCGCGCTACACGCTGGCGCGCTCGGGGTTGACGCTGGCGCTGGGCGGCGGCGCCCGCAATGATCAGCTGGGCAGCAGTGGCTCGGCCAACGGGACGCAGCGCAGCCTCAGCGCCGCGCTGGAGGCGCGCCCGCGGCGCACGCTGCAGCTCACCGGCGGCTACACCATGAGCACGCTCGACTCCGACTTCGCCAGCCTCGACGAGACCCGCCACCGCGTCGGGCTCGGGCTGCATGTGCTGCGCGGGCGGCTCGACCTCACGCTGGAGTACGGCTTCTCCGCGGCCCGCCTGCCCGACGCCTCCACGACCGGTGGCCCGCGCAACGATCTGGTCCACGACGGCGGCGTCGCGCTGGAGTGGACCCTGCTGCCGAACCTGGACCTGTTCGCGCGCGCGCAGGGCTTCGTGCAGCGCGGCGACGACGACAGCAGCGCAGATCGCTTGCTGGTGCTGGCCGGCGTCAGCGCCCACCTCGAGGGCACCTGGCTGTCGCACCGCAGGCCGACGCCCGCGGTGCAGCTGACGGGTCGCCGCGCGCGCTTCCAGCTGCACGCGCCTGGGGCCAGCAGCGTCGCCGTGGTCGGCGACTTCAACGACTGGGACGCCAGCGCCGGGGCCATGCAGCCCGGCGGCCGCGCCGGCGACTTCGTGCTCGAGCTCGAGCTGCCCGCCGGGCGCCACGCCTGGAGCTTCCAGGTTGACGGTCGGTTGCGTGCACCTGGCGGCGTCGAGCTATCCCCAGACGGCTTTGGCGGGCAGAATGCCATCCTGGTGGTCGACGAATGACGCGTATCCCGTCGGGGCCCGCACTCGTATGGAGAGTGATGAGCAGGGGCGCATCCATCTCCGTCCTGGGCCTGGTGCTGACGCTGGGGCTGTCGGCGGCGCACCCGGGTCTGGCGTCGGCGCAGGACGCCGCGCCCGCGCCCACATCGCCGCCATCGCCCACATTGCCGGACGATCCCCGCCTGGGCAGCGCGCGCGCCGAGCTGGAGGCCCTGGTCGCCAGCCTGGTCGCCGCCGGTCTGCCTGCCGAGCTGGTGGTCACCAAGACCCGCGAAGGCCTGGCCAAGAAGATCCCGGTGGCGCGCATCCTGGTCGCCGCGCGCAAGCTGGGCGCGGACCTGGCCGAGGTCGATGTGCTGGCACGCGCGGGCCTCGGCCTGCGTGGCACCGAGCGGGTGCCGCCTGGCCTGCTGGCGGCCCTGACCGACGCGCGCGCCGCGGGCGCTCCCGCCCGGGAGCTCGAGGGGCTGCTGGTGAAGTCGGCCGGCAAGGGTGCGACCTCGACTGCCACCCGCGCCGCGGTCGCGCTCGCCGATCTCGCCGTACGCGGATATCCCACCAAGGGCACTGGCGGGCTGCTGGGCGGCATGGCGCGCAGCGATGCCAGTGGTCGCAAGCTGCTGCGCCTGACCGCGGCCCTGGAGACCCTGCGCAACGCCGAGGGTCTCTCGGCCGCGCAGGCCCTGGACGCGGTGCGCGACGCGCTGGTCAGCGGCGCCGATCCCGACAGCGCGGTCAAGAAGGTCACCGCCGCCAGAAGCCGCGGCAAGTCGACCGCGCCGGGCCAGAACAAGCTCAAGATCAAGGGCAAGTCCGGCAAGTAGTATCGCCCGCGCTGGAGTTTCGTATTCCAGCCATGCGGACGACCATCCTCGCCTTCGCCTGCTCTCTCATCCTGGTGGCTGGTTGCGGTGACGACGACAGCGGGGGCAGCGTCGATGCTGCCGCCGGTGACGGTGGAGGCGGCGGCGATGGTGGTGGCGGCAACGTGGACGCCGCCGTCGTGATCCCCGCGCCGCAGCAGGATCCCACCAGCAACAAGTGGATGTGCAGCGACGGCCTCGGCGGCACCCACGTGTGCGCCTGCAACGACGGCCTCGACAACGACAACGACCAGGCCACCGACGCCGCCGATCCCGGCTGCGCCGGCGGCCCCTACGTCGACTCCGAGGTCGGCACCGGCGCCTGCGGCACCACCCAGTGCACCAACTGTCGTGACGACGACGGCGATGGCAAGATCGACAGCGCCGACGCCGAGTGCACCGGCTCGCTCGACAACAGCGAGGCCTCGTACGCCACCGGCATCCCGGGGGACAACAGCGACGCCTGCAAGCAGGACTGCTTCTTCGACGGCAACTCCGGCAGCGGCAACGACGGCTGCGAGTGGAACTTCAAGTGCGACCCGCTCAGCCCGGGCGCCAACGCCGCGCGCGCCTGCCCCTACGACCCCAGCTTCCGCAACTGCCCCGGCCCGCAGTCGCAGCGCTGTATCGACTTCTGCCAGAAGTACACCCCCAACGGCTGCGACTGCTTCGGCTGCTGCACCGTGTTCAACGGCACCACCTCGGCCGACGTCATCCTGTCGCCGCGGTGCTCGGCCACCAACCTGGCCGACACCACCGCCTGCCCGCGCTGCACCAAGGTCACCAGCTGCAACAACACCTGCGACCCCTGCGAGTTCTGCCTGGGTCGCCCGCCGCTGATGACCTGCACCCCGGTGGTCAACGACGGCGGCATGCCGGTCGATGGCGGCCCCATCGTTGGCCAGTGCCCGACCAACATCAACCCGTGCACCCCGGGCACCAACACCTGCGCGGCGGGCTACTTCTGCCTCACCGGCTGCTGCATCCCCAACATCAACTGACCCGGCCGCGGTAGGCTCCCGGCATGAGCGCCGAGAGCTACGCCGACGACGAACTCGACCGCATCCGCGCGCTGCAGCAGCTGGCCTACCGCTGCGCCGAGGCGGTCGCCGCCGGCCTGACCGTGGGCACCACCGAGCGCGAGGCCGCCACCCGCCTGGGTGACGCCCTGCGCGCCGCCGGCGCACAAGGCTTCTTCCACACCCCGTTCGCCTGGTTCGGCGATCGCGCCGCCTTCGTCGATCACCCGACGCCCAGCCTGCTCAGGCCCTGGCGCGAGGTCGCCTTCGTGACCCAGTTCTTCCCCACCGAGCGTCGCCTGGAGGCCGGCATGGTCGGCATCCTCGACGTGGCGCCGATCCAGGACGGCCTGTGCGCCGACATCGGCTATGCCTTCGCCGAGGGTGGCAACCACGCCCACGCCGGCCTGCGTGACGCCCTGGAGGTGCTGGCCGACGTGCGCAGCCTGGTGCTGGCCGAGGTCCGTCGCGAGCGCACCATGCGCGAGGTCTACCAGGCGGTCGACGGCCTGCTCGGCGACGCCGGCTATGAGAATGCGCACACGCACTATCCGTCCCACGTGCTGGGCCACAAGCTGGGCCGCCTGCCACTGGGGCGCCTGCCGGCGGCGATGGTGGCCGGCTTCGACTGGCGCACCTACCTGTACTTCGGCCGCCAGCTGGCCGCGGCGGCGCTGCCCGGCGCCGGCCGGGTGCCGCTGTGGAACCAGAGCGCGCTGGCGAATGCGCGCCCCGACCCCGGCCTGTGGGCCATCGAGCCGCACGTGCGCAAGGGCGACCTCGGCGCCAAGTGGGAGGAGCTGCTGGTCATCACCGACAGCGACGCGCACTGGCTCGACGACGACCTGCCCCACGTGCGCGCCGCCGCGCGCGCCGGCTAGCGTCTGGCGCCTCGCGGCTACATCACATCGCGAAGTTGAACACCGCGGTGACCTGATCGATGCCGGGCGGCTGGATCAGCTGCAGCGTGGTCGGGCTCGAGTTGAAGCCGTAAGACGGGCTGCCGGGGTCGGTCTGGAGGCCCTGGTTGAAGCCGCAGCTGCGCGTGAACTTCACCATGGACCCGGTGACCACGAAGCTGCCGCCCTGCTTCTTTGGGGTGTCGGTGCCGTTCTGGAACGTGGTCAGGTACAGGTTCCCGGGCAGGATGCGCAGCAGGAACGGCGAGCTCGAGGCGCCGCCGAGCGTGGCCGTCGAGTAGCGCACCCCGCTGGCCGCGTGATAGGTGCCCGGCGTGATGGTGGTGCCCGTCGCTGCCGGCGCCGCCGAGGGCTGGCCGCCATAGGTCGAGCTCCAGCGCGGCGAGGTCACCGTGATGTCAAGGTCGTTCATGCACAGGTCGCCGGCGTCGGGGCCGCTGTCCGCGGTCACGTTGCCGTCGCGGGCTGCACCGTCGCCGCCGCTGCTGGCATCGACGGTGGTGCTGTCGTCATCACCGCCGCCGCCACAGGCGGCCAGCAGACACAGGGACAGCGCGAGGGTGGCGTGGCCGACGCGAGTGAGCATCAGTCACGGTACCGCGAAAGCGCGCCTCAGGCCATCGCGGCCGACGACACCTGCATGTGCGCCCGCGTGAAGGCGACCATGACCTTGACGTGATCGGCGAAGCGCCCGGGGTGGATCCCCGCCGCGGCCAGGGCGGCGTGCGTCGCGCGCGAGTCGTAGTGGGTCGGGTGCTCCATGTAGTCGACCAGCTCGGCGGGCAGCTGCAGCAGGCGGTGCACCCCGGGCACCCGGCGGATTGCGGCGCGCGCCAGGCCCGGCGACAGCGGCACCCGCAGCACGCGCTTGTCCACCGCGGCGGCCATCAGGCCGAGCACCTCCTCGCAGGTGGGCGGGTCGGGATCGGCCAGCGCGTAGGTCTTGCCCAGCGACTCGGGCAGCCCCGACAGGTAGGTGATGGCATCGACCACGAAGTCGCACGGCACCATGTTGAAGCGGAAGCGCGACGGGTCGCCGATGAAGGGCAGCAGCGCGACCGGGCCCTGCCGCAGCAGCCACTTGATGAGGTAGTAGGGGCCGTCGAGCTTCTGCGTGGCGCCGGTGCGGCTGTCGCCGACCACCACGGCGGGGCGGTAGATCGTCGCCGGAAGCCCGGCCACCATGCGCTGGCGGACCAGGACCTCGGCCAGGTGCTTGGTCGACTCGTAGTGGTTGTTGAAGCGCTGCCCCTTCTCGAGGTCGGTCTCGGAGAAGATCCCGGTGTAGCGCCCGCTGACGTAGCAGGTCGACACGTAGTGCACCCGGCGCAGGCCGGGGCAGCGCTCGGCGAAGTCGAGCACGTTGCGCGTGCCGCCGACGTTGACCTTGTCGGCCAGCGCGCTGGGCACCGCGAGGTCGTAGATCGCGGCCAGGTGGTAGACGTCGCGCACCCGCGCGGCGGCGCCGGCGGGCAGCCCCAGGTCGGGCAGCGTGATGTCGCCGACGGCGAGCTCGATGCGGCCGGTCAGCGCCGGCTGCGCGGCGGCGAGCTCGGCCACCGCGGCGCGGGCCTGGACCATGAACTTCTGCTGCACCACGCACAGCGCGCGCAGCTCGGGCTCGCGGGCGAGCACGCGGGGCAAGAGCTCGCGCCCGAGGAAGCCCGGGAAGCCGGTGAACAGGATGACGGAGGCGTTCTCGTTGGCAGGACCGGAGCTGGAGCTGGGACCAGAGCTGGACAGCGACATGACGCACCTCGCACGGATGACGGAGTCGGAGCACGACCGCCCCACTTCGCGGGTCAGTCGCTATTGAACATACGGTCAATAACACAGTATTGAACGCGCGGTCAATATGCGCCAGGATGCAGTTCACCATGCCCGGCCGGCGCGCCCCCGAAGCGGAACGACGTGAGCAGATCCTGGCCGCCGCCTTCACGGTGGCCTGCCGCCAGCGCCTGGAAGGACTGACCATTCGCGCGGTTGCCAGCGAGGCCGGCCTGTCCCCCGGCCTGGTGCTGTTCCACCTGGGCAGCCGCGACGAGCTCCTGCTCGGGCTGCTCGACTGGCTGCTGGCGGGCACCATCATCGGCACCCCCGAGCCCGCGGTGCTGGCGCTGCCCAGCGCGCGCGACCGCCTGCTCGGCCTCATCGAGCAGGAGCTCGTCCTCATCGCCGAGCGCCGCCCGCGCCTGGAGCTGTTCTTCGACTTCTGGGTCGCCGGCATCAGCCACCCCAAGATCCGGGGCAAGATCCGCCGCGCCCTGGCGCGCTACCGCGACGCCGCCCTGCCCCTGGCCGCCGCCGCCATCGCCGAGGCCCCGCGCGCCTTCCGCGGCATCACCGCGCCCGCGCTGGCCGGCCTCGCGGTCGCCGTCATCGAGGGCTGCGTGATGCAGGCCGTGGTCGACCCGCACAGCCTCGACGTCGCCGCCGCCATGGCAACGCTGACCACGATGCTGCCAGTGCCGCCACGCAGGCGCGCGCCGCGGGTCAGAACACCCAGCCGAGCGTGAGGCCGATGGTCGCCCGCGGCACCACCGCGCTGGCCAGCCGTCCCGACGGATCGAGCTGGACCTCCGCGCCCACGCCCAGCGAGGGCGTCAGCTCGACGCTGCGGATGCGCCAGCGCCAGCCCAGCGCCAGCGCCGGTGTCACGTTGACCGACTCGCCCACGGTGCGCTCACTGCCCGCCTCCGACACCGTGATGTAACCGGCCGCCAGGCGCAGCGCCGCGAACGGCCCGCTCCAGCGCGTGCGCCCCAGGAACCAGTAGCGGCCTTCGACCGCGACCCCCGCTGCGAACGATCGATAGTCGCCACCGGCGGCGCGCCGCCCGCCCAGGCTGCCCGCGAAGCTCCACCGGCGCGACGCGCGTTGCTCGTACTGCAACCCGAGACCGCTCGAGCCCAGCGACGGCACGTGCACCGACACCGCGCGCCTGGGCTGCTCGGCGCGCGCGACGCCGGCCCCGACCAGCAGCACCACCGCCAGGGTCACCCCGCGCATCAGCGCAGCGCCTGGCTGCCGATGCTGCGGTCGAGGAAGTCGATGACCACCGCCCAGGCCTCGGGCGACTCGGTGACCATCTCGCCAAACCACTGCCCGTTGTCAGCCCCTGCATTCAGGAGATGTCCGCCCCCATCCAGCGTCAGCAGGCGCGTGAACACCCCGGCGCCCTGCAGCGCGGCGCGCATCTGCGCAGCCTGCTCGGGCGCCGCGATCCAGTCGTCCTCGCCCTGGATCAGCAGCACCGGCGGCAGCCCCGGGCGCACATGCGTCAGGGGCGACGCCAGCGCATAGGCCTCGGGCAGCTGCTCGGGAGTGCCGCCCATGAAGTCCTCGACCCACCGGTGGCGCCGGGTGCGCAGATCGTAGGCTCCCGAACCCGCGATCACCGCCGCGGGCGGCCCGGTGCGCCCGGCCGCACAGTCGGGCGCCAGCTCGTCACGCTCGGCCGCGACCCCGACCAGGCTGGCCAGGTGCGAACCCGCCGAGTAGCCCATCACCGCGACGCGCGCCGGATCCAGCCCGTAGTCCGCCGCGTGCGCGCGCAGGAACGCCAGCGCACACAGACAGTCCTGCACCTCGGCCGGGAACACCGCGGGCACCAGCCGGTAGTCGATGGTCGCCGCGACATAGCCACTCTCGGCCAGCCGCCGCGCCGCCGCCTCGAAGTGGCCACGGTCGCCGCCGCGCCAGGCGCCACCATGGATCAGCATCACCCCGGGCCGCATCGCGCCGCCCCCCGCAGGCAGATACACGTCCATGACACCGGTCGCGAAGCGCGCGTCGTACACCACGCCCTCGCGCACCTCCGGCGTGCTGCAACTGCACAGCCCCGCCACCATCAGCAAGCCAAGCCAGCGCCCCCGCATACCCTCATGCAGAGCCAGAACCATGCCGCCGGCCGCACCCCACAACTCGCGCACTTGCGGCCGACTGTGACCATCCGTTCGCGGCCCGGTGGCGCCCTTTCTTTACAGGCCGCGGCGGCTATCATCCACGCATGTGCCGAAACATCCGCGTGCTGTTCAACTTCAGCCCGCCGACCACAGAGGCCGAGGTGCGTGCCGCCGCGCTGCAGTTCGTGCGCAAGGTGTCGGGTTCGACCAAGCCGTCGAAGCTGAACCAGGAGGCCTTCGACCGCGCCAACGAGGCGATCGCCGAGGCCACCATGCGCTTGCTCGACGAGCTGGTCGCCACCACCCCGCCGCGCACCCGCGAGGAGGAGGCCGAGAAGGGACGCCTGCGCTGGCAGCGGCGCCAGCAGCAGCAGTCGGGCGCCTGAGCACGGGGCCGGCTACGGCAGGACGACGTCGCCAGCCGCGACCTTGATGCTGTCGCGGGTCCCGCCGCCCATGATGGTGACCTTGCCGCCCGGGCGCCACGAAAGCACGGCGACGCGCGCCGCCGAGATCCAGTGCGGCTGCTTCTGGCCCTTCAGATAGACGAAGCCCATGTCCCAGTCGACCCGGTCGACGAGCCCGATCGCCCAGCCGTTCTCGAACACCGACATCTGGCTCTCGGGGTGCTTGAACTCGAAGGCCAGCGACCACATGGTCGCGCCCGGCACCAGGTTCTTCCGGGTCGCCGGCACGGTGCGATAGGCGGTGTACGCGACTGTCGTGCCGGGCCAGCCGCCGTGGTGCGGCTCGACGGTGCCGCCGTCGGGCGTGAAGGCGAAGGCCACCCCGGAGCGCCGGTAGGTCTCGCGGTCGTTGTCACGGCTGGCGTCCTGTTCGATCAGCCAGAGCGGGCGCGTGAAGCAGTGATCGATGGCCGCGGTGCAGGCGTGCTTGTCGCGGCTGGCATACCAGTGGTTGGCGTCCTTCTCGGACAGCTTGCGCGGCTGGTCGCCCTCGACGCCGGCCCACGGATCCGCGACCGTGGTCGGATAGGGATCGGGATCGAAGTTGGGCGCCGGCGGCAGCCTGGACTCGTCACGGCTCGTCGGCGCGGTCTGACCGGGTGTGCCCGACGACGACGACGACCCGCCGCTCGCCGGCGACGCCTTCGACGCGCTGTCGTCGCTCGCGCCCAGGCCATAGCTCTTGCCGTTGACCTTCACGCAACCGCCCAGCAGCGCGGCACTGCTGACGACGACGATGCTCGCGAGCTTGGCTGCAAACCTCATGGCGCACTCCCGGGCACGATGACCTCGCTGGCCGACACCTTGATGGAGTCGCGGGTGCCGCCGCCGACGATGCTGACCTTGCCGCCCGGCCGCCACGACAGCACGCCGACGCGCGCCGACGTGATCCAGAACTGCTTGGGCTGCCCCTTCACGAACACGAAGCCCATGTCCCAGTCGACCCGCTCGACGACGCCCGCGGTCCAGGTCCGCCCGAAGGCGTCCGCCGCGCTGCCCGGATGCTGGCTCGGGAACGGCAGCACGAAGACCTGCGCGCCCGGCTTCAGGTTCTTGCGCGTGGCCGGGACCGAGCGGTACGCGGTGAACATGTCGGCGTTGTTGTGGCCGCTGCCGCGCACGAAGACCGGCAGCACCTCGTCGCCCTTGGGGTCGATGCCGTGCAGCGCGGCCTGGCTGGTCGCGCGCTCGTCACCGTCCTGCACCACCAGCCAGGTGCGCGTGGGGAAGCAGTGATCGACCCTGGCGGTGCACGCGAACGCGTCGTCGCGCACGCGGAAGTAGTGCTGCTGGTCGTCATCGATGGTGATGGGCTGGTCAGAGGCCACCGCGGCCCAGGGATCGGCCGGCTCGGTGGGATAGGCCTCGGGCTGCTTCTTCTTCTCCCAGGCCTGGCGCTCGGCCTCCTCGCGCGCCGCGCGCGCGGCGTCGCTCTCGCCGGCGGGCGCCCGCGAGCCGCTGCTGCTGCTCGGCCCGCTCGCGCTGCGGCCACCGCTGCTCGAGCTGCCCGGCGACTCCGCCCCAGGCCCGTAGCTCTTGCCGTTCAGCTTCACCGCACAGCCCCCGGTCGCCAGGGCGACGACCAGGGCACCACCCCAGAGGCCGCGCATCACTTCACCACCACGCCGCCCACGATCACCGGAGCCGCGGCGCCGCTCTTGGCATAGGCCACCACGAGGACATCCTCATAGATGGTGACGAACATGCCGGGCTTGAGGCCGCCGGCGTACTTCGCGTTGATCTTCTGCGGCGGCGCCGGCGCGAACATGGCGACCTCGGTCTTCTCCGCAGTGCAGATGTACTGGTAGATCAGCGACCCGCTCGAGGTGATCTGCACCACGCGATTGGTGTAGCGCCCCTTGGTGCAGATGGTCTGCTTGACCTTCTCCTTCTTGAAGGTGACGGTCGCGACCTCGCCGGCGACCTTGACCGAGGCGACCACGCCCTCGCCACCGCCGCCCGAGCTGCCGTTGCCCTCGATCCAGGGCCGCTCGATGGCCGGGAACTCCAGGCGCGCGTCGCGGTCGTCGAGCTCGATGCCGGCCTGCAGGATCGCGGTGTGCGTCGCGGTGCGCGGCCCGCGGAAGCCCGGCCAGCGCGACAGCGCGCCACCCATCACGCGCACCAGGTAGTCGTCCTTCTTGTTCAGCGCGTGGCACTGCTGCATGGCCAGCGTGGCCAGGTAGCCCGCGGGCTCGGCCGCGATGACGCCGGAACCCTTCTGCAGGAACGAGTCGCCCGGCTCGCCGCGCACGGTGCCCCACTGCTTGGCCGGGATGGCCGCCACGGCCTCCTGCCACGCGGTCCAGGTCTTGGCCAGGCAGGCCTCACCGAGCTTGCGCGACGAGGTGATGCGGGCGTTGTCGACCTCGGCCATCAGGTCGAGGTACTTGGGCTTGGTGGCCCACGCGGTGTGCGTGGTCTTGGCCAGCGCGAAGATCTTGGGATAGCCGGGATCCTTGGCCAGCAGCTCCTTGACCTCCTCGGCATGCTTGGCCAGGCGCGGCGCCATGTCCCAGGCCACGAAGCGCATGGCCATCTTCCAGAAGCCGTCACGGGTCGAGTCGGCGCGCAGCTCGGTGGCCAGCAGCTTGGGGTCGTAGGCGTCGATGTCGGGCTGACAGATCCCCCAGCGCACCGCGTGGTCGCCGCTGTCCCCGGCCAGACAGCGCGTGATGAAGCCCAGGCGTCCGGCCTGGGTCAGCTTGGCGCCGAAGGCATCGGCCAGGTACGCCGGATCGACGGTGCGATCCGAGCCGCCCAGCATCATCGAGTTGACGATGCCGGCGTACTGATCGATGGCGCCCCAGGTCGACCAGGCCGCCTTGTTGTTCTTGGGGCTGAAGCTGGGGCCGTTGCGCTCCCACATGCCCTTGTGCGCCCACAGCGCGGCGTCGGCCCAGTCGGCCTCGGTCATGTTGAGGGTGGCGCTCCACTTCTTGCGCATGGCCTCGATCTGCTTGGCCTGGCCCTTGGCCTCGTCGTCGGGGTAGCAGGTCACCGCGACCAGCGTGACCACGGCGTCGCGCGCGTCGTCCTCGCTGTAGAGGTCGGTCAGGTTGCCCGAGGGCTTGTCGCCCTCGACCTTGCACCAGCCCGGGACGTCCGCCCGCGCAGTGCCACTGGCAGCAGCAATGATGATGGTGAGTGCGGACAGGGAGAGGATGCGTGTCTTCATGGCGGCCGCTCATTGCAGCCGCCGTGCCCCGTTCATCCGCTCGACATCACGACAGCTTTGCCAGCTTTGACCCGTGGACCACGCGGGTTGGTCCAGGGCTGGTCCAGGTCCGCTACGGGGTGAACGAGAGGTCCGCCTCCAGCGAGAAGGCGCCGAAGCCCTTGCTGACCGGGTATTGCAGCAGGAGCTGCGCCTTGCCGGCCTGCGTGACGATGAAGGTCGCCTTGCCGATGGCGTCATCGAGCGCCTCGTAGCGCGCGTCGCCCATGAGGACATTGGGCCGGGTGGGATCCGGCGCCAGCGTCGCCGAGTACGGCGAGAACGACAGCACGAACCCGCCGGCATCAGCGGTATGGATGTCCAGCCGCACCGGCAACGACGAGCGGTCCCCGGTGGCGACGACCGCATAGGTGCCCTGCCCGCGCCAGGTCCCGACCGGCCACGCGACGGTGCCGCCAGTCGTGTTCGTGCTCGTGCTCGTGCTCGTGCTCGGACTCGTGCTCGTGCTCGGACTCGTGCTCGTGCTCGCCTTCTTCTTCTTGTCGAGACACCCCGCCGACGCGAGCAAGCCAGCGATTGCGACCACGATCACACCGCGAGTCCCCATGGCCGCGCATCCTACCCTGCCGCGCAGCGCATGAACGCCACAGTTCAATCGCGAGTGGACTCCCTGGCGAGCCGGTCCTACCGTCGATTGAATGGGGATTACCCTCACGGCTCTCCTCGCCCTCGCGCTGATGTCCTGCCAGCGCGACTCCGCTGGTGCGCCCGATGCCTCCGCTTGCGGCACGTTCAACAGCTGCGCACAGACGACGGCCGCGGCCGTCACCCGCCTGTCGAGACTCGCCACCACTCCAGGGCTCGAGTGGTCCCGTGAAGTGGGCGAGCCAGGGCGAGGATCGCCAGGCGCCCCCATCCTCCTCGAGGCCAATCACAAGCTGGCCGCCAGCGTCAGCTCGAGCGAACTCTGGCTGCTCGACACCGCCGACGGCGCAGGGACTCCCATCTTCCGGGTGGGTCTGCACAACTCCGTCGGCAACGCCGCCGCTGACGCCGAGGAGAACCTCTACGCGGCCACCTCATCCATGGTGATTGCGCTGACGCCCCAGGGCCAGACGCGCTGGGCCCTTCGGGTCCCGACGTTCGAACCCAACGTCGGCCCTCCACCCGCATTCGCAGTTTCACCCGGCGGGGTCTTCGTGGCCTCGCCAGATGGCAACCTGTACAAGCTCGATCGGTCGGATGGCCAGGTGCTCTGGCGTGCGGCCCTGGGCCTCTCAAGCTACGACTCGCTGGCCGGGAGCCTCGACACCATCTACGTGGGGACCGAGCGCGGTGTGTTGGCAGTCGACGCCTCGACTGGCGCGCTGCGCTGGCGTCCGCTCGTGTGTCGCGGCCTCGGCGTCAACATGCTGACCCGCAACCACGCGCTGGTCAGCAGCTACCTCGACGGCATCACCGTCGGCTCGGGGCTCGACGCCTGCGGCCAGCACAGCTTCGAGCTGCCGGCCTGGCACTCGCGCATCCTCGAGCTCAGCGACGGCAGCACCGCGCTGATGGTCGGTGCCCCGGTGGGTGCTCGCGACCACATCGATCATCTGGCGCCCGACGGCAGCGTCCTCGAACGCATCGAACTCGGCCTCGCCGCGCTACGCGGCAATGACCTCTATGCCATCGGCAGCGACGACACTGCCTATGTCCTGGAGTGCTACCGAGACGCCGCCCAGCAGGTCCGCGCCCGCATGCTCGGCCTGCACCTCGACACCGTCCCCGCCACCACCGAGCTGGTCGCCGAGCTCGGCGAGCAATGCGCCACCTACCCGGCAGGCGGGGTCATCGGCCAGGACGGCGTGCTCTACTTCGCCCTCGGCGGCTCCATCATCGCGCTGCAGACCTGGAGCCAGGGCCCCGCCGTCGGCAGCTGGTCCGTCCCCGGCGGCGACAACCGCAACAGCCACTGGCACCCGTGAGGCGCGCGACCGCCATGAGCCTCGCTCTCGCTGCGCTCCTCGGCGTGGCAGCCGGCTGTCACGACATGCTGCATGCTCCGCCGCCCGAGGTCGACGCCGCGGTGCGCCCCGACGCGCGCGTGATGCGCGCATGCCCCGAGCCCGTGCTGTCGTGTGCCTCGCAGCTGGCGACCAGCGGCGAGGCCACGCCGCCCTCCACGCGCGAGCCGTTCGCGATCGCCTGGACGGTCGAGCGGGAGCAGGTAGCCCAGGCCATCGTGCTCGAGCGCAGCCAGCTCCTGGCGGTCCGCTATTACGCCCAGGGCATCGCGCTGCTCGACCTGCACTCGGGCAAGGAGCGCAAGGCGATCGATGTCAAAGAGCCACTGTCATGGTCGATCTCGGCCGACGCGGACGACAACATGTATGTCGTGGGCAAGAAGGTGCACTCGATCAGCGCGGCCGGGTTCGAGCGCTGGAGCGTCGCGCTGCAGGGACAGTCGGCCGCCTATCCGAACCAGCCCGGCGTCGGCAGCGCACCCACGATCGGCGCAGGTCTCGTCTATGTAGCAACCGAGTTCGGTGTCCATGCGCTGTCGACCGTCAACGGTGGCCAGCGCTGGATACAACCTGTCGCGTCGGGCTTCATGGCGCGGCTGGCGGGACGAGGCGACACCCTGCTGACCCCGACCGCGGGTGATGGCTATCTCGCCCTGGATGCCGCGACCGGCGAACCGCGCTGGCGCTCGCGCATGTGCCCCCACCTGCTCCACTCCGCGGACCCCATCGTCACGCGCTCCGGCTTCTTGCTGGCCGAGTTCGACGATGACCCGGGCGGCGGCAGGCCATGGGCTTCGAAGCAGTTCACGCTGGGCACCTGCGGTCAGCCGCTGGCAGCCCTGCCGCGCCAGCACTACCGCTCCGCGCTCGAGGCCGGTGACGGCCGCCTCCTGACGCTCGACCGCGACGGCCGTCTGTCCGGGCCCAGCCATCCGATCACTGGCAAGCGCTCTGACGACTTCACGCTGGGCATCGACGGCAACACCACCCAGATCTCCCACATCGATCTCCTGGCCACGGGCGCCGACGGCTTTGCTTATCTCCTGGTCGCGAGCCAACCGATCCCGTCCCCGCTGGGCCCCGAGTCGACATCCGTCTACCGGATCGAGCTCGCGACCGGCGCGGTGGACGGTGTCATCGGGCTCGGCAGCCTGTTCGACAACCAGCTCGTGAGCGCGAGCATGGACAGCCGCGGCGTCCTCTACCTCACGATGCGGTACAGCGGGAAGGTGATGGCGATCAAGACCCCGAGTCCGGGGCCCGCAGTCGGGCGCTGGTCACTGCCTGATGGGGATATGCGGGGGAGTCGCTGGCTGAACTAGCGGCGAGGCGGGCGAAGCGGGGATGGCTACTGCTGCCAGCCGATGGGCGGCTTGGAGAACGGCTCCGTGCCGGGGAACGGGTTGGCGGTCTCGCGGGTCCAGATCTCGGTGGCGTCGACCGGATCCTCGAGCTGGATGCCCAGCGCGACCAGACCGCCGCGGTCGTTGTAGCGCAGGCTGACCAGGCAGCACGGGGCCGCGGTGTCGCGCTCGAAGGTGACGCGCACGACGGCGGAGGTGCGGCGCTCGCCGTACTCGGTGCCCAGGCCGGGGCGCTCGCGCATCACGTTGGGCTCCTCGTTGCGCGCCATATCCTTGTCGGTGGGGCGCATCGGCGGCGCGCCGGTGGCGCTGGGGGCCGACTTCTGCGGGCGCGCGTCGGTGCTCGGGCGACGCACGTTGCCGCGACCGCCGGCCTTGATCTCGCCGGTGCTGGCGCTCTCGTCACCGTCGGCGCCGCCGCGCGGCGAGGCGCCCGGGGGCGGGCCACCGTAGTCGCAGTTGGGGCACGGGTCGTAGACCGGATACGGGATCTGCACCGGCTCGGGCGCCGCCTTCTCGCGGAAGAACGCCACGCCGACCACGCCGACGTTGCGCGCCTTGCCCTTCGACGCCGCGTACGAGCGGCCCACGCTGCCGAAGCGGAACGCCGCCACGTCGTTCATCGAGACCCGGAAGCCCTCGATGGTGATCGACTGGTAGGCCGGGATGACATAGCCGCGCTTCTTCGGGGTGGCGTCCTCGCCGTCGAGCGCATCGAGGCCGTCGATCGAGATGACCGCCTCCACGCGGGTGTCGGTCGGGTTGGTGATCTTCACGCCGTAGCGCGTGCCCGCCAGCCCCATCACGTAGTAGCGGCTCTTGTGCAGGTAGGTCGGCAGCAGCGCGCCGGTCTCCGACACCAGCTCGACCTGGTAGCTCGGCTGCGCCACCGGGGTCTCGACCGCGACCGGGTCGGGCGCCGGGACCACCGCCACGCGCGCCGCCGCGCCGTGGGGCTTGTCGGCCATCGCCGACGAACAGGCGGACACCAGCAGGGCGCCGGCAGCCAGGGAAACCGCAGAAGCCATCCGCATCGACATGGCAGAACCTCTCCAGGAGCGCGTGGGAATAGACCTGAAAACGCCCCCCGAGCCGGATCGGTCTACAACTTCAAGCAGCGGAAATCACTGTGGATACAATCGACCTTGACGCCTGATGTGGCGATCGCGTAGATCCCAACCACCCTTGGCGTGACCCAAGGTGCCACTGCTCGGGCGTCGACAAGTGGTAAGTCACGGGACTTTGATTCCCGCATTCGAAGGTTCGAATCCTTCCGCCCGAACCCGCCCGACCCGTTGCTCGACCGCATCGACCGCTTCGACCGAACCGATCGCAACCCTGACGCGAGGTCCCGGATGATCAAGGCGCTCACCATCTTCACCGGCAACGCCAACCGCGATCTGGCCAAGGCGGTGTGCAACTACGTCGAGGTGCCGCTCGGGCGCGCCGAGGTCACCACCTTCTCGGATGGCGAGATCTACGTCGAGATCGGCGAGAACGTCCGCGGGGTGAACTGCTTCGTCATCCAGCCGACCTGCTCACCGGTGAACAACAACCTGATGGAGCTGCTCATCATGATCGACGCGCTCAAGCGCGCGTCGGCCAACAGCATCATCGCCATCGTGCCCTACTTCGGCTACGCGCGGCAGGATCGCAAGGCCAAGCCGCGCACGCCGATCTCGGCCAAGCTGGCGGCGGATCTGCTGACCGCGGCGGGCGCCGACCGCGTCCTCGCGGTCGACCTGCACGCCGGCCAGATCCAGGGCTTCTTCAACATCCCGGTCGATCACATCTTCGCCATGCCCGTGCTGGTCGACTACCTGCGCGGCAAGTTCGGCCCCGACTCGGTCGTCGTCTCGCCCGACGCCGGCGGCGTCGAGCGTGCGCGCGCCTACTCCAAGCGCCTGGGCAACTCGATCGCCATCATCGACAAGCGGCGCGAGAAGGCCAACGTGTCGGAGGTCATGCACATCATCGGTGACGTCGAGGGCAAGGACACCGTCATCGTCGACGACATGATCGACACCGCGGGCACGCTGTCGAACGCCGCGCGCGCGGTGATGGCGGCCGGCGCCAGGTCGGTGTCGGCGTGCGCGACCCATGGCGTGCTGTCGGGCGCGGCCATCCAGCGCCTGACCGACTCGCCGCTGTCCGAGGTCGTCATCACGGACAGCATCCCGCTGCGTGAAGAGGCCAAAACCTGCAAGAAGATCAAGCAGCTATCTGTCGCGCGCCTGCTCGGCGAGGCGATCAAGCGCATCCACCACGGGGATTCGATCTCGTCCCTGTTCATTTAATAGAGCCTGCGAGGGCTTGCGCCGCGGTCGCGTTTCAGCTAGAACGCGAGCCCCTACGGCCTCTTGGTAAAGGATACGTGTCATGGAAGTCGGCAAGCTGAGTGCGGAAGTGCGCGTCTCGAAGGGCAAGGAAGCCGCCCACAAGCTGCGCGCGAGCGGCAAGATCCCGGGCATCGTCTACGGCGGTGGCGAAAAGGGCGGCGGCGCGCTGGAGCTGACGCTGGATCCGCGCGCGCTGCAGAAGTCGCTGGATCCGTCCAAGAAGCGCAACACCGTCATCACCCTGGAAGTTGCTGGCAAGGGCTCGATGACCGTGATGCTGAAGGACTACCAGATCCACCCCATCAAGCACATGCTGACGCACGCCGACTTCGTGCGCATCGACCCCAACAAGGAGGTCGAGATCACGGTGCCGCTGGTGCTGACTGGCAAGTCGCAGGGCGTCAAGGACGGGGGGATCTTGCACCACACCATCCGTGACATGACGGTGCTCTGCAAGCCGACCGACATCCCGGTCAAGCTCGAGATCGACGTCACCACGCTGCTGGTCGGCACCGCGCTGCACGTCAGCGACCTCAAGCTGCCGGCGGGCGTCAAGTCGGTGCTCGATGCCCAGGAGACCGTGGTCACCTGCGTGGCGCCGCGCGCCGAGAAGGTCACTGCTGCGGCCACCGAGGAAGCGGCCGAGGGTGCTGCGGCCGAGGGTGCTGCTCCGGCGGCGGCTGGTGCCGCGGCCAAGCCGGGCGATGCCAAGGCTGCGGCCGGCGCCAAGCCGGGCGACGCCAAGGCGGCTCCCGCCAAGGCGGCTCCCGCCAAGAAGTAATCCCGGTCGGAGTTTCGGTCGATGTGGCTGGTGGTGGGGCTCGGCAATCCGGGCCGCGAGTATCAAGACAACCGCCACAACATCGGCTTCATGGTGGCGGACGAGCTGGCGCGGCGCTGTGCCGCGCCGGCCTTCCGCGCCAAGTTCGGCGCCGAGCTGACCCAGACCGTCCTGGCTGGCCAGCCGGCGATCCTGTGCAAACCCCAGCAATTCATGAACCTGTCGGGTCAGGCCGTGGCCAGCGCGGCCGGCTTCTACAAGGTGGGGCCGGCGCAGATCGTGGTCATCCACGACGAGCTCGACATGGAGCTCGGGCGCCTGCAGGTCAAGGCCGGCGGCGGCCATGGCGGCCACAACGGGCTGCGATCGATCACCCAGGTGCTGGGGTCGCCCGAGTTCGTGCGCGTGCGCTGCGGCATCGGCAGGCCGCGGTCGACCGAGCGCGACGCCGTGGCCAACTATGTGCTGGCCAACTTCGCCAAGGCGGACAGGGCGGTGGTCGAGGAGATGATCGGTCAGGCGTGTGACGCCACCGAGGTCGTCCTGAAGTCCGGCCTGACCCCGGCAATGAACCGCTTCAACGTGAAAAAGACCTTGCAAACCTGACGGATCTGACTAGATTCGGCGGACTTTTCCACCTCGCTCCGCCCATCGAGGCGGGGCAAACCCAAGAGGGAGCACGCGAATGGCAGCACAGATCAGCAAGCGAGATCAGCCCGGCACGCAGCGCGACTACGAGACCATCTTCATCCTGCGCCCCGACACCCAGAACGACGGGATCGCGGCGGTCAACGGCAAGATCAAGTCGGTCATCGAGGGTCTGGCTGGCAAGGTGCTCAAGCTGGACAACTGGGGCAAGCGCAAGCTCGCCTACGAGGTCAAGGGTCAGCTCAAGGGGATCTACCTCTACTGGCGCTACCTCGGCAACGCCGGCACGGTCGACGAGCTGGAGCGCAACCTGCGCATGCAGGACGCCGTCATCCGCTACTACACCGTGAAGGTCGACGAGGACGTCCTGCCGGACGCGCGCCCCACCGAGGTCACCGACGAGACCTGGGCCAAGGCCGCGACCACGGGCCCCGACGAGGAAGAGATCGTGACTGGCCAGGCTCCGCGCTTCGCCAGCGACGACGACGAGGACGACTATGTGGCGCCGGGCGCCGAGGCCATCCTGGCGGAGATCCCGCCCGAGGAGAAGGCCCTGCTGGAGAAGCCGCCCGTGAAGGAGGAGGTCTAAGCCATGGCGCTCGAAATGGACGAGGATTTTGGCGACGACTACGGTCGTGGCAAGGGCAAGGGCGGCAAGGGCAAGGGCGGCGCCGGCGGCGACGACAAGCGCGGCGGCCCCGCGCGTCGCAAGGTGTGCCGCTTCTGCGCCGACAAGAACGTCGCCATCGATTACAAGGATCCGCAGACGCTGAAGTACTTCATCACCGATCGCGGCAAGGTCATTCCGCGTCGCATCAGCGGCAACTGCGCCAAGCACCAGCGCAAGGTGGCGGTGGCCATCAAGCGGTCGCGCATGATCGCGCTGATGCCGTTCACCGTCACGGGGAAGTGAGGACGTCATGGCAATGCAACTGATCCTTCGCGAGGACGTCGCCAACCTGGGCAAGTCCGGCGAGCTGGTCAACGTCAAGCCCGGCTACGGCCGCAACTACCTCCTGCCGCGTGGTATGGCGGTGGTCGCGACCAAGGGCAACGTGTCGCGCATCGCGCACGAGAAGCAGGTCGCCGAGACCCGCGCCGCCAAGGCCCGCAAGGAGGCCGAGGGCCACGCCGCCACGCTGCAGGGCGTCGAGATCGTGATCTCTCGCCCGGTTGGCGAGGAGAACAAGCTGTTCGGCTCGGTCACGGCGCGCGACATCGCCGAGGCCCTGGCGGCCAAGGGCCACAAGGTCGATCACAAGAAGATCGCCCTGCCCGCCCCCATCCGCACCCTGGGCAAGAACGAGCTGACGGTGAAGCTGGCCGGCGGCGTCTCGGCCACGATTGTTGTCGAGGTCACCAAGAAGGAGTAGTCTTCCTTCTGCGCCCGGCTGGTTGGGCCTGCAGTCAAGTCAGAGTCAGATGTCATCATCGAGCCCGTCGGTCACCAGCCGCCGGGCTCGATGCGTTTCGGGATCGGGGCTGTGGAAAAAGTGTCGGAAAAGGTGTTCTGAAGCTGTCGAAACAAGGGTGATTGGATGGCTGAACGTCGCGTACCCCCACAGAACCTGGACGCCGAGGCCTCGGTCATCGGCGGGGTGCTGCTGCGCGCCGACGCCATCCACCAGGTCGAGCGCCTGACCCCGGAGGACTTCTACGACCCCCGGCATGCGCACGTGTTCAGGGCCATGCGCGAGCTGCAGGCCAAGAACCTGCCCATCGACATCATCACCCTGGAGGAGCAGCTCAAGGTGATGGACAAGCTGACCGCCATCGGCGGCGTCAGCTTCATCGGCGAGCTGGTGTCGCGGGTCGCGACCACCGCGAACATCGCCTACTACGCGCAGCTGGTCAGCGAGAAGGCGACCGCGCGCAAGCTGATCGAGGCCGCCGCGGAGATCGCCGACAAGGGCTACGAGTATGGCGAGGTCAAGGAGTACCTCGACGAGTCGGAGCAGAAGATCTTCTCCATCACCGAGCAGCGCGGGGCCAGCTCGACGCAGCCCATCAAGCGGCTGCTCAAGCAGGTCTTCACCAACCTCGACAAGCGGTTCGAGAACAAGGGCGACGTCACCGGGGTGCCCAGCGGGTTCCACGATCTCGATCAGCTGACCGCGGGGCTGCAGCCGTCGGACCTCATCATCGTGGCGGCGCGTCCCGCCATGGGCAAGTGCGTGCGCGAGGGTACCCTGGTGCCGCTGGCGGACGGCAGGCTGGTGCCCATCGAGGACATCGTGCGCGGGCACGCGGTGGCGCGCGTGATGTCGCTGGAGGTGGGGCCGAGTTTCGGCGAGGGCGACCAGATCTTCCGGGCGGCGGACGTGTCGGACTGGGTCGATGACGGCGAAAAGCCGTGCTTCAAGATCAAGACCGCGCTGGGGCGCGAGGTCGAGACCACCTGGGTGCATCCGTTCCTGACGCCGGACGGCTGGCGCCAGCTGGGTGAGCTGAACGTGGGTGACCGCATCGCGGTGGTGCGACGCATCGAGGTGTTCGGCGGGATGGAGACGTCGCAGGCCCGCGTGCGCACGCTGGCGGCGGCGCTGTCGGGTGCGGCAGGTGATGGCAAGGGGCTGGGGCGCGCGCTGTCGGCGGTGGCGGCCGAGGCGGCGACGCCGGAGGCGCGGGCGCGGGTCGGTCGTGTGGTGACGGCGCTGCAGGCGCGGCGGCACAGCGCGGCGGCGACGGCGCGGCTGGCGCGCATGGGGCTGCGCGCGGCGAGCGGTGGCGGTGGCGGTGGCGGTGGCGGTGGGCATGGTGGGGAGACCACGAGCGAGCGGGCGGAGTCGCGCGAGGAGTCGCGCGCGGCGATGCTGGCGGCGTTCGGGCGCAACCCGAGCACGAGCACGAGCACGAGCACGAGCACGAGCACGAGCACGAGTTCGAGCACGAGCACGAGTTCGAGTTCGAGTTCGAGTTCGAGTTCGGGCACGAACGGGCCTTCGGCGCCGGACTACTTCGAGACCCTGCCTGGGGTGGTGCCCGAGGAGGTCTTCAGCTACCGGCGCGAGCTCCTGGCCGAGTATCTGCGCGTGGTGCTGGGACGCGGTCTGCTGACGGCGGAGGGCCTGCGCTGGCCGGCGCCGACCGAGAAGGCGGCGCGGCAGGTGGCGCACCTGGCGCTGCGCTTCGGCATGGTGGCGCGGGTCAGGCCGTCGCGCGTGCACGGCGGGGCGCCGAGCCTGGAGATTGACGATCCGGCCTCGCTGCTGGTGCTGGCGCGCGAGGTCGGGGCCGAGGGCCTGGAGACCAAGCTGGCGCGCTTCGAGCGCGCCTGGGCGCAGCGGCTGGCGCACGATGACGGACACGTCAGCGACATCGTGTTCGATCGCATCGTGTCGATCGAGCCCACCGGTGAGCACCCGGTCTTCGACCTGACGGTGCCGGGCACGCACAACTTCGTGGCCGGCGACGTGGTCGTGCACAACACCTCGCTGGTGATGTCGATCGCGCAGAACGCGGCCATCGGCGCCGGCTATCCGGCCATCGTGTTCTCGCTGGAGATGTCGTCGCTGCAGCTGGTCGAGCGCATGCTGTGCTCGGAGGCGCGCATCGACTCGACGCTGCTGCGTCGCGGCAACCTGCAGCGCCAGGATCTGTCGAACCTGACCGTGGCCGCGTCCAGCATCTCCAAGGCGCCCATCTTCATCGACGACACCCCGGGCCCCACCGTGCACGAGCTGCGCTCGCGCGCACGACGCTGGCGCGGCGACAAGCTGGCCTTCGGCGACAAGCCCTTCGGCCTCATCATCGTGGACTACCTGCAGCTCATGAAGGGCAGCCAGCAGGGCAGCAAGAACTCCAACCGCGAGCAGGAGATCAGCGAGATCTCCCGCGGCCTCAAGTCCCTGGCCAAGGAGCTGCAGTGCCCCGTGGTCGCGCTGTCGCAGCTCAACCGCGGCGTCGAACAGCGCACCGACAAGCGCCCGCTGCTGTCCGACCTTCGTGAATCTGGCGCGATCGAGCAGGACGCGGACGTCATCATGTTCATCTACCGCGACGAGGTCTACGACAAGGAGTCGAAGGACAAGGGCATCGCAGAGGTCATCATCGGCAAGCAGCGCAACGGGCCGATCGACACCGTGCGGCTGTCGTTCGTCGGCAAGTTCACGCGCTTCGAGAACATCAGCAGCCGGCGCGACGAGTTCTGAGTCGGCGGCGGGCGCGGGAAGATGCCAAGCGCGGCCAACGCGTGGTAACGTCGGCGCGCAGTGGGCGCGGACATCCAGCCCGGGACGCTGGTCGGGCGTTACCGGGTACAGAAGCGAATCGGGTCGGGAGCGATGGGGGAGGTCTACCTCGCCGAGGACGAGTCGCTCGCCCGCAAGGTGGCGCTGAAGCTCTTGTCGGAGGGGCACCGCAACAACGCCGAGCTCAAGGCGCGCTTCCTGCGCGAAGCGCGCGCGGTGGCCAAGATCTCGCACCCCAACGTGGTGCAGGTGTTCTCGATCGAGGAGTACCAGGGCCGGCCCTGCTTCGCGATGGAGTTTCTCACCGGCGACGACCTCGGCGTCATGGTCAAGGACAAGGGGCCGATGCCGCAGGCGATGGCCATCGCCTGCACGCGCGACGCCGCGCACGGGCTGGCCGCGGCGTCGGCCGCGGGGCTCATCCACCGCGACGTCAAGCCGACCAACCTGATGCTGACCGACAAGGGCATCGTCAAGGTCACCGATTTCGGCCTGGCCAAGCCGCTCGACAGCGCCGACCCCGAGCTGACCCAGGCCGGCGTGGTGGTCGGCACGCCCGACTACATCGCGCCCGAGCAGGCCCGCGGCGACGAGCTCGACGAGCGCGTCGATATCTATGCCCTGGGCTGCACGCTGTTCTACCTCATCAGCGGACGCCCGCCGTTCCGGCAGCAGGACGACGCCGAGGATCGCTACCTCAAGGTCGTCGCGCGCCACATCCGGTCGCCGGTGCCCGACCTGCGCCAGACCAACGGGGTCGACCCCGCCAAGCTCGACGACGACGTCGCCGAGCTGTGCAAGCGCATGATGGCCAAGCGCCCCGCGGATCGGCCGTCATATGAAGAGCTGACCGCGGAGCTCGACGCCATGGCCGAGCGGCTGGCCGCCGGCGGCGAGACGCCCAGCGCGCGGCGTCGGCGCGAGGACTCGCAGGCGACCCGCGCCGAGCGCACGCCGGTGCCCCGCGCCGAGGCCGACGGCGGCGGCGCGTCGCTCGATGGCATGGTGCCTGGGGGCCAGCGCGCGCTGCCTTGGGCCAAGCTGGCGACCGCGGCGACCGCGCTGTTCTTCGCGGTGTCGCTGGCCCTGCTCTTGACCGCGCCGCAGCGCAAGTCCAGCGCGGCGGTGCCCCAGGGCGACGGCGGCCCGATCGGCAAGCGGGACGCCGCGGTGGTCCTGCCCGCGCCCACGCCGCCGCCGGGCTTCCTGCTGGTGCGCGACCTCGATGGCAAGCCCGACTTCTTCGTGGCCCGGCTGCCGGTGTCGCGCCGCGACTACGAGAAGCTGGTCGGCGCGCGCCCGGCCGGCAAGGGGCCGCGGCCCGAGCTGAACGCGCCGATGACCGAAGTCAGCTTCGCCGAGGCGCGCGGCTATGCCAGCAAGGCCGGGCGCCGCCTGATGACGCCCACCGAGTGGGACCTCGCCATCATCACCGACGGCTTCTCGCCGGCCGGCATGCTGCTGTGGGAGTGGGTCGACGACGGCGGCACCGCCAGCGACCCCAGGCAGCGCCCGCTGCGCAAGGCCCCGGTCGGCACCGACCAGCGACCGCCGACGCGCTACAAGGACGTCGCATTCCGCCTCGCCGCCGACCTGCCGTGAGGACCGGGAGCGTGCCCTCGTGCGCGCACGCCCGCTGGCACGAGGCCCTCGTCAAGAAACGGGGGGATGATCGAGTTTTCGGAGCACGCGCTTTGGTGCTTCCCGGGCGAGGCAACGGGGTGGCCTGACGAGAACCATCCAGCTTGACAATGCAGTGCGTCATCGTTAGCATTGCGTCCACATTGTGTGGACGCAATGATGTAAGCGCTTGATCTTGCTATGGTCAGAATCCTTGACCAAAACCTCATCTAGAACTACCTTTCCATCCACGACTAGAGACGGAGACGCGATGCGACTCCTTTGGGACCTCTGGGTTCTGCTCTAGACGTTTTTCTTTTCCTTTCTCCGCGCACGTGCTCACCTCTCCGCATGCACTTCTTGTATGTGGATGAGTCCGGCGTAGAGGAGTTGAACGCCGGCACGAGCCACTTCGTGCTGCTCGGATTGGCAATCCGAGCCGATCAATGGCGTCCGATCGATCAGGCGCTGGACACCATCAAAGGCAAGTTCGGCCTGCGGGGCGTCGAGATCCACACGGCGTGGATGGCGCGGCGCTACTCCGAGCAAGAAGGAGTCCAGGGGTTTGCCCAACTCGGGCCCGGTGACCGACGCACTCGCGTGGATGCCGAGATCAGACGGCGCGCGGGAGTCATCGGAGTCCAGGGCAACAAGCAACGGGTGAAGGCCTACCGACGCGAGAGCGTCGCGATCCGTCCATACGTTCACCTGACGCGGGACGAGCGGAGAGAGTGCCTCAGGCAGCTGGCTTCGGAACTGGCCAAGCGGGCGGACATCTGCATCTTCGCTGATGCGATCTCAAAGTCCGACTTCACACCTGGAAAGTACACGCCGTACGAACTCGCGTTTGAACAGGTGCTCACGCGGTACCAGACGTTTCTTGAGCGCTGCAGTTCGACCGGAATCGTCGTTCACGACAACAACACGAAGGTGGCTCCTCGAATCCATGATCTGTCTCGGAAATTCCATCAGGACGGGACGATCTACAAGAGGATCACAAGGGTCGTCGAGACGCCACTCTTCGTGGATAGCGCGTTCACCAGCATGATTCAGATGTCGGACCTCTGTTCGTACGCCCTTCGCCGGATGATCGAGAACAACGAAAGCGACCTGTGGGACCTTGTTGAACCCCGCGTGTGCCGAGATCAGCAGCAACAGCAACTGCACGTCGGCGTGCGGCACTACACGGGCAAGCGGGCTTGCAACTGCCGGATCTGCGCGAATCACCGACGATAGGGGTTGCTCTAGGTCTGCGGTGCGGGCAGACGTCGGGCACCGAGGGGTGCGATCGGCGACCCTGGCGCTGACCAGCAGATTCAGATCACCTTCGCCTTCGAGATCGGCAGAGGCGACCTCGCCGGGCTGACCGGCCAGACGCATGGTGCGTATCGACCGCGCGGCGCCCGACTAGCAGCGCGGCGCCCTGGTTGGGGGCGCCGATCAGCTCCAGCGCCGCGTCGCCATCGAGTTCGCCGGCGATACCCAAGCGGCCAGTCGCCGGTCGGCCCCGGCGCTCGTGCTCGTGCTCGTGCTCGTGCTCGTGCTCGTGCTCGTGCTCGTGCTCGTGCTCGTGCTCGTGCTCGTGCTCGTGCTCGTGCTCG
>Ga0154020_10000435_pt1 | contig 50152 bp, 22 predicted proteins | sample Klosneuvirus_201_FD_109709 | JGI IMG/M metagenome (GOLD analysis project Ga0154020, IMG submission 109709) | Active sludge microbial communities from wastewater, Klosterneuburg, Austria - Klosneuvirus_20160825_MG | ecosystem: Engineered > WWTP > Aerobic digester > Activated sludge | place... | reverse complement strand
TTCGGCGTTGCCCTGGCAGGCCACACACTGCCCGCCAATGCACACCTGCCCGTTGCATGTCTGGCTGCTGGTGCACCCAGGAGAACCGGAGCTGGAACTGGAAGACCCCGTGTCATCCTTGGGACAACCGGCCAACGCCACCATCAGGGTCACCGCGGCCAACGTTGCAAGACGGGTTCGCATTGCTGCTCCTTGCGGGATTGCTGCTGTTGGGCGCAGGCGCGCCGTTGTCATGCAGGACCACGCCACGCTGTCACGCGGGGCGCCCCATGCCACTGCCACATTCAGAGACGTGTGAAGTCCGAGTAGTACACGTACAGCCGGATGTCCGTCAGGGACTGCAGGTTGATGTCCTTGTTCACCAGCTCATCCCGCTGGTTGATGAGCAGCTCCCAGCGCGAGTTGGCCACCGGACGGTCCCGCATGCGCGCGTTCTGGTAGACGTTGGGCGGCAACACGCGTTGACCATTGAACAGCGTGTTCACCACCGCGGTGTGTTTGGGGAACGCAAAGTACGAATCCGACCCCTCCAGCGACGAGACGGTGCCGGTCCCCGTCTGCCGCAGGTAGATGCGCCCCACCGTGTCCCCCACGTCAGAACCCACCACCTCGGCTTCAATGTAGTCAATCTTGTGGTTGCGGGTGAGCGGGGACAGTTGTGACGTGGTGGTGGCAAACGGGAAGCTCAGGTACCCGGACTGGTCCACGCGCCCAGGGTCCGCCAGCGCCGCGCGGAACAGGTCCACGCGTTCCGCCAGGGTGAGCGCCTTGTTGTTGTCGTCCGTCCTGGGGATGGCCAACACGTGGTCCCGCATGGAAACAATGGCCACACGGTGGTCCGGCAGGCCGTACTGTTCCTGGAAGGCCAGAAACGCGTCTTCCAGTTCAAACAGGTACTGCTCCAGGCTGTTGTCCCCGGCGCCCACCATGCGCACCAGGAACAGCTTCTCCCAGCCGGGGTAGGACTGGGAGGTGTAGTACTCAAACACGCGCGTGGCCTTGTAGGCCTCCTTCAGCGCCGCCTGGAACGTCCGGTCCGCGGTGATGATGGCGTCATTTTTGTAGATACGCACATTGGGGTTGTTCTGCGCGGCCTGCGTGTTGATGGCCAGTTCCTCAGACTCTTCCTGTTCTGCCACCAGGCGCTTGGCCTGATGCCGCAGCTTTTCAATCCCGGAAAGCGCCAACCGGACAGAATAGTTGGCGCGCAGCGCATCCAGCTCATAGCGGTTCAACTCCAGCAACATCTGTTTCACAGAGGCGTCAGAATCAATCTGGGCGGCGGTGCATTGCTGCTGGGTCTGCCATCGGGCGGCCTCGCGCTGAATCTCCCCAATCTCATCTTCCTTGGCCAGGATGATTCCTTCATTAACCAGGGAGATGGCATTGAACACGCTCTGGCCGGCAGCCAGCGTCCCCGCGCGTGCTGCTGCGCCAACACAATTGGTGCCGGACGCGGTGCCCAGGATGACAAAGCAGTCCAGCCCGGAGGTGGCTGCCTCAATGGTGTTGAAGATGCGTTCTGCGGCGTCAATGGCAAACCGGCTCTTGCCGATGTAGCCTTGAAGGTTGTCAATCCGGCCAGCAACCTCCCACTGGTAGTCCGCCAGTGTCATGGTGAGGTTGCACTGGGCGTTGACGCGTTCGTTCTCAATGTTGATGCGTTCCACGGCGTTGTCATAGCCGCGCACCACGCCCTGGAAGTCCAGCCCGGACAACTCCAGCTGTGCTGTGGCTTCATGGATGGCGCCATTGCCCACCAGTCCACAAGGGTCACCAATGATGGACGTGGGCTCACTGAGGTGCGCGTATTTGCGAATGGCCGGGTACACCGTCCCGTCCGCCGCCTGGAATGTGCCACACAGCTGCGCCAGTTCATTTTCATAGTTGTTGCGAACGCGCGTCAGCTCGCTCTGGAACGCCGCCTGGTCGGTGTCATAGCTGCGGTTGGAAGCCAGTGCCGCGGCCTCCTTGTCTGCCGCAACCGCCAGACGCTGCCGGGCCACGCGGTTGGCCTTGTCAAACGCGTTGGCGTCCGCCGCTTCCAGCGCGGGGAACGGGATGTATTCCGGCGCAAATCCAAAATAGTTCAGGTTGTCTGAAATGTTGGAATACACGTCCCGCATGTCCAGCAGTGCCGCGCGGTAGGCGCGCTGGGCGTTTTCTGCGGCCTTCACAATCTGAGCGCGGCCTGACACGCCGGTGGTGCCAATCAGGCGGTTCATCATGCTGGAGAGCACCACGCTCTCCAGGTACGCACCGGTGTACGCGCGCTCAATCACGCGGCGGGCCAGGTCCGGGCGGTTGAAGCTCTGGTAGCGCTTGGCCACCTCACTCCAGGCGCGGGTCTTCTGGCTGGACGCGCGAATGAGCCGCCCAAAGTACGCCTCACCGACGTTGAGCGCGGGATTGTTGGCGGACCCGCGCATTGCCTCCAGGTAGACAAACAACTGCGGCGCATGGCGGTAGAACCTGTCCAGCGCATCCTGGTAGTACTGCGTGGCCAGATACAGGCTGTGCATCTCAAAGCCCGCCGCGCCGGACAGGTTGATGCCGCCCACCTCAAACCGGGAACCCTCAAAAGACGCCAGGCCAGAACCCGCCAGGTCAAAACGGGATGCAAAGGCCTTGGTGTACGAGTCATCCCCCAGCATGATGTGCAGCTCAGCGTTGAGCTTTTCCAGGCCGTCATGGATGTTGGGCAGGGATTGACCAGCCACCGGCTCCTCGGCCCAGGAGAAGTTCACGGCCAAGGTGTCTTCCAGCAACTGCCGGGTGGGTTGGTCCAACGCGCCCCGGCGGGCTGCGTCGGCGTAGATGCTCAACAGGCAATCACCGCGGTCCTCGGCGCCTTCAATGGCCACGGGGTCATAACAATACGGGATGGCATCAGAGTCCGGGATACAGATGGCCGGCGCAAAACCCAATGACGTGCCCTGGCGGTTGCGGAAGCGCGTCTTGAACCGGAACGCGTCATCCACCTCTGGCAACAGTGGCACAAAGACAGACTGGGACTGGGCGGCGCCGTAGAAGAGCTTGCCGGTGCGCAGGTCATTTCGGTCGGTGTCACAATAGACCTTGTTTGCATCCTGGCAGCGCCACGTGGGGTTCACCTGGATGCCGTAGGCTCCGTTGGCAACCCAGTTGTTGAGCGTGTCCTGGCAGGATGCCGTGGCCTGGCACGGCAGCGCGTGGGTTCCGCCGGACGGTTCTGACGCAAGGTAGAAGAACGTCACCCGGCTCCCCGGCGGGCAGGCCTGCCGCGCCACTGCGTCCACGCCCCCATCAATCTCACCGGTATCCTCACAGTAATAGTGGATGTTTGCATTGTTGAGCGGGGTAGGGCTGGCGCCGGGCTTCACCCCGCTGATGAGCGCGTTGACCAGCAACGCCTCATTGCCAACCACCGTGTTCACGCCCACCTTGGCCAGGACTGCCGCGTTGCAGGACAGCGTACTGACCGGCGTCAGCGTGCGCGTGTCCACCGGGTTGGTCCCCGCGTAGTCCTCTGCCTTGAGGTTGGCAGCGCCCCGCTCCAGCACAATGTAGCCATACGCGGTGAGGTCCGGGTCCGTGGCTGAAAGGAAGGACTCAAAGCGCTCCCGGAAGATGATGAACAGCGTGGTCTGGTTGATGAGCGCACCGTCAATCAGCTCCAGGTAGCGCTTACGTGGCCGCCCATCCGGGATGGGGTTGGAGATGGCCAGGCTGCGGTTGATTTCCTCCAGCATGGCGTCGTCATAGGGCAGCGTGTTGTCCCGGCATTCCCGGCGGTACCGGATGCCCGTGTCATCATCCACGGCGGTCCCGCGCTGGAAGCCCGGCACCAGCCAGGGAATGGACGTGAGCTTGAAGTCATTGGGGGACCCCACGGCCGTGCACGTGGAGCCGCCGCCCGGCGGGGAGAACCGGCCGCCCACAAAAACCTTGGCATCCAGGCCCGTCATGGGGACCACGCAGTTGTTGCCGTTCATCTGGGTGCAGGTGGTGGGGTCACTGGCAAAGTCAATCTGGATGGCCGGGTCACCCGCGTAGTGCAGCGAGCCACTGGTGAGAATCTTACCCGTCAACCGCGTGGGCATCCCGCTGTTGGCAGCGTGCAGGTTCATGGCCAGCGGAAGTTCCACCACGCCGGTGGGGACCGGGCGCGAATCCAACGAAGATGAGAACAAGCCATAGCCCTGCGTGTTTTCAAACAGGTAACACGCGCGGTTGGGATCCGGAGCGGCTGCCGTGGGGCAGCGCGCCTTGACGTTCTCATACCGCCAGGACTCGGTCTGGGTGGCGGTGAGCACCGCGTAGAGCTCACGCAGGGACAACGCACCGGACTTGAACTCGGTCCACTTGTGCACAAACGCGTTGCGCACGTTGGCCAGGTTGGTGCTGTTGGGATTGGCGCGCCACTCCTCCAGGCCAATGTCCGGGAAGTTGCCAAAGAAGTACATGCGGCCCTGCCAGCGGCCCTCTGGCCGGGAGGCGTAGGACAACGTGAGGCGCTGCTTGCCCAGCACCGCATTGCTCACTTCAAGCACCCCGTTCCACAAGGAGATGTTTGCGTTGTGCGCGTTCTCAATGGCCACCGTGGCGGTTTCACCCGCGTTGATGCCAATGGTGACCTCATTGACCTGCTGCACCATGCCCGGCGTCCCCAGCCCCAACCAGAACAGGGGCATCATGGTCTCCGTCACCGGGCCGGATGCCTGCGTCTCGGTGTGGGAGACCTTGCGCACCTTGAACTCCTGGTAGGTGGGTGACTGGTTCTCAATGGAGAAGTTCCCGGACACGCGCACGTTGCTGAACTCCAGCGCATCCTCGGCAAACACCTTGTAGGCCCCCACCACCTCCAGCTGTGGGGTGCCGGTGGGCTGCGCCAGCGGCATGCACACGCCATTTTCACCGTCGGTGGTGGCGCAGTACTGGTCCTGCCCGCAGGATGAGGTGGACGCGGTACACGGCGCGCGGCACACCTTGAGGCTGCAAATCTTTCCCTGGCTGCAGTGGGAATCATTCTCACAGTCCGGCCGGCAGCTCCCCGCAATGCACGCCTGGAAGTCCGGGCACTCCAGCCCGGTGGTACACGCGGGCGCCGGGACACCCGCAAGGCGGCAGGTGCCGGCCTGGCAGGTGGGGATGCCGGTGGCCGCATCTCCGTCGTCGGGGCAGTTCTCACCTTCAGCAAAACGCATCAGGCCTTGCGCCGAACAGGACCGGTAGGTGGCGCCCACCACGGCGCCAGTGGAGCACGGCACGTAGCAGGACGTGGGCAACGCGGTGGGCACGTCCACCACACAGGTTCCGGCCTGACACGCAAAACCGCTGTTGCAGGTGTTGTTGGTGAGGCACGCACAACCCTGGGAGCCCGCGGGGCACGTCACCACCACGCAGGTGTTGTTGCCACTGCACACCAGCGCGCTGTCACACGCCATCCCGCTGCCGCGGCACGCACATCCCAGCTGTCCGGCGGTGCATCCCGCCGGCGCACAGATGTTGCTGCCGTTGCACGTCAGGCCCGCGCCGCTGCAGGAGCCTCCCGCAGTACAGGGGCACCCGGCGGTGCCGGCAGGGCAGTTCACCATCTCACACGTCCCCGCCAGGCATTGCAGCCCGGTGTTGCAGCTGCCGTCACTGTTGCAGGCGCAGTCCGCCGTGCCCGGCGTGCAGGTGGTGGTCTCCACGCACGTGTTGGATGTGTTGCAGGTGAGCGTGTCACCCCGGCACTTGATGCTGCCCTCCAGGCACACGCAGTCCCTGGTCCCGGCCTCACAGCTCCCCCCGCTGCTGGAGCTGCTGCCGGTGGGCATACACGCCACCCCGGACATCCCCACCACCAGCGCCAGCCTCGCAAGCAACTTGTTCATCATGCCGTCCTCCGCGCGCCAGCGCGCACCCACTTTTTGTTGAAGCCCCAAAGCCCTGCAGCGGTCCACCCAGGACTGCCCCAAACCAATCACTCAAGCCGCAACCCAGACTCCGCCAACGGCTGGCCGGTGGCATCCGCGCACACCGCAGATGCAACCTCCACCCCGCGGCCACCGCCCACCGGCACGGGAAACACGTCCAACGCCGCCAGGCGGCCCTGGAACGCCACATCCTGTTGGGCCATAAATGCCAGTGCCAGGGTCTGGCCACGCTGGATTTCCTTGCCGCGCACGCCGGCAGAAAACTGCACGGTTCGGACCCGCGAATCTCCAACCACCCGCAACAGCACGTCACAGCTGCGTGCCATGGGTTGCGTCACCACCACACCCACTGCTGCATTTTCCCGGCAGGCCCCGTGCACACATTGGGCGCTCCCCGCGCAAGAGCCGTTGTTGCATTGGCACCCAGGTTGACCCGCCTGCTCCGCCGTGCACCCCGCCAGCACGCACGTCACGTCCAAACACACCGCGGCCAGCACGCCAAACGGTTCGCACGCGCCACCGGGACCGCAAGAACACCCCAACGTTCCCGGCTGGCACGCCCCTGTTTGGCAGGTGCCCGCAACACATTGCAGTTGCCCCCACACCGCGTCCGCGCTGCAGGGCATTCCCGCCGAACATGCCCCGCCCAACGAACCCGGCGCGGGCTGTTGGCAGCGGCCGGACACACATCGCAATGGCGCGTCACACGTCACATCCGGCCGGCAGGAGCATCCTTCTGCGCCGGTGCCGCACCCGCCAGAGCTGGACGAACTGCTGGTTGTGGGACGGCAGCCCAAAGGCCACAACAGCGCAGCGGCAAGCACCGCCGGCGCCCCACGCTGAAACAGGGCTTTTGTGATGCCGCGCAGGGACCGCATCAGTGGTGCTCCTTGGACTCCGCGGTGGACGTTTTGCCATGCCCGCCGGATGTTTTGCCGTCACCACCACCGCCGTGGTCTCCGCCACCCTGCGCGTGGTCCCCGGCGTGTGTGTCATGCAGGTAGTGGGAGATACCCACGCCCAAAAATCCCATTTCCCGGCTGGCTTCGGTCACGCCGTGGCCCCAGGCCTTGAACTCCATGACATTGGCCATGCGGTTGATCTTGGCACCGCGGGCCAGGGTGGTTGGGATGGAGGAGCGCTCCACCGCGGTGAGCATGCGGTTGGCCTGGCTGTTGATTTTGTGCATGGCGTGGTCAACGTGGACTGCCGCGCGCGTGGCGTTGCCCAGGGTGACAATGGATTCAGTGATCAGCTTCACCGCCGCCAGTTTCTCAGGGTCGTCGGTGAACAGCTTGGCGGCCATCACGGCAAACTCTGGGATCAGCCGGAGCAGCAGTTCCAATGCACCTTCCTTGAGCAGCGCCTTGGCCAGCGCCGCGGGGCCAGCAGCCGGGTTGAAAAGCCCCTGCAGCGCGGTGGTCCCGCCGTTGATGAGCGCCTTTCCCGCGTGCTCCCCCAGGAAACCCAGCGGGTCATTCTTGACCATGGAGTGGTCCCAGCCGTTTTTCAGCACATCTGCGCCAGCCTGGACCAGGTATTCCACCAGCACGCCAACCACAAAGCCAATGGCCGCACCCACGGCTTCCTGGCCATCTTCGTCCTTGATGGATGAGGGATTTCCCAACGCAAAGACATAGCGGCCGGTTGTGGCACGTGGTGTCTTGAGCTCGTCTTCCCCAAACAACGCGTACATGGGGTCCGGGGACAAGAAGATGCCCAGCCGCGGCGAATAGAAACGCGCACCCATGTGGACCAGTCCTGCCTGGTCTTCAAAGTCATGACCCAGAAACCCGGTGCCCAGTGCCGCATGCAACGCAGTGCTGCGTGACCGTTCACGCTGCTCTCCGTGCGGGCCAAACACGCTCATCACCGGCGCGCTTCCATCATCCAGTTGGCGCATCACCGGGCTGGCCAGGTAATCATGGTGGCTGTATTCCACCGACCGCCCCCCGGTTGTTGCCGTGGCCAGCCGCAGGGCGGCCGCGGTGAGCAGCGCATCCACAGCGTCATCAGGCTGCGCCCGGGATGCGTATGCATCTGCCGCGGTGATGGCTCCATCCGGTGCACCTGCCGGGGCTGCGTCATTGAGGAAACGCGCCGCCAGCGCCGTGCTGGTCACTGTTGCCACCTGGTGTTTGCCCAGGTTCAGGGTGATGCGGGTGAGGCCGCCGTGGACTGCCACGTGCGCATCATAGAAGTAGGATGTGACGTGGTTGCGCTCGCGTTTGATGCGGTTGGTGGAGAGGTCGTACCAGAGCTTGCTCCAAACGGTGTCACCGTCGCGAATCTCAGTGACCCGGCCAAGGTGGTCCCGCGTGAACTGCAGCGTGTTGAGCCGGGTGACATTGCCGCTGGCGTCATAGGCAAGCGCAGTGTTTCCCGCCTGGCGCACGTGGCGGGGATGTGCAGCGTCATAGGTGTAGGAACCCACGTGCAGGGAACTGGCGGCCCCCAGGGATGACGTCTTTTGCGTCAGGTTGTCTATGGCATCAAACTGGTAGGTCACCGTCTCTTCATGACCAGCACGCCCCGGGTCCAGTTCTGCCCGCACCAGGCGCCGCAGCCCGTCATACGTGAAATTGGCTGTGGTGCTGGGCCCTTGGGGGTCCGGCCGCAGGTCCTGCACGGCGCTGGCGTTGTTGACGCGGTCCCAGGTGACCGCCTGGCCAAACAGAAGCGTTTCTTGCGCGTCCACAACCTCAATGCGTTCCAGCCGGCGCAACGCGTCCACGCCGTAGCGGACCTGCGTCTGGTTGCCATACACAACCTTCCGGGTGATTCCGTCTGTTCCGTATTCAATCTCCGGCACCAGACCGGCCACCGCGGTGATGCGGCCGGCGCCGTCCAGGGAGTACCGGAACGTCTCACCAGTGGGGAACGTCTGCGCGGCCAGACGCCCCGCGTTGTCAAAGCGGTATTCAAAACGCAACGTCTTGCCGTCCAGGGTGCGTTCCTTGGCCACGGTGCGCATCCGGTCATCATAGAAGAAGCGGTCCTGGCCCAACGGGAACTCCATCCCCGTCAGTTGCGCAGGCGCATCACAGCCCACGGTGCAATCCGGCACTTCATCATAAATGAAACGCACCGTGGTTGAGTCGTTGTCCGCATCCGCGGTGGACGTGGGGCGGCTCAGGGCGTCGTAGGTCCGCACTTCGGACCGGCCGCGCGCATCCGTGGTGCGGGTGCGGTTGCCGTTGTCATCATAGACGTGGGTGGTGGTTCCGGTGTCGGGATCGGTGGAGCGCACCACCCGGCCCAACAGGTCATGCTCCTGAACCCGGGTATGACCCAGCGCGTCGGTGATGCCAGAGATGTTCCCCAATGCGTCGTAGGTGGCGGTTGTGCGCAACGCAGGGCCGCCGGCCACCGCAACCCTCTGGTGGCGCACCGTGCGCCCCAGGCCATCCATGAACATTTCTTTGGGATACGCCGCGGCGCCCGCGGCGGTGTCATTTTCATCAAAGGCCCGCACGCCCAAAGGCAGGTATTGCGTCACATGGACAGACGGCGCCCCGTAAAGCTCGCCGTCGGGCTGGACCACCTGGAGCGGCCGCCCGGCCGCATCATAGTGGAGCGTCTGACCCGCCACACTTGCCGGCGGTGGTTCGTCACAGGACAGGCTGGTGGCGCCGTATGTGGGAAAACGGATGGATTCTTTGTCATGCCGGTTGTAGCGCTTTCCATTTTCCACCTGCACGCGGTTCTGCCCCAACAACCTGCGCGTGTTGAGGGTCCGGCCACGCCCGTCAAAACACATCACCTCCACCAGGTCCTGCGCTCCACCGGAGACCGTACGGCTGCGGGTCTCAATGCTGCTGGTGGGGTCCCCCAGTTGATAGCGGTATTCGGTGGTGGGCGTTTGCGTGGTGTCACCAGGCGCGGTGGTGGACTGCAGCCTCCCAAACGCGTCATACGCGTAGATGACCGAGCGTTCTGGGGAGACGGGCAGACCACCGACCACGCGGCGCCACAGCAGGTGCCGGGTGATGGCATCCAGCACCGGGTGGTAGACGACTTCAGTGCGCAGCCGCAGGCCCTGGGGGTCTGCGGTCATGTGCACGTTCTCCGCCGTCACCAACAGGTTGTGCGCATCATATTCCACGTCCCGCCGGTTGCCGTTGGCGTCCAGGGTCACCAGCGGTTGCCCCAGCGTCCCAAACTGGGTGCGCTGGGTGTCAATGAAGCGTGCCTGCGCGGCCGTCTCCCGCGCGGCAACCCGGCTTGGCAGTCCCCGGGTCAACTGCCCCAGCGGCAGGCCCACAAAGGGTTCGCCGTCGTAGTGGTAGTGCTGTTCGGCAACCACCTCACTCCCACGTGCGCCAAACACGGTGGCCACCATGGGCTTGCGCAACATCCAGCGGCCCGCGGTTGCCGTGGGCGGGACAAAAAGTGTCTCCTCGTAGCGCTCGTCCCCAAGACACTGCGGGCCGCACGCCTCGCCAAACGCCGCCGCGTCCCGGGCACACGGCGCGCACCCAAGGCCACCCTCGGCAATGACACCCAAACGGGCCAATTGCGTCCGGTTGCCATAGCCGTCGTAGACGTATTCTTCGCGCGTGGTCTTGGCCTGGGACGCCGCCAGCCCCTCCAGGATGGTGGTTTGTTTGGAGGTGGGGCACACGTAGCGCACCGGCACAACGGTGGCCGTGACTCCAGAAACCAGACAGTCTCCGTAGGTGGTGGTGGTCTCATTGAGGACGCGGAACCCGTTTGCCCCACCGGACTCCAGCCGCTGGAGTGTCAACAACACGTTGCGGTAGGGGTCTGCCACGCCCACGTCAAACTCCAGGGTCGTGCGCGAATCTTCAGAGCTTGCGTCACCCTGATCTGTCACGGTGACCACCTCAAACCCGCGAAAGCGCTGCTCCCGCCCGTCATAAAATCCGTCCCGGTAGACCATGTCCATGACCGAATGGACCCCCGAGGCCGTGTCCCAGGTATCCGCGCGGTCAATGGTGAGCATGGGATGTGGGAGGCGGCGGCTCCACGCGTCCGGTCCACCGGCCCGCGCCATGTGCCCTGCCGCGGTGCCGTATGTGATTTCAATGATCTTCCCAATGCCGTTGGTGATGCGCGCCAAGAGGTTGGGGCGCACCTCATAGAAATCCAGGAAGGTGACATTTCCCTGGGCATCCACCCACACCACATCCACCGACCCGTCTCCCGTCATATCTGCAAAGCGCACCTGGAGTTCTGCAGCGGTTCCAAAGGGCACGGAGTTGGTGCCATCCCCGGTGATGTCCACGGCTGCCAGGAACCGTTGGCCATTTTCATTGAGGGACACCGCCACGGCGCCGGGCCGCACCGTCACCGCGTCACCCAGCCCGTCACCATTGACATCCACCAGTTTGAGTTCACCCATGCCGGCGTTGGGTGACAGGCCGGTCATGGTGGTGATGTCCGCCGCAAACTGCCCCCGCCCGTAGTTGGCGCGGTAGGCCACCAGGCCTGCAACGTTCACAAACACCGCGTCCCCCAGGCCATCTCCATTCATGTCTGACAACTGCAGGCCAGCAGCCACGCCGGTTTCCAGTTCCACCACGTAGGCACTGTCAATGGGGGCGGGAATGGTGGTGGCGGTTTCAAACCGGCCGGCGTTGTTCTTGAGGTAGTACGTGGAGGATCCATCCGCATAGAGGATGTCTATGGCCTTGTCGCCGTCAAAATCAGTGAACGTGAAGTTGGATCCGGGCCCCATGTCCGGCACCGTCAAAGGAGCGGCCTCGGTGCGCCAGCCCAGGTCACCCCGCCCGTGGTGAACAACGCCCGCCAGCGCGTCATACAAATCCGGGAAACCATCACCATCCAGGTCCACCATGCGAACGCCCGGGGCGCGCAGGGACGCAGAGGCCCCGGCAATGGCGCGGCGTGGTTCAAAGAGTGACACGGCACCCATGCCACCGCGGTTCAGGTAGACGCCATGGGAATTGTCGGACGTGTCCAGTACGTCAGGGAGGCCATCTCCGTTCATGTCCACCAGGTCTGCTTCGCCGGCAAAAAGGCCCGGACCCACCGTCCCGGCCATGCGCACAATACTGGGATTGAAACACCCAACGGTGGTGCACGTGGTCGCCAGCGTGTTGGTGTAGGCAAAATCAAACGCCACGCCGTAGGCCTGCGCGTCATCCATCCCATAGGTGCGCACGCCGGACAGGCGTGAAAGCCCGCCGGAGAATGCGTACGATTCGTACAAAAAGTCATAGCGACGCCGCTGCTGGCCGTTGGCCCGCACCACAAGGTCATCCACGCGTTTGTCCAGCGTGACCGGGAAACCCGGCTTGCCGTCCACCAGGTGGTCTTGCCGGTCCTCATAGCGGAACAAGAGTTCGTAGCGGGGGACGCCATTGAGGAACACCCAGGTGATGCGGGAGACCAGAGATGCGCACTGGGATTTCAGGTATTCATAACGCAACAATTCATTGAAGGGATTGGTGACCTCCACCACGCGGTAGCGGAACGTCCCCAGCGGGCCCTCCTCCCGCGCTGTGGACACCGCTGTGCCCAGGCGGTCCGCGCCCAGGTACTGCACCGTTCCGTCCGGCAGGTCCGCCACCCAATAATCCGAGCCCATTGGGTCAACCCACCGGTAGCGCACAAAACCGCCCTCAAACCGCGCGCGGTAGTGGCGCTCATTTCCCACGGTGGCTACGTAAACCAGCTCGGACCCATCCGCAGAGAACGCGTCCGTCATGTTGTAGGTGGGCAGGCCGTGGACGGTCATGCGTTCAATGGACGGCACGCCCAGAGACCAGCCAATTCCCAACGTGGAGCGCCCCGCACCGGAGCTGTAGGACAGCCGCAGTGCGGGGGTGAGCCCCTCGCGGCCCTGGGGCACTTCCAGGTCCATGCCCCAGTTCATCAAACCCATGGCGTAGTTGATTTGCGCGTTTTCACCCACGCCTTCCAGGGACCCCGGTCCCGTGGGGAGCTTGATGTGGTTGGGTGACACCGCGCTTTTGTCCTCGGCGCGGGCCGCAAAAGGTCCCAGCACCATCACCAGCAGCACGCCCACGCGCAACGTGCGCGGGGTGGGCCTGAGCAGGGTCATCAGCGGCAGGGGCATGGGTGGCTCGGATTGGTCAGTGGGGACCGGGTCTTGCGGGGCTGGGGTTTGCATCCGCCAGGATGTCTTCCATGGGGTCCCCGTTGAGCAGGGCGGCGGCAGCCAGCATGCGCGGGCGCCCCCAGGCGTGCGCCTGGTTCAACACCTGCCGCACGGTGTCCACATCACCCTGCTCCATGAGGTCCACCAGGAACGTCATGCCCGCCAGGTGCTGCCCGGTGGCCTGCCGCACCACCGAATAGACCCGGTCCAGGTCCAGAGAAATCTGCTGGTGCCAGTGCGCAATGAACGTGAACGCCACGCTGTGGGTGGCCGCGGCAATGGCGTCTGAAAGGTGGCCGTGCGCATCCGCGTATGCAGGCTGGTCCCCCAGGCACGCGCCCATGGCGGCCAGCGCGCCACGCATGCGTGCAACGTCTTTGGGGGTCCGGCGCTGCGCGGCCAGGGTGCTCATTTCAACATCAATGGCCGCACGCAGTTCCAAGAATGAAGCCAACACCGTGAGGTCCACGCGTCCGGGCGCGGGTGACAACATGGCCCGCAGCACCCGAGGGCTGATGGATGCCATGGGGTCCAGCACCTCGGTGCCGCGCCGCCGCACCGGCTTCACCAGGCTGTGCACTTCCAACAGCTTGATGGCTTCACGCACCACGCTGCGGTTCACCTTGTACTCGTCTGCGAGTTCATCCTCGGTGGGGAGCGTGGCACCCACCGTGAAGCCACCGGCCACAATGCGCTCCAGCAGGTTGTTGGCAACGGTGTCCGCCTTGCGGGGACTGGGATGGAGATGTGGCGCCCGCCGCTTCAGCGCGGCGGTGGGCCGCGCGCGCGCGGGCATTGTTTTGGGGCGGGCAGGCATCGCCTTGTTTGATTACATCGGACTTATTTTCCGGCGCAACAGGCCCAGGGCCCAAACGCCTCAGAACATCTCCAGTTGGTATTTATGGCGCAAACGTGGGCATCTGTGGTGGTTCTGTCCACACCCACCGTGGTTTTGTGTTGACACGTTGCGTCAAACAAGGACCGGAACGCCAGGAGAGCCACTGGCCAAGCACACAGCTGGCGAACCCGTTTGCATCACCATGAGGCCAGGGCGGTGGACGCGTCAGGGAGGCGTCAACGCGGGGAGGCAGGACAGGCTGGCGTTGGTGTCATAGCGCTGCACCTGACCCAGCAACGGCTGGTTGGACGTCACCCGCAACGCCAGCTCCGAATCCGACGGGCGCGGGAAACTTCCATCCGCCGTGTGGATGATCCGGCCCTGGCCCGGGTCCAGGGTGCCGCCGGAAAACGGGAGCGAGTTGGCCACGCCCACAATGAGCACGGTGTACGTGGCCGGCGCGGCTCCGCCGTTGAACAGCAGGTACCGCGTTTCCCACCCGTCACGGTTCTTGCCGCCCATCAGAATGAGGTCATTTGCGGCACGCAGCGGCACCAGCGCGCACATGTCTCCATCTGGACCGCCGGACGGTTGCAGTGCCAGGGCGGCCGCGGTGGGCAGGGTGCTGGTGACCTGGAGAAGAAGCAGCGTGCCGGAGGGGGTGAACGGGTTGCCGCCCTCGGTGCGGCTGTAGACGTCACGCTGGCCCAGCATGGTGTTGAAAATGTCACCCGGCACGCCGGGGCGGTTGGCGGCCACCATGGTTGTGGCCTGGTTGGGATTGGCAACCCGGAAACGCAGCTCCTGGTTGTTTTCCCGGTACGCCAGGAACACCTGCTGGGTGGAGGCAGCCTGCAAGTTGGCGCCCATCCAGGCACGCACGGTGGAGGGTCCGGAGGAGAAGTGGGACAGCACGGGTGTGTTGGAGGTCAGCTCGGCCCATTGGTTGGTGTCCGGCAAGGGCGTGTCCGCCCTTTGCTCCTGTCCGGGCGGCACCGTGACGTCTTCGGTGCGGGAGCCGCCCGCGCTGGACCGCCAGGTGATGGTGGTGTTGGCCGTCACCCCGCCGGGATTGGTGACCCGGATGCGCGTGATGTCTCCACCCTGGACCAACGGCGCATCCCACAGGACCGCCGGTGCGTCCTGGGGTCCAGCCAGGAAGGACGGTTGGTTGGCCCCGCTGGGGTCCCGCGTCAACACCGCGGCGGCCACCGCAACTTCCGGGCTGTCCACCCGCACGCTGAATCCATCCACGCCTGGCGGCCCGGGGACTTCCACCACACGTACGGGTGGGATGGACACCATCTGGACACCAAGCTGGCTTGCGGCAAAAAAGGTGACCGTCACGCTTGCGGTCTGGTTGCCCGGGTTGAACAGGATCACCTGTGAGGTCCAGCCGGCGCCGGTGTACCCGCCCCCCAGCCAGGTCTGGTGGCGCGCTGGTGAGGGGCGCACCTCAACGGAAAGTTGGTTGGAGGGGGAGCCACCCTGGCCAAGCACCTCCAGCGTGTGGGAGCCCACGTTTTCCAGAAACGCGCCCAGGACCGAGACATCCAACCGCGTGGAAGACACAAACGTGGTGGTGACATCCGCGCCGTCAAACAGCGCCTGGTCCCCATTGGAAAAGCCCGTGCCGGTGACCTGCATCAACGTGCCGCCACACCCGGCCAGCACCGAGGCGGGATCCACCGACGTCAACACCGGCGCGGAGGGTCCTGCCGACGAGGAAGAGCCCACGCTGGATGGACCCAAGGATGAAGACAACCCGCTGCCCGCGGCTGATGACGCCGCTGAACTGGATGATGAGACGGGCGGCAACGCGCTGCTGCTCCCCGAGGCTGATGTGGAAGAGCTGGGGGTGGAGGACGTGGCGCCCAGGCTGGAGCCACTTCCAGAGACGCCGGAAGACACCGGCAAGCTGGTGGACCCCAGCATGGACGTGCCAGAGGAAGAACCCCCCCGCGACGACGACCGTGGGAGCGATGTGCTGGAACCCGCGGTGGTGCTGCTGCTTCCGGCCTGCCCGCTGGATCCGCCGGTGGCGGTGGTCTGGCACAGGCCTTCCTGGCAGGTCTCAAACGCCGAACACTCCGACGGACTGTTGCAGCGCTTGAGGCAGGTTCCGTTGCGCGCCTCAAAACCTTCCTGACACGTGGTCCCCGGCGGGCAGGCCCAGAGCACGGGTGCCAACGCCAGCATGAGGACCAACCGCGCATTGCCGACGGAACAATTCACGTCCACACGCTACGCAGTGCCCCAGCAGACCCGCAACCACGCGGTGGGTGCGGCCATGTGGGACCCCTCATGTGCGCAACCGGGCCGCCGCCGTTATAGGAGGCCATGGCCAACTCCATCATCAAGGACGTTGTGAAGCTTGGGTTCCCGTGGGTGACGGCGGACCCGTTCCTGTTTTGTGTCCATCATGATGACGCGTACCCGCGCGGCAATGATGACCTTGGCCCCGCCGCGTCCCTGGCGGGGCGCAACCTGGGTGAAGACTTTGCCGGCAAGGACGGCTGGCGCATGTACCACGGTGAAGTGGTGCCAGGTTTTCCCAGCCACCCCCACCGGGGTTTTGAGACGGTGACGGTGGTGCGGCGCGGGTTCATTGACCATTCGGATTCGCTGGGCGCCACCGCGCGGTTTGGTGGCGGGGACACGCAATGGCTCACCGCCGGCAAGGGCATTGTGCATTGTGAGATGTTCCCCATGCTCAAGACGGATGCCCCCAACCCGCTGGAGCTCTTCCAGATCTGGCTCAACCTGCCCGCGGCGGACAAGATGGTGGAGCCGCATTTTTCCATGCTTTGGCATGAGACCATCCCGGTCCACACCACCACCGATGATGCAGGGCGTGCCACCACCGTCACTGTGGTGGCCGGGCCACTGGGTGACATCAAAGCGCCCACCCCGCCGCCACATTCGTGGGCCGCGCGCCCGGACAGTGACGTGGCCATCTGGTCCATCAAGATGGTGCCCGGCGCGCGCTGGACGTTGCCGGCGGCGCGGGCCGGGACCAACCGCATGCTTTACTTCTTCCGCGGCAAGGGACTCACCCTGGCCGGAAGCCGCATTGCGCCGTACCACGGCGTGGCGCTCAAGCCGGACGCCAATGTGGAGCTGTTGGCGGGGGAAGATGAGGTGGAGTTGTTGCTGTTGCAGGGCCGCCCCATTGCCGAGCCGGTGGTGCAATACGGTCCCTTTGTGATGAACAAACAGTCAGAAATCCAACAGGCCTTTGCGGACTACCAACGCACACAGTTTGGAGGTTGGCCCTGGGACCGGCCGGACCCGGTCCATCCCCGCGGCAAGGGACGTTTTGCGCGCCACGCCGATGGCAAGGTCGAAGACCGCGGCGGTTGAACTCACGGCGGAGTGAGCTCTTCCCCGTCCAGCAAGGTGTAGTTCACGCGGCCATCCGTGGATTCAGACGCGCGGGACAACGTGCCGTAAAAGCCGGGATACCAGTTGCCCTGCACCACCTGGCAGCCCAGGCTGGAGCCGCGCACGGTGTCCCCGCTGTCTCCTGAGTGCAGCATGATGTGGCCGTCTTCATTGCGGCTGGCGCCGTCCACGCCGGTGGCGGTGAGATGGCTGGGGCCGGTCCCGTCCGGCGAGACGCTCACGCCCTGCTGCCACTGCAGCCCGGGACGGCCGGCATGGTCGGTGTTGTGTTCCGGGGTCTCCAGGCGCCAGACGCCCTGTTGGTTTGCGTCCATGGCCCACCCGCGGCTGTCCACGCCGTCACCAGCGCGCTCGCGGCCACCTGGATCCATGGTGGCGCGGTATTCGCGCACGTGCGGGGCACCGGATGCGTCACGGGTGAGGACCGCCATGGTGTCGTTGTATTCATTGGCGCGCGTGGCGCTCCCGTTGTTGGGATGCGGGAACCCACCGGAATAACCGCGCACACCAATGACGTTGGGGCGGGATTCATCAAACGTCAGGCCGCGCGCCCGGACCTGGTCTGCGTAGTACTGGTAGGCCTGCGGCTCATCCATCAAACGTCCCGCCACCACGTGTGGCCACGCCTGCACCAGCGCCTGGTGCGTGGCATCTCCCGGCGTGATGGTCCCCGGGCGGCTGCTGGCTTGCACCGGTGAAGCGTAACGGCTGACCGCTTCATCATCCTCGCGGCGCACCATCCCCGTGGCGCGCCCGTCTGCCTGGATGGCCCGGATGTCCGCGCCGTGGGTGCGTTGGAAGTCCCGCAGCGCGGTCTCGGTGGCGTCGGAAACAGCGCAATACACCGGGCCGTGGTACAGGCCCACGTCCGCCAGGCGTTGTTGCACGCGGCGCACGTCACCAGGGTCATTACCGCGTTCCCGGCCGGTGCCGGTGGGAGACAACCCCGGTCCCACCGGACCACCCAGGTCCATGGGCGAACGCGTGGCATCCAACGACGGCGCGCGTGGCAGCCCACCGCGGCTCACCGTGGCGCCGTCCGGCGGTGCGGCCAACGCCGCCGTGGCCGGGTTGGCCAACGGTGTGGTGCTGGCGCGGGTGGTGCCCGTGGAAGAGGCCACCGGCGCGCCGGCAGACACATTGGCGTGGGTGCGTGCGGTCTGGGTGCTGCGCGCCAATCCCGCCGCGCCTTCGGGCAACGGCGTTGATGTGGTGGGGGACACCGGAGTGCCGGTCACCCTTCCAGCGTACACATCCGAGGTGGGCGGAGGTGCGGCGGGCGGCGTCTCCGAGGACGGCGCGCCGTCCGTGCGTGGCGGCAGTGTGGCGGCCGCGGGAACACGCGGCGTGTGTGTGGTGGTAACCCCTTGCCGGCCAACTGACATGCAACCTCCCAGGCATTCCAGCCACGTTCAGTATCGGCCGGGCGGTCCTGGGGGTTGCGGTCTTGGGGTCAAGGGCAGCTGGTCATGGAGGAAATCCACTGGTCCACCAGGTTGAGCGCCTGGGTGTCCACGGTGCGCCGCGCAAGCGGCGGCATGGGCGCGCCATTTCCCGGCGTGGCGGCCATGCGAATGTGCAGCCGGGAGGTGGCCGGTGACCCCGGAACCACGCGCTGGTTGAGGCACAGGTTGGTTGTGGCCAAGGGCGTGGCGTAGCGCAGGTCCATGAACGCGCCCGTGCCGCCGGGGCGGTGGCATTGCGCGCAGTTGGCGTGCAGGTAGGCGCGCACGCGGGCCTCTGCTGGCAGCGCGGTGTCCCAAGGCGAAGGCACGGCGGCCAGCGTCCCGGCGGGTGCACCACTGAGGTAACCGGCGGCGGTCAACATGGACAGCTGGTGGCCGTGGTTGCTGCCCAGGTCAGACAGCTTGTCCAACTGTGCCCACTGCGGCCCAAGGACAAAACCCGCCGCGGTGTTGTGGCAGGTCAGACAATCATTGCGCGTTGGATAGGTGTGCTGGTGGATGGACAGGTCGGTGCGGGTGAAATCCCGGACCTTGGCCACCGTCATGGGGATGGGATCGGTGGGGCCAGGCAACAGGTCCGCGTCTGAACCATCCGCGCGCCACTCATAGGAATAGCCCTGCCAGGTGGTGGCATTGCGTTTCACCATGAAGCGGGTTTCCGCCATCACCGCGGTGGCGCCCGGAGTGGTGGCCAGCGGCACCAAAAAGTCCTTGATGGTGATGGTGCCGTCCGGCATCAACAGGTTTCCGTCCGCCGCCACGCCCGCGCTCTGGCCGGGCGGCAGGACCACCCAGCGGCTCTTTTCGGCGCCGTCACTGTAGAGCGTGGCGTTGATGGTGAAGAGGACCACACCCGGCGCGGGCGTGCGGGCCAGGAGGTCTGAAAAACATCCGGTCTGGCTGAGCAGCGCCGGAGGAGGGTCCGGGATGTTGCACGGTGACGCCACACGTGCGGGGACGGGCTCCTCAAATGGACCGTTGAGGTAGAGGAAGAACGTGTCATTGCCCGTGGCCTGGAAGGCCAGCTGCAACGCGGGCATCTGGAAGCGGTCCATGCCCAGAGACAGGTTGAGCACGGGGGCCTGCGGCAGCGGGGACTGCGCGCTCATGGAACTCCACACGCCGGCCTGGTGCCGCAACACACGCACGGCGTGGGTGCCGGGTTGCAGGGCGGCGGTGGTGAAGTGTTCCACAAACGCCACGGTGAGGTTGCCCGCGCCATCCAACGCGGCGCGGGGGAACGCCACGTCATGCAGCACGTCAGATTCCAGCGGAGGTGCCAGGCGCGTCCATGCGCCACCGTTGGTGCTTTGCATCACCACCAGGCTGGTTCCCAGGGAGGTCTGCACGGCCATCACCGCCGTGAGCACCACGTCTGTTCCGGATTGCAGCTGGCCCACCAGGGAGAGTTCCCAAGCCTCGGGCAGGTCCGGCAGCGCCGTCCACGTGTTGTTGCCGTTGAGCCGGAGCACGCGGGTGACTCCACCAATGACGTCCGGGATGGCCACGTAGGGCGTGCCGTCCACCACCGCCAGGGCCGCGGGGCCCAACGTGGGCCAGCCCAGGTCCAGCGGCGGCGTCTGGATGTTGACGGTTGGCGTGACGCGCAACAGGTCCAGTTGTTCGCTGCTGCCATTGGACACCGGACTGGACGTGGCAATCCACACCTCCCCGCCAACGCCCTGCGCCACCACCGGCGCCACCGAGGTTCCGGCGGGGAGAAGCACATTGACCTGCTCAGGGCTGATCATGGGCGGGGTGAGCGTGCGCATCTTGAGCGCCACGCCGCCCACGTCATTCTCCAGCCACACCAGGTTCACTTCCTGGGTGGACGGCATCAACCCCGCCACGGCCAGCGGCGTGCCGTTGGTGAGCACGCCATTGGCAATGCTGTCGTCTTCGCGGCGGTTGAAGGTCGTTGCCTGCACTTGACCGTCGTAACGTCCCAGGAATGCAAACCCGTCCGGCCCGGGGATGAACACCGGCGCCTGCTGCCAAAGGAATGACGTCCCCCGCGCGCCAAAGCGTGGCGCCGTCCAATTGAACGTATTGCCGCCCGCAAGTGGGTTCCCCAGCACGTTGGTCACCAGGTTGCGGTCCAACGTGAGGGCGAGGGCATCCCCTTGGGCAACACCGTCCGGCACCGGCACAAAGACCGTGGTGTAGCCGCCCACCACATCTGGCAGCACCAGCGCCGGGGCCACCACCGAAGGGCCGCCGTTGATGCTGGTGGTGAAACCCTGCGCCACAGTGGCCTCCGGTCCCAGGACACCCTGGAAATGGATGTAGATGCTTCCACCGCGGATGATCCCGTCCGTGCCAGACGCCGGACGCACCAGCACGACAGATGGCGCAGCGGTGTCCAACGTGACGGTGAGCGTGGTCGCATTGATGGTGGTGGCGCCGTAGCGCGCAAACGCGCCCAACGTGTGCGTTCCGGCAAGAGACCCCGTGACATCCAGGTTGGCCACGTAGGGCGGCATCACCACCTGGCTGGGTGTGCCGTCAAACGTCACGCGCACTTCATCCGGGTTGCCCAGCACGTTGAGCACCACCTGGAACCGCACGCCCACCACGGTGTTGGACGTGGGTTGCGCAATGGAGATGCCCTGGGGGCCGCCGCTGGAACCGCCCGCGCTGGATGCGCCCACGCTGGATGCGCCGACGCTGGACGCGCCCACGCTGGACGCGCCCACGCTGGATGCGCCGACGCTGGAGGAGGCGCGCGAACTGGATGGGCCACTGGACCTGCTGCTGCTCCCAGAGCCTGCCGCTGAGGAACCCGCGCGGCTGCTGGAACCCACCACGCCGGAAGACGAAGCGCCTGACGAGGACACCGCTGCACTGGTGCCCCCGCCGGAGGACGATGACGAGGACGTGCTGGTGTCCGATTCGCCGGTTGTGGCGTTGGTGCAACCCGCCGACCACACCAGCCCAACAACAATGCAGCACGCCGCGCGTTTCTGACTGTTCACGTTGCCCCCGGCCGCGGGCCCCGGCTTTGGGGAGAGGCGGCCCGGGACTTATCGCCGCCAACCGGCGGGCTGGTCCACCGACGGAATGTGTATTGAACAGGCCCACTTCTCCGACGTCATCAAGCCCGGTCAGACCGGCCAGCGGTCTGACTTTCAAACCCGGGCGCGTGCTTTGTTGTGACGGATCCATGCAGCTGTCCCCAAACCACCACCAGCCCCACACCGGGGCCCTTTGGAATGCGGGGATTCACATGCGTGGCGTGGGTTGTCTGACGGCAGTGTTGGCGGGCCTGATGGTGGTGGGTTGTTCCGGTCCGGATGATGCGGCGGGCTCGGGTTCTTCTTCCTCATCCTCATCATCCTCGTCCTCGTCCGGCGGGCGCACCTCCAGCACCGGGGCCTCCAGTTCCAGCAGCTCCAGCAGCTCGTCCTCGTCGGGAGCGCCCAACCCTTGTGAAGAGAGTGTCTTTGGTTACCCGGTGATGTTCCGCTACGAATATGGCAACGACGCTGCGGGCTCCCTGTTGAAGGTGAGCATCACGGGGGACGTGCAACTTGTGGAACGCGTGGCTGGCCAGGCGGATGTGGTGACCAACCCGCAGTTGGAGAGCGGCGCCATGAACCAGATAAGCCAGGCGCTGGACCCGGTCTTCCAGGGCACCGTGACGGAAGACATGACCATCACCAGTCCCAATGAGGGGCGCCGCGGAAGCATCACGGTGTGTACGTCTGGCTATGTTGGCGTGGCGCGCGAAGAAGGCCCCGACCCGTTGAGCGGCTACTGGCTGGTGCGCCGCAACGACGCCACCGAAGTCGCATCCCTGCGCGCGTTGGCCAACGGTCTGGTTGCCGTGGACATGCCCCAATGAGCCAGGTGCAACCACGCCTGCGCCGCCGCGCGGCGTTGGGTTGGCTGGGTGGTGCCATGGGTGCAGCCTGGACCGCGTGCACCGGTGGCGCGGAGACCACCGGAGGCATGGGTTCCTCAAGCAGCGGTGGTTCCTCTTCGTCGGGTTCTTCGTTGGCGGGGATGTCCAGCAGCGCATTGGCGCCACTTTCCTCCAGCCGGTCTCCCTATGCGCCTGCGTGTCTGTTGACGCCGCGGGAAACAGCCGGACCGTTTCCACTTACGGCCTTTGTGCAAACCACCGCCGCGGTGCGCCGGGATATCACCGAGGGGCGTCCCGGCCTCCCATTGACGCTGCGCATGCGCCTGCTCAACGTGCCCGCATGCGCGCCCATCTCCAACGCCGCGGTGCACGTGTGGCACTGTGACAAAGACGGCGTGTACTCCGGCTACGCGCAACCGGGTGTGGACGCCACGGGTGAAACGTTCATGCGGGGCATCCAGCGCACAGGTGACGACGGCGTGGCAGAATTCTCCACCATCTATCCTGGTTGGTATCCCGGCCGGGTCACGCACATCCATTTCCAGATCTACCTGGAGAACAACACTGCCGTGATGGCCACCGCAACGTCACAACTTGCGTTTCCGGATGCCATCACCACGCAGGTGTACGCCACGTCCACCTATGCCAACCGTGGGGCCAACAGCACGGTGGCGGGCGTGGCGCGGGATGCCGTGTTTGCAGATGGAAGCGTGCTGCAGATTGCAGCGGTGACGGGTGACCCCAGCGTGGGCCTCCTGGCCACCCTGGATGTGGGAATCACCGCGCCAGGTTGATCGCGCAACCCCGCCCAACGGCGGAAGAACCCGGCACCGGATTCCGCCACGGCCCTTGGTTGCGGCTCAACGCGGCCACCCTGGCATGGCGTGCTATGCCTGCGGGTGTTGCCTTGGAGGTTGCTGCACGTGCCCCAGCCCAATGAGACACCCGAGCCAAAGGCGCGAGGAACCATCTTCCTGGGGTTCCGCGCAGCGGCCGAGGACGTGTTTGGCAAAGCGGGTCTTGAAGCCGTGCGTGCTGCCTTGTCCGCGCCGGCACGTGAACGCACGCTGGGCGTTGTGGTGGCCAACGCCATGTTGCCCGAGCGGGACGTGTTGGAGTGGTACCAGGTGGTGCTGGACGGTCCGGCCCGCGGTGACGATGAAGCGTTCCGCCGGTTTTTGCGCAGCATGATCAACCATGGCTTTGGCCGAGTGCGCAAAGCGCTCCTGGTGACGTTGACGCCCTACCAGATCATGGACCGCGCGGCGGAGTTGTGGCGCCATGATCATGACACCGGGACGTTGGAGTGCAGCCACAGCCCGGGGGTGGGCGTGCTCACGCTGCGGGACCATGTCTACACACAAACGCGCGTGTCCCGGTTGGCCATTGCAGAAATCTACCGCCACTGCGGCAACCTCTCCCGCGTCAAAAAAGTCACCGAGACCCATGGCATGCAGCCCGACGGGTCGCTTCGCGTGGTCTTGACGTTGCAGTTCTGACCGTCAACGTTTGTTGAGGCGGACAAACACGGTGACGTCCCCCAGGAACAGGCGTTGGCCGTCACGGAGCTCCACGTCCTCCTTGAGCGGTTCCCCGTCCAGGGTCACCTCGGGTCCCAACAGTGCCGGCGGGGCCACGCGGCGCGCGGTCACCTTGCGCCCCAGCGTTTCCACCGTGGCCAGGAAATCCGGCACGCGAAGCCCGGTCACCTTGACGTGACAGCCCTTGTCCGAGCCAAACAGGATGGGCTCCCGTCCCAGCTGGATGGTGATGGCAGGTTTGTCCCCGCCGGGATGCACCTCCAGGTGAGGCCGGAACGCCACGGCGTCTCCCGCCTGCCCTTCAAAGTCCTTGCCCAGCGGCGTGCCCACCAACGCCAGCGCGCCATCAGACCCGGGTTGCTCCAGCGGCATGGGGGGCGGGCGCGGCCCCCCAGCGGCGGGTGCGGCGGGCTGTTCCCGGGCCGCGCTTGCGGGGTCCTCAAACAAAAGTTTGTACCCACCCACATCCAGGATGTCCCCGTGGTGCAGGGAGTCCACGCCCTTGTGGATCTTCACGGCGGTCACCGGCACCAGGCCCAGGGCGCGCCAACGCCAGCCGGAGGGTGACCGGAACACAAAAAGCCACGGGCCGTCCGCGTCGGGGATGGTGACGTCGGCTTCAGGTTCGGCGCCCACCAGGATGTCCGCGCGGTCCAGCTGGTGGCGCGTCTGTTCTGCGCCGCGCGTAAGGGTCAACACAGGCATGGGCGGGACTCCGTACCAGGACCATCACCGGGAGACGCTTGTCTCCGCAACCAGTTCCGGGGCGCGGTCCACGCGCTCAAATGCGCGCTTGAACGCCAGCACCTCCGGGGTGGTGTGGACAAACAGCTCATTGGCGTGGCGCGTTCCCAGCACCTGGTAGAACAGCGTGGCTTCCACCCGTGCGGCCGCCGCGCCGCCCTGCGGCAGCGTCACCTCATAGGACACGGTGTCCAGGCCGGGCAGGAAGTCCGGGTCACCGTTGAGCCCCACCGGCGCAAGTTGTGCTGCGTCCGGGTGGTTGGGAAGGAAGCCCGCGGGCAACAGGCGGTTGTCCTTCAGCAGCCGGGCCGCGCGGATGAGCGAGCCCGGGCGCCGGTTGGCATCATCTCCCGGGACGGACTCATAGATCTGCACTTCATCCTGGCTGGTGATGGTGTTGCGGTGCGGCTCCAACGGGCCGCCGGCGGCCTCTGACGGCAACGGCTGGCCCGCGCCATTGAGCAGGGTTCCATCCGCCCGGAACCCTCCCGAGGCCCACAACACGTTGTTGCCGGCATCCAGCACGCGCACGCGCAGGAAGACGCGGCGGGAGGGATAGCCGGTGGGAAACTTGTGTCCGGTGCCGGGATCCACCAGCACCTTGGCCCGCACGGTGGTGCTGGTGAACATCACATCCTGGAGCATGACCTGGGCGGCGTTGTTGCGCAGGTTGGCGCGCGCGGCGCCAATGACCACGTCCCAGGCGGCCGCCGGCACATCCGGTTGGAGCACCGCGGCGGGTCCCTTGAGCATGGTGGGGATGAGCGTGTTGGCGCCCACAATGAGGTGCCGCGCGTAGGGAGACCTGGCGCTGATGTTTCCAAAATCCGTTCCGTCCGGACGGCGTGCAATGCGGGTGCGAATGGCCTGTCCGTCGTCACCATTGACGTCCATGTGGCAGTTCTGGCAGCTGCGCGCGTTGGAGCCGGGGACCCCTTCGGTGGAGTAGGAGCTGGCGCGCCACTCCAGGTACGGGGATTGCTCCAGGTGCGTGGCGCCGGTTGGCGTGCCCGCGGCGTTCACCACCGGCGTGCGCAACATGTGGCAGGTGGCGCAGGTGGAGGACTGTTCAATGTGCGGCGCGTACGCGGGGGTGAAGTTCACATTGGCCTGCATGGGCATGGTGAACGGCGTCTGGTGCGGCCCGTACATCTCCCGCGTGTCCCCAATGGCGTAGTTGCCGCCGTAACTGCTCTCCAGGCCCAGGTTGGTGGCGGTGATCTGGTGGCAGAGCGCACAGGACACGCCATCCAGGGCCAGCTGGTCCCGGTCTGACGTCCCCCGCAGCTGCGCCATGGGCGTGGGAGGTGTGTTTTCCAGCGTGTGCATGGTGGACGCCATGGGCGCGTGGCAGCGCTGGCAGGTGGCCTCCAGCGTGGGGGCCAGCGCCGGAAACAGGCTGCGCTCCACCGACAGTTGCGCACGGAAGAATGGGTCACGCGCGGCGTTGGCCATCATGGTGGCGCGCCACAGGTCAAACGGCGCCACGGCGTTGCCGCTCAGGTCCCGCATGGCGGTGGCGCTGGCGTGGTTGGCGTGGCACTGCGCGCAGGCCGTGCTGGTGGCAAAACGGCCGTCCCGGACATCCCGCGTGGCGGCCAGCGCCACAAAGCTGGCGTCCACCCCCGCGGCATCCACCCCGCCGGACGCCGAGGCATCCAGGCCGGTCTGGCCACCGTCTGAGGGGTTCACGGCGGCGTCCGGGGTCCCTTGGCCGCCATCCCCGCCCGCCACAGACGCGTCCACGGCGGAGGCGGTGGCTGCGTCCGGAGTCTCTTCACCAGGGGTAACGGTTCTGGTGGTGCACGCCACGGCCAACGCCATCAACGCCACCGTGCACCAACAACGGCCAGACTCCACGTGGAACTCCTCTCAACAGCGCGCCGCATGATGCGACGCGCCCCCTGCGTCCATCAATGTGGGCAAAGGAACGCGGGCGCAGTGGGGAAAACGCGAAAGTGGTTCGCGCTGCGCACTGCGGTCCCAGTTTGAACGGCGCGTTGGGTTCAACGGCTGTAGTCCACCGTGATTTCCAGGGCATCCACCGCGGTGGCTGCGGCCTGGCCGCTGGCCACGCTGTCCACGCGCAGGGAGATGGTGGCACGGCGCGGGTCCACACAGTCCTGCGCACCGGCGGTGATGGTCACCGGCGGCACCGGTGCGGGAGAACTGGATGGCGCCGTGTTTTGCGTGCCGGCGGTCCACGCGGCGTTGACGTGGTGGAACACCTGGGCGCGCGCGCCGCTGGTGCCGCCGGCCACGGTGACGGCGTGGATGCGGTTGAATTGCGCCGCGCCAACGCTGGACACGTCCACGTCCCACACCACACCGGCCTGGCGCGCGGCTGGCGCGGCGGTGAACGTCCAGCTGTTGACGCCGTCACCACGCAACAACAGGCCTTGCCGAGCGGGGTCATACGCCAGGGATGGGTTCCCCAGAGCGCGCGGCTGGCCGTCCCGCAGGCCGTCCCGTGGCTGGCCGGCGGCGGGCTCGCCGTGTTCATCCAGCAGGCGTGTCCACGCGTTGTCCTTCCACAGCCACGCGTCCGCCAGAAAGGCACACCGGGCCAGCGCGCTGGTGCAGCTGTTGTCCACGCCGCCGTAAAGCACCACCCCACCCAGGTCCGGGCTGTACTCCAGCGCATGAAGCGCCCGTGCGGACGGCCGCAACGCACCTTGGTTCACAAGTGACCAGGTTCCGCCCTCGTAGGACCACAGGTCACCCAGCACCGAGGGTTCATCCTCGCCGCCAAACAAGTAGGTCCGGCGGTTCACCGGGTCATGGGCCATGGCGGCTCCAGAGCGGCGCGGCGGACTGCCCGTGGCATTGGTCCAGGTGTTTCCGTCAAAGAGCGCGGAGCTGCTGGTGGGAGACGTTTGCCCGGCCAGTTTTCCGCCGTGGACCAACAGCACCGTGCGCCCGGCGCTGGCACTCCATGCGGGAGCGGCGGCATGCAGGCGGCGCCATTGCGGCGCGGGCGCGTCCGGCAGGCGCGTCCAGCCCTGCCCGTCAAAGGACCAGACATCCTGGCATCCACCGGCGGAACACGCGTCCGCGCCGGTGTCATTGATGCCTCCCAGAAGGAGGATATGCCCGTCGTCCGGCATCCAGGTGAACGTGTGACCCACGCGCCCCGCCGGCACGCCGGCAGGGCCGGCCACGGTGTCCAGCATGGTCCAGGTGGCGCCGTCCCAACGCCACACAGGGTCGGTGGGACGTCCATTGGTGCCGCCAAACAAAAAGACGGACTTGGAAGGCGGGAACGGCGCCATGGGCCGTTTCCCCGCCACCGCGGTGATGCCCGCAATGGTGGAGAGCGAGGCGGGAACCAGGTGCGCGGGAGAGGTCCACAACGCGCGCCATGGGCCTGTGACGGCGCTGCGTTCCCAGAGCGTTCCTGGCGCATAACCCAACACGCGTGGGTTGGTGGTGTCCGCCGTCAGGCTGAGCACGCTGGGTGGTAGAACGCCCGCGTCTGGTGACGCCAAGGCAACCCAGCCGCCGTCTCCCTGTTGTTCCCAGGTATCACGCAGCAGGCAGCGTCCATTGACCAGTTCTTCCTGGACCCCGCAGCCACCGCCCATTGGCCGCGACCCGCCTGCCAACCACACCGTGTCCCCTGACGGTGCGGCGACCATGGCGTGTTGCGCGCGCGGTCCCGGGGTGTTGGGCGGTTCACCACCGTAGAGCCATTCCACGCCGTTCCAGTCCCAGCGGTCCTGGTAGGAACATTTCTCCGCCGCGTTTCCAGTGGTGCCCGCGGGACACACGCCGTTTTCCAACAACGCACCACCGCCAAACATGGTGACCACGCCACGTTGCGCGTGGAAGGCCGCCGCGGATTGGGTGCGCGGGGGTGGCGCATCAAACGGCGCAATGGGTTGGTTGGTCCAGGTCACGCCGTCAAACGTCCAGGTGTCCTGCAGCACCACGCCTGCGTCGGTTCCCTCGCTGCGCAGGCCGCCAAAGAGCACCGCCTGTTGGCGGGTGGGGTCGTACGCCAGCACGGGGTTCTCGCGCCCCGGAGGTTGGACGCCACCGTCGTGGGCGGTCCAGTCCACCCCATCAAACGTCCAGCTGCGCACCGGGTTGCATATCCCGGTGAGGGACGGCTGCGTTCCATCCGGACACACTCCGCCGCCACCAGCGGGCACAGAACCGCCGGACAACAGCGTTGTTGCGGTGGCGGCGTGGAAGGCCAGGCCAAAACCGGCGCGCGGGTCCGGGTGGTGCTGCGGGTCTGCGTGCTGCCATCCTTCCACGTTGTCCCACCACCAGGTCTCCATGGTGCGTTCCAGGACCCCGCCCACCAGCAGCGCGCGGTTGCGTTGCGCGTCATACGTCAACGCAAAGGCACTGTTGACGCCCACCGGCGCGCGGGTGACGCCAATCCATGGGTCATCCGGGGTGGTGTCCACGGCGAGCGTGGTGCCATCTGCGCTGGTCACGGCGGCGCGCTGGGGTGTGGATGCCGTGCTGGAGGTGCTGGAGGGTTGCGGCGCGCCTTGGGACAACCACCGTGACGCCGTGAGTTGGTGGGGGTTGGGTGGATAACCTGGGCCATCACGCAGCGTGGCCACCCACTGGCCCTGGGACACCGCGGCGGGCACGCTGCGGTTGCCGGCGCGGTCCCGAACCACCACCAACACCCCTGGCGCATCCTGGTTGAGCAGGGTGACCTGGCCGTTGGGGACCATCCCATCCAAGCCGGTGTCCGCCGTTCCCAGAAGTGCGCCCAGACCGCCGGTGCCAAGGCCAGGGAGGTAGACCTCCAAAGACGCGCCTTCCTCCAACGCGTCAGGTGCGCGCACCGCAAACAACGGTGGCGCCTGTTCATTGGTGCCCCAGGGTTTGCGCACGTGGACCATGTTGGCCGCGTTGACGGCGGGGGCGCTGGTGTCCAGGTGGATGGTGCCAAGGTCCAGCGTGGACACATTGCCCACGCTGTCCTCCAGTTGCCCAGCGACAATCAGCGGGCCATCCGCCTGGCTGGCGGGTGGAACGTACTCCAGCACGTGGAACGCCTCCCCCGCGCCGCCCATGATCAGCGTGGCGGACGCGCTGCCCACAGTGACCGTCGGAGCCACGCGCAGCCGTTCGCTGGACCAGAACGCAATGCGCACCGCAGGCACCAGGTTGCCCTGGAACGGCTGGCGGGCAAGGAAGACCTGGTCGGGGGACACCATCGCGCGCGTGTTTCCGTCGGTGCGCACCAGTGATGCGGCAGAAAGAAGGCCTGGCCCCTGTTGGTCCACCAGCACCGAGGTTCCTGCGTTGGTGCGGTTGCCTGCTGCATCCACCACATCAACCACCACCGACACATAGCCGTCCATATCCAGTGCACACACCGCGTAGTCCCAGACATACAGGAACCGGCCATTGCCCAGCGCCTGAGGGCCCATGACGTTGGTGACCGGGCCACAACTTCCCAGGCGCGGGGCGGGCGTTGGTGCGGGCAACGCGGGGTTCACCGCCAGCACCAGCGTGATGCGCACGGTGTTGAAACCAGGACTTGCGCTCACGCGTTCGGTGCCGCCAGGCATGGCGTTGAGGGCCACAAAAGACTCCACCACGGGGAGCTGCGCCATGATGTCAAACGGCTCACCAGGGACATCCGCCGCAGACCCGTTGCCCGCGGTGTCCGTGAGGGAAAATGCAACGCTGTAACGGCCCGCATCCTGGGTTTGCACCACGTGTTCGTACCGGAACGTGGTGGGACTCACGGCGACACCGGGCCCAAAAAAGTCCGTCACCACGGTGTTGCCCCGCGTCACGCTCGGCACCGGAGGCGCTCCACCCCGCAGCGGCTCCGACGTCACCAGCGTGTACTCCACGGTGGAACCCAGGCCATACAGCGGATTTCCAGGGGACGCGCGCCCGGTGGGCGGTGTGGTGTCCCGCGCCACCGTGGCCACGCCCAGGGGGCTGGGTACCCGGTTCTCATCCAACACGCGCACAAACAACTGCGCCTGGCAGGGGCTCTGGCACTCCGGAAGCATCACCTCCGCCACGGTGGCGGTGTGCATCATCCCCGTGGTCTGTGCCGGCACATCCAGCGCCGCACATTCGGTGGGGGGCTGGGTGAACTCGGTGGTGGCCGAAAACTGCACACACCCGCCGCGGTCCGTTTGCAGGGTGAGCCGTGCGCGGGAGGTGTTGATGGGCGTGGTGAGCACGTTGCCCTGCGCGTCCACAAACGCCACGCCTTCCAGGCGCGGGCGCGGGACAATGGGCACCAGCACGTCCACGGTGTTGGTCTGCGCGCTGCGGGACGGCTTCAGCACAAACGTCTGGGAGAGGCCATAGAAGAGCAGCTGGCTCAGCGGCGCGTCGTCCTCGCGGAACTCCACAATGACCACAAGTTCCTTGTCATTGGGGACGTCCTCAAACGTGAGCGCCTCCTGGGACGGGTAGCGTACCGGACCCGCGGCCCCTTCCTGCACGCCGGGCACGCGCGGGTCCACGCGGGACTCCAGACGCCCAAAAAGAAACACGTCCCGCGCAAACTCCGGCCGGCCACCTTCCCAGCTGAACCGGATGTTGACCTGCCCTGGTTTCCACGCGCCCGGCAACGAGGACTGCAGCCGCGCGGGCCATTCGGACACGGGCCCGCACGACGTGGCCAAAACGCCCGTGCACAACAAGAGACCAAGCCGCCGGCAAAGGTCATTCCGCAATGGACACCCCCACGCTGCCGGTTTCCGGCGGCCGGCTGGTCCACGCGCCAATGGCGCCCGCGCCGCCCACCGTGGTGGCGCCCACCAACGCCAAGGCACCCAGCGCTGCGCCGGCGGAGACCCCCGCAATGATGCTCCACACCCACCAGCGCTGGTACCAACGCAGCGGCACCGCCTCCAGGGCCGCCCACACGGCGCTGGTGTCGTCGGGCTCCACGTAGACTTCACCGGCCCACGCCAAAAAGCCGCTCTTGCGCACCTCCACCTGGTGCACGCCCGCCGTCAGGCTCTCCACCGGAGGAAGCGGCACATTCCCCACCGCGTTGCCATCCACAAAGACCTGCGCGTTGTCTTCATTGCAGCTGATGGACAACGCGCCCGGCCGCGTGACGGTGACCCCAAGCAGCTTGCGCGCCGCCTGTTTCACCGCCCGGATGAGTTGTTCCTCCGGCCCGCGGAAACTCTCCGTCACGCGGTTCTCCACGGTGGTGTCCTTCACAGAGATGAGCCGGAGGCTCACCACGTTGGCGTCTGCCAGTTTTCCCACGGTCCCCACCACCAGTTTCTCCACGCCAAGTGCGCCACCAATCTCCGCCAGGCAACTGGCCTCATCACAGCCCGCCATGGCCTTGGTGGCCTGCATTTGCAGGATGGCCTCAATGTCATCCTTGGAGATGACGCTGGTGCCGTCCACCCGCTTGACCTCGCTGGACAACACCTGGGTGAGGTTTTGGGTGAGTGTTGCGTCCACGCCATTGGCCACCAGGTCCATCACCGCAAGGGAGACTTTTTTCCCGGTGGGCAGCTTGAAGGTGCCGGCCGCCGGCGTTTCGGCAGACCATCCCATCAGGCGCGCCACCAGTTGTTTGACCGCGTCTGGAAGCCCAGGAAGATCATCTGCGGTGACGCCCACGCGGTTCACCACGTTGGCCGTCTTGGCTTCCACCAGCGCGGCGTTGAGCGTGTACTGTTTTCCAATGCGTCCCAGGCTGGCGCTCACCACCTGGTCGGCGCCGGCGCCCAGGCTGAGTTCGGCCACGCAGCTGAGGTTGCTGTCACAACCCATGAGCGAGCGCATCTGTTCGTGGGTGGCCAGCTGCTGCACGTCCTCCATGGTGAGGATCTTGAGTTCCGGACGCCCAGACAGGCTTTCGGCCAACAGCATGGTGACCTGGCGGGCGGCCTGCTCCTGCACGTTGGTGGTCTTCACCGGCATCACCAGGATGGTGCGTGGCGGGGCCGCGGCAGCAGGCGCCGGCTCCTGCGCCCACGCCGCGGACGCCAGCGCGCAGCACACAACCGTGACGCAACAGCGCAGCACCATGGGTCCCTCCCCAGCAAAGAAGATGCAGAAGGAGGAGAGGGTGCGTGGGCCCGCAGTGTCAAGATGAACCGGCGGGGCGCCGCATCTGGGTATTGATTGGGGTGGGGCAATTTCGCACCTTTCCGCCGTGATACACGCCGCTTGAAACACGCGCGCCGGGTGCCATGGTCAACACCTTTGTGATGGCGGCTGCGGCATGCGGGACATGGAGGGGCGCATGGCATGTGGATGGCGCTGGACGTGGGCAGTGGCGTGCGCGGTGTTGGGCTTGGTGCAGGCGCCAGACGCGCGCGCGGCAGAAATCCGGTGGCGCAATGCCGCAAGCGGCAACTGGTTTGACGGCGCGGCGTGGGAAGGTGGCGCGGTCCCCGGCGCGGCGGATGTTGCCGTGTTGGACCAGGCGGGCGCCAACCACGTGGTGACGGTGAACGGGTCACCCACGGTGGCGGGCATCCGCCTGGGGTCCCCCAACGTCACCCTGCGGGCACAATCCGTCACGCTCACCGTGTCTGGTCCCCTGGAGGTGCAGGACGGCACGTTGGACCTGCGGGCGGCCACGTTGTCCGGCGCGGGCGCCCTGACGGTGGCGGGCGCGCTGGTGTTGCGTGAGGTGGTGACCATCAACCTGCCCATCACCAGCAGCGGCACCACCACGCTCCAGGCAGACGGGACCTACGGCCACGCCACGGTCACGGCCAATGCCGCGTGGCTCAACACCGGCACGGTCTCTCTCACCACCTCAAGCATCTACTACAACGCCACGCTTGCCATGGGCGCGGGCGTCCAGTTCACCAACGCCGTGGGCGGCACGCTTCAGTCACTGGCGGGTAGTGGCACCACGCGTTTTCTCAGTGGAAACTTCCTCAACCAGGGCACCGTCCTCATTGGCAATGCCACGCAGCTGGGCGCGGGCACCTACGTCAATGAAGGAATCTGGCGCATCACCGCGGATTCGGTGACCATGGCGGGTGCCGGCCGCGTGTTCCGCCAGACCAGCGGAACGCTGGAGGCTGGTGCAGGCGGTTTTGTGGCCAACGCGTCCCGCGTGGAATTTTTGGGCGGTGACGCCACCGGGACGCTCTACCTCAACGGCGCCACGTTGCAGGACCAGTCCAACGGAACGGGAAATTTTGTGGTGTGGGGAAGTTCCACGCTGGAAGGAAACATTGCTGCCGGCCAGACCGTGACGGTGCAGGCCCACGGGTCGGTGGGGCACGCGGTGCTGAGCCATGCCACAGGGTTCACCAACCGCGGGACCATCCACCTCACCAGCAACACCATCTACTACAACGCAACCCTGGCGGTGACGGCGGGAGAAATGTCCAACCTGGGCACGGTCACCACACAGGTGGGCAGCGGCGCCGGCCGCATCATTGCCGCCAGCTTCACCAATGATGGCACCATGACGTTCAACCATGACGTCACGTTGAGCAAGACCAATGGCGTCTTCAACAACCGCCTGTCCATGGCCACCGCGGCGGGTGCGTCGGTGTCACTCAGTGGAAACGGCCAGCGCTTCAACCAGGTGTCCGGCTTGTTGGCCAACACCGGTGGTGTGACGGTGGACAATGCCACGTTTGATTTTTCTGGAGGCACCGTCACCGGCAACCCGGTGCTGGTGCGCGGCGGTGCGTTGCTGGTGAGCAGCACCGGGGCCGGCAGCATCACGGCCCGGGGCACGGTGTCCTTCACCGGGAACCTTGCGGCCACCCAATCCCTGCTGGTGCAGGGGGATGGGAGCTGGGGGCATGCAGTCCTCAATGTGCAGGGGGACGCCTTCAATGCCGGGACCATCACGTCAACCACCAACAGCATCTACTATTTCTCCTCCATCAACATTGGCGGGACGCTCACCAACGCGGGCACGCTCACCTTTGCCGCCGGCGTTGGCGCCAACCGGTACGTCAACGGCAACGTGGTCAACACCGGCACGGTGGGCGTGGCCAACAGCACCTGGATGCAGGGCACCGGCGCGCTGTTTGAGAACCAGGGCACGGTGGTGGTGGCCGCTGGTGTGACGTTGACGGTGGACGCACGTGGCCAGACCTACCGCCAGGCGGCGGGGCAAACAGACGTGGACGGAACGTTGTGGGTGCGCTCGGCGGAACTGGAGCTTACCGGAGGTGACATTCTGGGGACCATCCACCTTGCTGACGCCGCGTTGTTCCTGGCCAGTGAAGGGTCCGGAACGCTGGTGGCGCGCGGCAGCTGCACGGCGGAAGGGGATGTTCCCGCGGCGCTCACCGTCCGGGTGCAAGGGGACGGCAGCCAGGGTCACGCGGTCACCACCTGGGCCAACGCGTTCAACAACCGCGGCACCATCCTGCTGGATGCCAACACCGTCTACTACAACGCCACGCTCAATGTGACGGCGGGGGTCTTGCTCAATGACGGCCAGGTGCGCGCCATTCCCGGCTCCGGGACCAGCCGGTACGTCAACGCGTCTGTGACCAACCGGGGCCAGTTCACCGCGGACTATGACGTCAACTTCAACAAGACCGGCGCGGTGTTCATCAACCAGGGGCAGGTTGATGTGGCGGCCGGCCGGGCCATGTCCATCAACGGCGCCGGTCAGACATTCCGCCAGGAGTCTGGCTCCATCCTGGCGGATGGTGGCTTGCACGTGTTGGACGCCACCACATTGCTGCTGGGCGGCGCGGTGGCCGGCGGCCTGGGGCGAATCTATGCGCGCAACGGGAGTGTGACGTTTGCCGCCGGTGCCACCGGCGGCGTGCTTGCGCGCGGGACCGTGACGTTGGCGTCAGATATTTTTGTGGGGCAGTGGCTCACGTTGGAGGGTGACGGCGGGGTGGGGCATGCCACGCTCAACCACGCCGGCCCGCTGGCCAACGGCGGTGCGCTCACGTTGACCACCAACACCGTCTACTACAACGCCACCGTCAACAGCGGGACCATCACCAACACGGGCAGCATCACCTCAGCTGGAGGTTCCACCAGCCGCACCATCAACGCCACGCTCTTGAACCAGGGCGTGTTCACTGCAGGCTACCCGGTGACGTTGGGGGTTGCCGGCGCGGCCCACGTCAATGATGGGTTGTTCAACGTGGGTGCCACCGTGACCTTGGTGGGTACTTCGTTTGAAAACCGCCAGACCGGCACCTTGTCCGGCACCAGCACGTTCAACGCTGGAACGCTCACCATCCCCACGCCGGGAACGCTCAACCCCGGCGGTGCGCCCGGCAACCTGGTGCTGCAGGGCGGGCTGGCCATGGATGCAAACACGCGCTTCAACGCCGAGCTGGGCGGCACCACGCCGGGCACCGGTCATGACCGCCTGCAGGCCAACCGCCCGGTCTCCATCAACGGCACCCTCACCATCTCCCTGGTCAACAGCTTTGCTCCCGCGGTGGGGCAGACCTTCCAGGTCCTCACCTGCAACCCGTGCAGCGGTGCCTTTCACACCGTCACCGGACCGGACATCTCATCCACGGGTGCATTTGAGGTCCAGTACACCTCCACTGCGGTCACCGTGCGCATCTCCCGTCTTCCGTCTTTTGTGTTGACCACCTCCACGCCCACGCCGGTGGCCGGCGTCCCGCTGGACCTCACCGTCCAGGCGGTGGACGTCAACAACAATCCAGACCCCACGTACGTGGGGAGTGTGTTGTTTTCCTCGGCGGACAGCGCGGCGGAGCTGCCGCTGCCCTACACGTTCACCGCAGCGGACCTGGGGCAGAAAAGTTTCCCCGGTGGCCTGACCATGCGCACCGCGGGCCCCATGCTGGTTCGGGGCATCAGCGGGGAGAACACCCTCATGCGCGGCAGCGTGGTCCTCAATGTGAGCGCCAGCGCCGTCAATGCAGATGTGTCCACCATCAACGCCGCGCCCAATTCCCTGGAGGCCAATGGGGTGGCGCAGTCCACCATCACCGTGACGCCCAAGGATGACTTTGGAAACAATGTTGGCGCCGGGCATACCGTGGCCATCACCACCACCCTGGGAACCCTGGTGGGCGCGGTGGTGGACGTTGGCAACGGGACCTACACCCAACAACTCCAGGCAGGTCTGACGCCGGGAAACGCCAACGTGCGGGCCACGGTGGACGGCGTGTTGCTGTCCACGCAGCGCCTGGTACAGCTGCGGCAGGACACCACCGCGCCTGGGCCCGTGGTGCTCAGCGCGGCAGCGGTGGGTTCAAGCGTGGTGAATCTCGCGTGGACACCTTCCGGTTCGCCGGATGTGGTGGGCCACCTGGCCACGCGCTGGGACACAACCACTGCCCAGCCCGCGGTGGACGTGGGGAATGGCACCACCGCACCGGTCACCGGGCTCACCGCGTGCACCAGCTACGGCTTCACCGTCTCACCCCGTGACGCCGCGGGGAACCTTGCCCCGGCATCCAACCGCGTGGACGTGCGAACGCACCTGGATGGTGACCCGGAGGCCGCCACCGGGCTTACCGCCACGCCGCATGACCAGTACGTAACGCTGTCCTGGAGCGCCTCACCTTCGTGTGACGTGGTGACCTACAGCGTGCTGCGTTCCAACAGCGCGGGTGGGCCGTATGCCCCGCTGGCGCAGGGGCTCACCTCAACCAGCCACCAGGACCTGTTCCTGACCAACGGCACACCGTACTTCTACGTGGTGGTGGCGGTGGACTCAGAAGGCCGCGGCAGCACACCATCTGGTGAGGCCACCGCAACGCCCGCCGGCGAGCCACCCGGTGCGCCGGTGGAAAACCTTGCAGCAACCGCGTTGCCGGCCGGCCGCATCCGCGTGGACTGGACGCCACCACCGGGAGCGCAGGTGACCACCTACCGGGTGTACCGCAGCAACGCGCCCATCCTGGCGCTGGCTGGGGCCACCCAGGTGGGCACACCCACGGCGGCAACGTTTGAGGATCTCCCACCATCCGACGGGACGTGGCACTACACGGTGACCTGGCTCAACGTGGTGAACCGCGAGAGCCTGCCGGCAGCGTCGGTGTCTGCAGTGGGTGACCGGGGCGGGCCCACCGCGGCGGTGAATGTGGAGGGCCGCACGGCGCTTGGGGTGGGAACGTTTACCGCCACGCTCACCTTGAGTGAGGACCTCCCGGCAGATCCCACGTTGTCCTTCCAGTTGCCCGGGGGAACTGCGCAGGTGTTGGTGTTGGTGCCGGATGCCGTGGACCCGCGCGTCTACACGGCGGTGGTCCAGGTTCCCGCCGGAACCACGGCGGGCAATGCCGTGTTTGCGTGGACGGGAACGGATGGCGCGGGGAACACGGGCAATACCTTCACCGCCGGTGGGGCCATTGCCGTGGACGGCGTGTCACCCACGGCGCGCATTGTGACCGCACCGGCATCCCCCGTGCGCGCGGGCAGTGTGCTGGTCACCGTGGAAGCTGTGGAATCATTGGGCGCGGCGCCCGGTTTGACGTTCACGCCGCAGGGTGGGGCGCCGGTGGCGCTCACCGCGGTGGGCTCCGGCGCGCAATGGACGGCGGTGCTGGAAGTCACCAGCAGCACAGGGGATGGCGTGGGGCAGTTTGCGGTCACCCTGCAGGACGCCGCCGGAAACCCCGGCGCCACCCTCACCGCTGGCGCGTTGCTCACGGTGGATACGGTTGCCCCCGGCGCGCCGGATGGCGTTGTGGTGGGCACGGCAACGTTGGGGCAACTCACCGTGACCTGGAATGCGCCGGTGGGTGAGACCGGACTCCGCTACTGCCTGTACCGGGATTCCACTGTCATCACCGACGTCACAGCACGGACACCGGTGCGCTGCGATATTTCCGCCACCACCACGCAGGACCTGCCCCCCGGTGATGGGACCTGGCACTACGTGGTGACCGCGGTGGATGTGGCCGGGAACGTTGGGCCCGCGTCAGCCAGCGCGTCTGGTGTGAGTGATCAACTCCCTCCGCAAGCGCCCACCAACCTGGTTGCGGTGGTGATGGGCGGGCAGGTCACGCTCAGCTGGGATGCGCCTGGTGGCGAGCCCGCGGCCAGCTACGCGGTGTACCGGGACACCGTGCCCTTTGGTGGCAGTGTGGGAACCCGCACGCCGGTGTTGTCCGGCGTCACCGCGGTCACCGCCGTGGATGCGCCCGCCGTGGAGGGGTTGTTCATCTATGTGGTCGTGGCCTTGGACGCCGTGGGACTGGCGTCTGCGCCGTCCAATGAGGCAAACGCCACGGTGGACGTGGAAGCGCCACGCATTGAGGTTGCCGGCGTTCAGGATGGGGTGCACCGCAACGGGCCGGTCACGGCGCTCATCACCGTCACCGACCTCACGCTGGACACCTGGAGCGCCACGCTCAATGGCCAGCCGTACACCTCCGGCACGCCGGTGACGGCGGAAGGAAGCTACACACTGGCCATCACCGCGCAGGACCAGGCGGCACACACGGCCAACCGCACCATCACGTTTGTCATTGACCTCACCGCGCCGGTCATCCGCTTTGAAGGCGTGGCCAATGCCGGTCTTTATGAGACGCCGCCCACGGTCAACGTGGTGGTGGAGGATCTCTATCCCGCTGCCACACTGCTTACGCTCAATGGCCGCCCGTTCACCAACGGCGCCCTGGTGGAACAGGACGGCGGCTACACGTTGACGGCCAACGCCGTGGACCGCGCGGGCAACAGCACCAACGCGTCCATCACATTCACCGTGGACCTCCCGCCGGCCATGGTGGCCTTGGCGCACGCCGTGGTGACGAACGCCGAGGTGAGGCTGAGCTGGAGCGCGTCATTGGACGCGGATGTGAGCAGCTACCGGGTCCGCCGCAATGGCCAGGTGGTCTACACCGGCGCGTCAAGAGACATTGCCGTGGGTCTCCCGCCGCCGCGCGGTGAGGTGCTCACGCTGGATGTGGCGGCGTTGGATGCGGCCGCACATGAAGGCGCGCCCCGCCGCATCCTGTTGCACCCGGTGCGTCTGGTCCTGGCCGGTTACGGGACCGCAACGCCAGATGGGCGGCAGGCGCTCACCCACGGGTATTTTGATCCCTTGCGTTTCCAGTTGGTCAACGACGACACCGAGGCCCTGGAGCTGGGTCCCCTGGATGTGGTGGTGCGCGATTACGAAAACAACGTGCGCTGGGATGAGACCGGCGTGGATACGGTGGCGGTTGGGCCGTTGAGCACCGCGCCGGTCACGCGGGTGATGCCCACCCATCCGGACCTGGTGGGGGACAACAACCGCGTGGAGCTTGCCCTGGCGCTCCCTGGCACGCCCGGTTCATCCGCCGAATACCGCACGTCCTTCCCCATCACCGGCCGCTTCCCGCCCGGCGCCACGCTGGAGGCTGTCCACGCCACGCTGGTGCGCGGGTTTGAAGGGGAGATTGCCATCAAGGTGAACAACCACGGCGGCGCAGACCTGCAGGTCATCAACCAGAAGGGTGGCCCCACCGACGAGATGGTGGTGCGCCTGCTGCATCCGGACCTCACGGTGTTGGCCAGCGCGCAGGTCAATGATGACCTGTCCGGGGTGGCCGCGGGCGGCCGCCGCGTGACCACGTTGGCGCCGGGTGGTGTGCGCACGTTTGTGCCGGTGCGCCTGGTCATCCCGCCCGGCTCCCCGGACAACATCATCCTGGAGGTGGTCACCCAGCCGGTGCATCACGCGCTGGATACGCCCCGGGCCATTGTGGGTGACGGGTTGAGGGCCACGCGCCTGGTGAGCGTGGTTCCGCCGCCGTACCTGGTGACCGCCACCACGGACCAGCCGGTGTACAGCCAAGGAGACACGGTGTTCATCTCCGGCGTGGCCACCGCCACCTCAGACGGGCAACCCGCAGCGGATGTCACCGTGAAGCTGGTGGTGTCCTGGCGGGGTTTCAAACGCACCCACTTTGTGCGGACTGACGCGTTGGGGGCCTACACGTTTGCGTTCCGTCCCGCCCCCACCGACGCGGGCGTGTTCACCGTCAGCGCCACCCATCCCAGCGTGGTGGTGGAAGAAACGGACGCCACGTTCACCATCAACGGGCTGGACCTGAGTCCGGACCTGTTCAATCTCACGCTGGTCAAGAACAGCAGCTGGACGGTGGATTTCACGTTGCGCAACACGGGCCAGACGCCATTGTCCGGCGTGGGCCTGGTGGTGGAGGACGCGGCCCCCAATGATGGCGTAGGCGCCACGGTGGACGTGGTTGTTCCCAACGTGCTGGCGGCGGGTCAGGTGCTGGCGGTGCCCGTGACGTTCACCGCGGCGTTGACCGCACAAAATGCGGCGCAGCTGGTGTTGCACGCGGCGAGCGCAGAGACGGGGGAGCGCGTGGCCACGGTGGACGTGCACCTTTTTGCGGCAGAGCCCATTCCGCGTTTTGACCCGCAGAACATCCAGCTGGGCGTGCTGGCCGGCAACAGTGAGCTGCGCAGCGTGCGCATCACCAATGAAGGCTTTGACGTCTGGGAGAACGTGCGCATCACCGTCCCGCCGGCGTTCCCCTGGCTCACCGTTCCCACCGGCCGTGGGCCCTTCAGCCTGGCGGTGGGCGCCTCCACCAGCTTTGACGTGTTGATCATGCCGCCGGCGGGGACACCTTCGGTCAACGTGGTGGACGCGCTCACCTTCACGTCAGACAACCTGGTCAACGTGCCGTTCCCCATGAACGTGCGGGTCACCACATCCGCCGTGGGCAGCGCGGACATCAAGGTGACCAACCTGGTCTACGCGCTCACCGACCCGGGCCGCCCGGTTCCCAACGCCGCGGTGACGCTGCAAAGCCTGGACCTCTACACCATCAGCCATGTGCGCCAGACCGGCGCGGACGGGCATGCGCAGTTCACGGACATTCCGGCAGGCCGTTACCAGTATTGGGTGCGCGCCAGCGGCTTCAAAGGCGCCGAAGTGGAAGGCGCGGTCCCGGACCAGGGTGAAATCACCATCACGCAGGAACAGACGGTGACGTTGGACGTGGGGCTCATGGAGACGTTTGTGGAGGTCAACTGGAGCGTCACGCCCACCAGCATCCAGGATGAATATGACATTGAGGTGGAGACCACGTTTGAGACCACCGTGCCGGTACCCGTGGTGGAAATCATCCCCGCACGCCAGACGTTTGACCTGGCGCCGGGGGAGACCGCCACCGGGCAGATTGAGGTCTTCAACCTGGGGCTGGTGAGCGCCTGGGACCTGGATTTGAGCTTTGAGCAGGACCACTACCTGGACATCCAGTTTGCGGTGGACCGCATTGCGGAGCTTCCGGCGCGCTCCAGCATTGTGGTCCCGTTCACCGCGCACCTGCGCACGCACGGAAGCCCGCCGCCCACGCCCTGCACCACGTATGAGGCCAGCGGCGGGTACGAATGGCGCTGGTACTGCACCACCGGCGGGTACTGGGAGCACCGGCGCAGCCTGGGCTTCAACATCCAGGTGCGCAGCCACGAGGTGAACGTGAGCGTGTCCCCCAACCCGGTGACGCGCGCCATCTTCTACAACTGCCCGGGCTTTGAGAACGGCAACAGCGAGGTTCCGCCGGAGTTCACGGTGACGTCCAGGGACGGGGCCAACATTGAGGTGTGTGACTGCGGCCGGGTCACCACCGCGGGCGTGGGCCTTCCCACGCTGTCCGGGTTGCTGGATGACTTCCGGGATGACCTCAATGAACAGTTTGATGGATACGTGGGTGACGTGTTGGACCGCGTGGGCGTGCCCAGCTGGGATGATGTCCAATCCGGTGCGGCGGACGCCGCGGGTGAGGCGGCGTTTGGCCCGGACTGGCCGGCGGTGAAAGACGCGCATGAGAGGCTGGAAGGCCTCAAGGATGACGCAGACGCCGCCGCCGGGACCATGGGACAGATGATGGACCTCTACAACCAGTCGGTGTGTGAGAGCCAGGACATGGGGGACAACCTCCATTCGCTCATGACCACGCTGGCCAATGAGGCGGCAGACGCCGTCATCAACAAAGCGTTGGAGCGCACCACCGGGGGGCTGTTGGCGTTCAACAAGGCCTACTCCAACTTTGACAGCACCTGCCTCTCCCCCGGGCAGACCTCCCGCGCAGATGTGCCGCAGCAGGAAACCAGCTTTGGGCTGGGCACCATGGGGTTCAGCGTGGCGGCGGGTTGCGGCGCGGGCCGCACGGGGTCCTGTTGTCCGGTGACCGTCACGTACGTGGACTACACCGTCATATGCACCGGGCTCACCGTGAGCTCCCGGCAGAGTACCGGCGGAGGAAGACGCCAATGGAGCCAGGGGGATCCCATTGGTTCCAGCGGTGGTCCTGGTGGTGGCTACGGAAGCCAGGGAGGGGTGTGCACGCGATGAAAAACCTCCTGGGAATGATGATGGCCGTCTTGATGTGGGCGGGTTGCCTCAACGCGCAACAACAGGCGCGCCAGGGTCTGGAACGTGCGCTGGCGGCGGGCGCAGCGGCGTACGCACCGTCTGAACTGGGGATGGCCCGGACCGCCATGGCAGATGGTGCGCATGAACGCGCGCTGGAACACGCCAACGCCGCAACAGCGCGGGCCACGCTGGTGCGCGGAACGGTGGCGTTGCGCCAGGCGCAGCAGCGCGCCGAACAGGAGACGTTTGAAAGCGGGCGCAAGGCCGAGGTCACCGAACATGCGGACCTGCGTGACCAGGTCAAACGCGCACCGTTGCCGCCGGGCACCACGCAGTTGGATGCCCACGCAGTGCACGCGCTGGTGAAGGCCGGGAAGGCGCGGGTGGTGGACGTGCGCAGTGCGCAGGCGTTTGCGCTGGGGCACGTGGGCGGCGCGTGGCGCCTGTCGGCGTTGGAGTTGCGCCACACCCCGCTGGACACCGGCGTGACGTGGGTGTTGTACGGGCAACACGGGGATGACGCGGCGCTGAAGGAGGCATTGGATGTCCTCCACGCGCGTGCGGTGAAGCCGGTGGCGGTGCTCCATGGTGGACTCACCGCCTGGCAACACGCGGGTCTTCCGTGGGCTGGAGGGCAGGTCAGGCAGGACGTGGCGCCGGCGGGTGGGGTGGACGCGCACGCCTTGGCCACACGTCTTGCCGCGCGGGAACGCAACCTGGTGGTGGTGGACGTGCGTGGCGCTCCGGCGTGGCGCGCGGGTCACCTGCCCGGCGCGGTGGTGGTGGAGCCGCAGGCGTTGGTGGCGTACGCCCAACAGTTGCCGGTGGCGGCCCAGGTGGTGGTGGTGGCGTCGCATCCGGACGCCGCGCAAGCGGCGGCGCGCACGCTGCAGGTCAACAGCACGGCGCAGGTGATGGTGTTGAGCGGTGGGGTGGAAGCGTACGTGGCCAACGGCCACCGTCTGCTGGCAGACGGCCAGACATGGTCGCTGGCCATGGGGGAGGTGCCATGATGAACCGTGCCCTGTGGACCCTGTTGCTGGTGTTGGGCAGTGGTGTGGCGCTGGCGGCAGACGCGGTGTGTGTGCGCATCCGCCTGGTCATTCCGCAGCGTCTCACCATGGAGCGGGATGCGTTTGATGCATCCCTGGAACTGACCAACAACCTGACCGATGCGCCGCTGGAGTCCCTGGACATTGCGGTGCGGTTCCGCACGCTGGATGACCTCCCGGCGGATGGTCTGTTCTTCCTGCGTCCCACCGCGCCCACGGGAATCTCCGGGGGCATTGAGGGTGCGGGCGTGATTGCGCCGTCGGGCAGAGGCTCGGCGCGCTGGCTCATCATTCCCACCGTGGGTGCGGGTGGCATCACGCCGGGTGGTCAGCAGTATTTTGTCAAAGCCACCCTGCAGTACCGGGTCAACGGCAACCCGTTCACCACCGAGACGTATGAAGAGCTCATCACCGTCCAGCCGCAGCCGGAGCTGGTGTTGGACTACGCACTGCCGCGCCAGGTGAAGGGGGATGACCCGTTCACCCCGGAAGCCGAGCCGGTGGTGCCGTTTGAGCTGGCCATGCGCGTGTCCAACGTGGGGGCCGGAGCCGCGCGCAACCTGCGCGTGGTGAGCGCGCAGCCGCGCATCATTGAGAACCTGTCCGGTGCGCTCATTGACTTCCAGATTGTGGGCACGTTCCGGGATGATGAGAGCATTGCCAACACGCTGGCCATCCCGTTTGGCAACCTGCAGCCCGGGACCTGCGGCATGGGGGCGTGGGCCATGACGGCGTCCTTGCAGGGTGAGTTCACGGAGATGAGCGCCACGTTTGAACACCGTGAAGACCTGGGCGGCGCGTTGACGTCATTGATACGGGAAGCGCGTACCAACTGGCTGGTGCACCGCATCCAGATGGACATCCCCGGCCGGGACAACGTGCCGGACGCGCTGGTGGACCTGGCCACGTCCAATGACGGCCTGCCGGACCAGATCCAGGACAGCCAGTGCGGGGAGCAGCCCGTCACGGTGGTGCCGGCCACGGTGAGCGGCGTGCCGGACGCGCAGAACCCCACCGTGCTGGTGACCGCCACCGTGCAGCCGCAATGGATCTATTTCACGGTGCCGGACCCCGGCGCGGGGCGGTATCCCATCCGGCGGGTGGAGCGCATCCGGGATGGGCGCGTGCTGCACACCCGCAATGGGTGGTTGCATGAAGACACCACGGTGGACCCACCCACGCCGCAATTGGCGTTTGTGGACTTCAGCCAGTTTGGCGGCGTGCCGGAGGTCTACCGGGTGACGTTGGACTTCAGCGAATTTGATGTCACGCCACCGGTGAGCTTCCTGGATCCATTGCCGCCGTTTGTCTCCGGCAACCCGCTGTACGTCACGCCCACCACGGTGCTGCTGGTGCGCGCGCTGGATGACCTCAGCGGCGTGGCCCGCACCGAATACCGACGTGACGGCGGGCCCTGGCGCGCCGCCGCGCCGTTCTACATTGCGGCACCCGGGCCACACCTTGTGGAGTTCCGCAGCCTGGATGTGCGCGGCAACCAGGAGGCCATCCAGGCGGTCACGGTGCACGTGGACGCAGACCCGCCACAGGTCACGGTGTTGTCACCCACGCCGGGCGCCACCTACCTGCGCGGCCAGTCCATCACCGTGGATGTGACCACGCTGGACCTGGACCCCAACCCCACCGTGACAATGCGGCTGCGTCCCACCGGCGGTGGAGATGCGTTGCCCATCCTGGATGGCCAGGTGCTCAGCGCAGACACGTTGGCGGTGGGCTCCTACGTGGTGGAGATTGAGGCGTTGGACTGGCTGGGGCAGGCCGCCAGCAGCACCACGCTGCCGTTCCTGGTGCAGGAGACGCCGGGGGGCTGCGTCAACGTACCGGATGGTGTGTTGTGTGATGACGGCAACCCCTGCACGGTGCAGGACACCTGCCTGGCCAGCGCGTGCGGCGGCGTGGTCAATACCTGTGATGACGGCAACAGCTGCACGGCGGACCGTTGCGAACTGCCCACCGGGTGCATCAACACGCCGGACAACCAGGCCAGCTGTGATGACGCCAACGCGTGCACGGCCAGTGATGCGTGCGTGGACGGCGCGTGCCTGGGCGCGGCGGTGACGTGTGAAGACAACAACCCGTGTACCAACAACACGTGTGACCCTGCCGTGGGCTGCGTGGTCACGCCCAACACCAACGCCTGTGATGACGGAAACGCATGCACCAGCAATGACACCTGCGGCGGGGGCACCTGTGCGGGGACCGCGTTGGCCTGTGATGACAACAACACCTGCACGTCAGACAGCTGCAGCCCGGCCACCGGTTGTGTCTACGCGCCCGCAGCGGGGAGCTGTGATGACAACAACGCGTGCACCACCAATGACACCTGCGCCAACGGCACATGTTCCGGCGGGGTCCCGTTGGCGGAGGGCACCGGTTGTGATGACGGTGACCCGTGCACCCAGGACACCGCGTGCAATGCGGCGGGCCAGTGCAGCGGGACGGCCGTGTTGTGTGGGAGCGGGAACACCTGCAGCCCCAGCATGTGTTGCGGGACCAGCCCGGTGGACTGCAATGACAACAATGATTGCACCCAGGATGTGTGTGGAGGTGACGGGGGCTGCGCGCACCTGGACCGTTGTGGTGACGGTGGCCTGCCCAGTGATGGTGGCGTGGTCTTGGATGGCAGTGCGGGGGATTCGGGCACCCGTGACGGAGGGCCGTTGCTGGATGCAGGGGTGGGGTCAGACGCGGCGGTGGGGGACGCCAGCACGCCTGGTGACGGTGGGCGGCGTGATTCCGGGACGGGCGCGCCAGATGGTTCCACCGTGCTCCCCGGCGTGGATGCTGGCGGGGGAGGTGGCGAGGAGCCTCCGCCGCGGTGCGGGTGCGGGGTGACCAACGCCAACAGCCAGGACCCGCTGGCGGCGGTGGTGCTGTTGTGCGCGGGGTTGGTGCTTGGGGTGCGCCGGCGCCGTTGAGTTGGCGGCTCTACGCTCGCCCCGCTTGAACTGTTGGGGCGGTTGGGGAGGGCGAGCCGTCTGGCGAGCCTGGTTTCCCCGCGGACCAACGCGTGGCATGCAGTCCCGCCCGCGGGCCGGACCTACGCGGATTCCGCCAGCTTGAGTTTGTTGCGGGCAATCTTGCCCATCTTGGTGCGCGGGGATTCTTTGACCACCTCTTCCAGCAGGTCCTCGCCCAGCGGGTGGCCCTTCTCCGCAAAATGGAACCCCAGGTAGAACTTGTGTTCCAGGGTGATGGAGCGGTCCTTGCGCAGGGCCTTGCCCACGTCAAACCGGCGGTTGAGCAACTGGTCCACCAGCTTGATTCCCTCGTCACGCTCGCGGCTCAGAGGATGCGTGTCCAGCTTGCTGCGGGACAGTTCCATGGACGCCAGCAGGTAACGGTCATCATCCGTGGCTTGCGGGCTGCGGCACAATGTGCGGAACGCGCTGATGGCGCGGTCTTCCTTCTTGGCTTTCTTGAGTTTCCCGGCCAGCTCCCGCAACGCATCTGCGGTGGTCTCCGGGTCCGCGTCACGCGCCACCTCCAGCAACGCCTCCCAGCCGGTGGCACCGTCGGAGATCTTCTCAAACGCAGCCTCCAGCACCTCATCCCGGAGCTTGCGGTCCAGCCGTCCACCGCCGCAGGCCTTCACTGCCTTGCGCAACAGCCACGCACGGTCAGCGTCGGTGGTTTTCAACAACGCGCGCGCCAGCATGGGGCCGGCATCCGGGTGGTTGGCCACCATGCCCATGGCGGCTTCGGCGCGTTGCCGGGGTTGGGTCACAATGAGGTCCACCAGCGCCTTGGTTGCCTCCTTGGTGTTCTGCTGGCTCAACTGCTCCATGGCCACCTTGGCACGGTCGCTGTCTGCCGTTCCCGCCAGGCGCGCCAGCCGTGACGCCAGCGCCGGTGGAAGTTGCAGCCCCAGCAGCGTGTCGGTGGCGGTGCGGGCCAGGCTGCGGTCGGTTCCTTCGGCCAGTCCCAACAATGCATCAATGACGTTGGCGTGTTTGCCGCTCTCTTTCAGGGCAAACCGCACGGCAATGACGGCTTCCTGCCGCACCTGCCAGGGCGCTTTTTCATCCTTGAGGTAGGTCACAATGGTGGCCAGTGCTTTTTCATCCTCCAGGAAGCCCAGGATCTTGATGGCCGCGGCCACCGCGTTGGGGGAGGGTGGCGCCTTCTTGCGCGCCAGGAACTTCTCCGTCTCTGAAAGGTACGCGCGCCGTCCCTTGGCATCTGCGTCTTTGATGAACTGCCGCACCGCCAGCGCCGCCTGGCGCGCGGCCTCCTGGTCCTGGCCCTCCAGCGTGGCCAGCAACGTGTGGAACGCGGTGCCGCTGCCCATGCGGGCCAGGGTGGCTTCCAGCGTGCGTTTCTCCTCGGGGGAGGCCACCGCCATGCGTTCCTTGATGGCCGGCACCGCGTCATCCCCCAACGCGGCCACCGCGCCCACCGCGGCCGAGCGCACTTCAGCGTCACCGCTCAACAGCAGCGGAAGAATCTTTGGCAGTTGTTTGACGCCGCCCAGCTTGCCCAGGGCCTCCAGCCCGTGGCGTTGCAGCACAGGCAGGTTGGACTCCAGCAGCCCCACCAGGCCCGCCAGCACCACCGGTGCCTTGCTGCCCAGTTCCGTGAGCACCACCGCCGCGGCAATACGCTTCTCCACTGCGTCGCTGTCCAGCATGGCTGCAATGCGTTCAATCTCTTTCATGGCCCTGCCTCCCCTCGTCAGGACGGCAACAATGCCACAGGTTCCGGGCAGCTTTGAGGGGTTTTTTCAGCCCATGCCGGCCGTGACCAACCCCAGCACCCACGCCGGGCGGCCCGGGGGAAGCGGGCCCAGCGCCATGCGCGTCAACTGCCGCACCACCACAAACCCCCGCGCTTCCAACAGGCTGGGGGCAACGCCAGCGTCCGGCGGAACATAGATGGCCACCGTTCCATCCGGCCCCACAGCGTGTGGGAGCAACGCGTCCAGGACCTGCCCTGCGGGGCCCGCGCCGGTGGCCACCCAAGGACCCAAACGTCCCGGCCACGCCATGCCATACGCGCCGTCCACAAACGCCACGTGTGCTCCGCCGTCCCGCAGCGCCGCCAACATGGGACCGCGCGCGTATCCCAGCGCCAAGGCGTCCAACCGCAAACACGCGTTCCAATCCAAGTCCACTTTGCCTGGTGGTGGGCCCGCGACGATGGGAGGCCGGCCCTGCCACACCTGGGTCACGCCGCACGGAACAAAACCCGCGCGCGCATAGACCGGCGCGCCCAACGCGGTTGCTTCCAACAACAGCGTGGTGCAGCCGTGGCGGGTTGCTTCGGACATGGTCCGCTGCAGAATGGCGGTGCCCACGCCACGGCCGCGGTGGGAGGGCAACACCGCCATGGCCCCCACAAACGCCACCGGGCCAAACCGCAGCGCGCCGCCCACGCCCACCACGGTGCTGTTGTCCTCAACGGCAAGCCAGTACCCGTCTGGTTGGACGGCCACGTACTGGCCCAGATGCGCCGCGGCGCCGGCCAGTCCACCGTTGCGCACCAGTTCCAAGGCCTGCGGCAGGCGCGGGGGACGCAGTTGTTCCAGGACCACGGTCATGGTGCGTCCGCCACGCAGAGAACCATCCCATCAGCCGCCAATGACCGCGCAGCTTCCCTGGATGCACAGCAGGGATGTGCAGCAGTCCGTGTCGCGGGCGCAGCTCTGCTGTTCGCCGCGGCACATGGTTGGGTCAGACATGATGCACACGCCGGGGGCGCCCTCCCCGGACAACTGGCAGTTGCCTGAGCAGCAATCCGGGCCCCCGGTGCAGTTCCCACCGTTGGGGCTGCAGGACGTGGGCGGCGTGCACACGTTGCCGGTGCAGCCCAGACCCTGGCAGCAATCCCCGGTGCCGCCGCAGGTTTCACCTTCCCGGCGGCACATCCCCACCGTGGGGGTTTCACACTGCCCGCCGCCCATCTCCGGGTTGAGCGTGCACGTGCCCGAACAACAATCGGTGTCACTGGTGCATCCCTCGGTGTTGGG
>Ga0154020_10000434_pt1 | contig 50281 bp, 44 predicted proteins | sample Klosneuvirus_201_FD_109709 | JGI IMG/M metagenome (GOLD analysis project Ga0154020, IMG submission 109709) | Active sludge microbial communities from wastewater, Klosterneuburg, Austria - Klosneuvirus_20160825_MG | ecosystem: Engineered > WWTP > Aerobic digester > Activated sludge | place... | reverse complement strand
CCTGTCACAGTCTATCCAGAGCACAGTCGGCATAATCCGTTATGAATGATCAAACGGCGTTTTACCAGGCGCTGGAATTTACTTTTTAGAGGAGTCAGATGTCAATCGATTCAGAATTTGAAGCGGCCAATAACCCCGAATCCGAAGGCGAAATCAGGCCGAAGGAAAATGCGATGCTGGTCTTGCAGCGCGGGGCGGAAACCGGGCGGCGCTGGCCGCTCGATCGTAACCGGGCGTTGACCATCGGGCGCGACGAGGATTGTGATATCCACTTGCCCGACCGCCAGGTGAGCCGCAATCACGCCCGCATCTACTGGGCGGACGATCATTACCGCATCGAAGATCTGGGCAGCAAAAACGGCACTCATGTCAATGGGCAAGATGTGCAAAACAATACCTCACTGCCACTTCAAGACGGCGACGAATTACAGATCGCGCTGCGTTTCAAGCTGGCCTTCGTCGATGCCGGCGCGACGGCGCCCTTATCTTTGGACAGTGACAAACGTGGTCTGCGCATCGATAAAGAGACGCGGCAGGTGTGGGCAAATGGGATCATTATCGACCCGCCATTAAGCCTGCATCAGTATCGCTTGCTCGAGATCTTGTGGGATTCGGGCGGCAGTGTGATCACGCGCGAGCAGATCATCGAGGCGGTCTGGCCGGAAGCTGCCAGCGAGGGCGTCAGCGAACAGGCGATCGATGCGCTGGTGCGTCGTCTGCGCGAACGCATCGAGGAGTGCGACAACGAGTTCCGCTACATCGTCACCGTGCGCGGGCACGGTTTCCGCCTGGAAAACCGATGAGCGAGCTGTCCCCCCTGGGGTTGTACATTCACATTCCGTTTTGCGAGCGAAAATGCCCGTATTGCGACTTCAACACCTACGCCGGGCTGGAAGCCTTGCATCAGGCAACGGTGGATGCGCTGTGCGCAGAGATGGAGCGTTGGGCCGCACGCATGGCGCAGTACACGGTTGCGACCATCTTCATTGGCGGCGGCACGCCGACCGTGCTCGAAGCGCGTCAATTGGGGCAACTGTTCGAGGCGATCCACCGCTGTTTCCGCGTGGCGCCGACGGCAGAGATCACTTGCGAGGCCAATCCGGGAACGGTGGATCAGGCAAAATTCGCCGTACTGCGCACGCTGGGCGTGAATCGACTCAGCATGGGCGTCCAGAGTTTTCGGCCGGACGAACTGCGTTTCCTGGGGCGCATCCACTCGGCTGAGGATGTGTACACTGCGTACGCAACGGCACGCGAGGTTGGCTTTGCGAACATCAATTTGGACTTCATCTTCGGCTTGCCCGGACAGACCGAAGGCGATTGGCAAGCGACGCTTGATGAGGCGCTGACATTGGCGCCTGAGCATTTAAGCCTGTATAGCCTGATTGTCGAGCCAGATACACCGCTCTTTCACTGGGTGGAAAGTGGTCGCAGTGAGGCGCCCGACGATGATTTGGCTGCCACGCTGTATGAAATGGCCTTGGTGCAGCTTGGCGCGGCTGGCTATGTCCACTACGAAGTGTCGAATTGGGCGCGGCGGTTGGCGCCAGAAGATGAGCACAGTGAAATGCCGCGGCTGGCCTGTCAGCACAACTTGATGTACTGGCGCAATCAAGCGTATCTTGGCATCGGGCCGGGCGCCCATAGCCATCTACACGTGCACGCAGGCGAGGTTCCAGTCGAGCGGCGCTGGGGCAACCGCAAGCCGGTCGCCGGCTACAACCGTCGCGTGCAGGCAGGTGGCCCGCTGGAAGAATTTGTCGAGGAAATTCCGCCGCGGTTGGCAATGGCGGAGAGCATGATGGTTGGCCTGCGCTTGGTGCGAGAAGGCGTGCGGCTTGACCGCTTCCTCGCCCTGCATGGTGTGTTGCCAACTGCCATCTTTGCCGATGAACTAAAGCAGTTGCATAAAGCCGGGTTGTTAATTGTGGATGACGAGCGCGTCCAACTGACCCGGCGTGGACTCCTGATGGGCAATCAGGTCTTCTTACAATTTTTGCCCGAAGCGTAATCCGGAAAGGCATCTGGTATGGGGCGGGCACTTTATCCTGGAACTTTCGATCCCATTCACAACGGGCACATCGATATTGCTGTTCGCGCCAGCGTTCTCTTCGACGAGATCGTCATGGCAATCTACGATGCGCCCCCCAAGAAGCTATTGTTCGACACGCAGGAACGTCTCGAGTTGGCAATGCAGGCGCTTGAGCATCTGCCTAACCTGCGCATCGTAACCTATACTGGGTTGACGGTGGATTGCGCCCGCGAGCATAAGGTGGATGTAATCGTGCGTGGGTTGCGCAACGTCGCCGATTTTGAATACGAGCAGCAGATCGGATGGGCAAACGCCAGCCTTGCCCCGCATATTGATCTGTGTTGTCTTTTCTGTAACAACGACTATGCGTATCTAAGCGCCACCATTCTGAAAGAGGTGGCCAGCCTGGGAGGAGAATGTGGCGCATGGGCGCCCCCCCACGTCCTGGAGGCGCTTGGCCACAAGTTTGATCGCCCCATCCGCAGCAACGCACCAAAAATTTATCTACGTCACGGAGATAAGTGGGTGCATCGCGACTGAGAACCGCCGGGAGGTGTCCCATCGCCATCTTGCAAATTATTGATCAATTAGATGCTTTGTTGGAAAGCAGCCGGCGCGTGCCAATGTCGTCACTGCGCATGATCGACCACAACGAGGCGCAGCAGGTGATCGAGCGGCTACGCGTCAATGTGCCAAGCTCGATCATCGAAAGCGAGCGCATGTTACAGGAGCGCGACCGTATTTTGGAGGCGGCCGAGGCGGAGGCTGTACGCATCGTAGAGCAGGCAAAGCGCCGCGCGCAGGACATCCTGAACAACGATGCGCTGGTCTCTGCCTCGCGACAGGAGGCCGAGCGGATCATCGTCGATTCGCAGCACACGGCTCAGCAGCGGCGCGATGAGGCGGATCGCTATGCGGCGCGCGTGCTGGAAGAACTGGCGGAAAAGCTGCGCATTATCAGCAAACAGGTCGATAATGGTCTCGATCTCTTGCGTCAAAATCTCGAATTGGGCGGCGCCGCCCCTGCCAAACCGGAACGCCGGTCATGAATTTGGTTTGCGCTGGATTCATGGCTATTTTGACAGAACATCGGTTGGCCACTATACTACTCGTCTGTTTGCAACGCGCAGACCGGTGACGCGCGGCCGGCATTGATCTCTGGAGAATGTTTCCTCCTGTGATGCAGGAGGTGTTGTTATGCAATTTAACGTTGCTCAATTGCTCAAAGAACTGACAGGGGCAACCCGTCGGTTTGCACTGAATGAACCGCTCGATGGCCTGGATGAGGAGCTGAAGTTTCTCGGGCCGTTGGTTGGAACTGTTCAGTTGTTGCGCACCAATAGCGGCATTCTCACATCCGGCGAGCTAAGCACAGTCGTACAGGCTACGTGTAATCGCTGTTTGGAGCCTATCGCCGTGCCGGTTCGGTTTGAACTCGAAGATAGTTTTCGGCCACTGACTGAGGTTTACACAGGGCGTTACCTGCACCCTGATGAGTTTGAAGGGTCTGAAGAGGATTTGGAAGATGCTGCGTTGCTGATCAACGAGCAGCATATCCTGAATTTAACGGAAGTAGTGCGTCAGTCAGTATGGTTGGCGATGCCGATGTATCCGGCGTGCAACTGGGAAGGCGCGGGGCAATGTCCAAATCTGACCCGCCGGCTGGCCGAAATCGGCGCATTAGAAGACATCGAACTCTATTCGGATGCCGACGAACGCGACGAGGAGACAAAGATTGACCCGCGCTGGGCTGCGCTGCTTAGCTTGCGGCGTGACGAAGACAGCGCGTCATCTTGATAAATTAAATGCAACAGGCGCAGCACAAGGTCTTTGGGCCTACGCTGCACGATTATTACCTACGGGTAAGGAGCCAGAAACATGGGACCACTTCCAAAACGAAAACTGAGCAAAGGCCGCCGTGATCGTCGCCGCGCCCATGATGCGATCGGCGTCCCAACGCTGGGTGAATGTGGCAACTGCCATCAACCAGTATTGCCGCATCGGGTTTGCCCTCACTGCGGTTATTACAAGGGCAAACAAGTTCTGGACATCAAGGACAAAAAGTCGGCTAAGAAGTAAGAGCAATTGATCGAAATGGAGTGAGGTTGATTGATCGCCCGGATCAATTTGGGGAAATTGGATCCCCACCCATTTTGAATATTCTCAAAATCCAATGGATATTTGTAAGCAACAAAGAGGGATTTGGCGATTTGTCCAAATCCCTCTTTGTTGCTTACAGAGTGCAGCGATAAGCTGTGAAAGGAGCCAATCGTGGAACCTTTTTCGTATCTTAAGCGCGTCAATCACACGGCATTTCTATTCCCTGGGCAGGGCAGCCAGCATGTAGGCATGGCCGGCGAACTGGTCGAACACTACCCCACGGCCCGCGCCGCGCTGGAAGAAGCCGACGCGGTGCTCGGATTTGCGCTGAGCCGCCTCATGCTCGATGGGCCGGAAACCGAACTGACGGACACTATCAATGCGCAACCGGCCTTAATGGCCGCCAGCATGGCCGCCATGCGCGCACTGGAAGCCGAGATGGGCGAGGCTGCGTCTGGTGCGGGCGCCGGCGTCTTTGTCGCCGGGCATAGCATGGGAGAGTATACGGCGCTGGTCGCCGCCGGCAGCATCAGCTATGCCGATGGCTTGCGACTGGTGCGCGAGCGCGGTCGCCTGATGAAGCTGGCAGGCGACCGCGCGCCAGGCAGGATGGCCGCCGTATTAGGGTTGGAGGAAGCGCAAGTGGCGGAAGTCTGCGCACGCGTCTCCAGCGACGGCTTCATTGTGCAAGTGGCAAACGACAATTGCCCGGGCCAGCTTGTGATTTCCGGCGATGCGGCCGGCATGGCGGCCGCGATGGCCGCGCTCACAGCCGCCGGCGCGCGCAAGGTGGCGCCGCTCGCCGTCAGCATTGCGGCGCACAGCCCATTGATGCAGCCTGCCGCCGCAGCCCTACGCACCGCCATCGCGCAGACGGCTATTCTGCCGCCGCAAGCTCCGGTGGTCGGCAACACGACCGCGACCCTGCTCACGACGGTGGAGGCGATTCGCGACGAGCTCAACTCGCAGTTGACCGACAGCGTGCGCTGGACTGCCTCTATCCAACACCTGGCGAGCGCTGGAGTGACAACCTTTGTCGAGATAGGCGCGGGCGAAGTGTTGACTGGGCTGGTCAAGCGGATCGCACGCGACGCCAATCGCGTCACCGTCAAAGATGTCAAGGGTGTGCGTGCGTATGTCGCAACGCTGCGCTGACGGGACAGCATTTTGTCGCGCCCTCGGCGCTGATCAGACGCAGCCTTGCCCGTATCAGGTCTCTTGACCCGCGCCCAGGGGCGTCCGCGCGGCCAGTCTGAAACAGACTCTAGTGCAGATCTGTCGTTTCAGAATTACCGCTTCGTGAGTATAATGCTTGGCAAGCATCTAGCCGGGCGCAGTCGCATGTGGATGCATTGTCCAAACTGCGCCCCTGCATTCACCGGCCTGTGCCGCGTGACCAGCAGTTTACGATAGGAAGAGATAGGATGGAGTTCTCGAATCGAGTCGCCCTTGTGACGGGCAGCGGCAGCGGAATTGGCGCAGCGATCGCGCGCGAATTGGCGGCAGGTGGGGCAAAGGTTGCTGTCCACTACCGCGGCAACGCCGAAGGCGCGCGCGCCGTGATGGCGCAGATTACGGAAGCCGGCGGCATTTGCCACATCTTCCAGGCGGATGTCAGCGTGGCCGAGCAGGCCGCTGCGCTGGTCAAACAGGTGCAGAGCGAGCTTGGCGGGCTGGACATTCTGGTCAACAATGCGGGGACAACGCGTGACGGCCTGTTGATGACTATGAAAGAAGACGACTGGGATGTCGTCATCGACACCAATCTGCGCAGTGTGTACACCGTCACCAAGGCCGCAATGCGCGGCTTGGTGCGCCAGAAATGGGGCCGAATCATCAACATCACCAGCGTGGTTGGCCTGTCGGGCCAGGCAGGCCAATCCAATTATGCCGCCAGCAAGGCCGGTATCATCGGGTTCACCAAAAGCCTGGCGCGTGAAGTAGCCAGCCGCAACATCACAGTCAATGCCGTAGCGCCTGGCTTTGTGCCCACCGCGCTCACTGACATTTTGACTGAGGACCAAAAAAGCGCGATTCTTTCCAATACGCCGATCGGCAGGATGGGAACGCCCGAAGAAATTGCCTGGGCCGTCGCCTTCCTCGCTGCCGAACGATCCGGCTTCATCACCGGCCACGTCTTGAGCGTCGATGGTGGATTGGTCATGGCTTGAGGGCTGTAATGGTAAATTTGATGGCATCGAACGACTTCAAGCAGCAAAGTGCGCAGCCCTCACCGCTCAAAACCAGTGATCAAGAACATCTACTCTACATTCACGATCGCCAACTGGCGCGGCGGCTGGCGATCCAGACGCTTTTCGAGGTCGACAGCGTCGATCATTTACCGGGGGATGTGGTCGATGCGCGCCTGGCGAACCCGGCCCCCGATGAAAATGGGGAGGATGCGCCCGTTGTCGTGAGTGAGGAAGCCGCAGGGTTTTTACGTTTGCTGGTGTCTGGCGTAATTACGCATCGCGACGCGCTGGACGCCATGATCGCCCACTACGCGCCGGAGTGGCCGGTGAATCAACTGGCCATCATCGACCGCAATGTATTGCGCCTGGCGTTATATGAATTGGGCTGCCGTCAGTTGCAGACGCCGCCAAAAGTGGTGATTAACGAGGCGGTGGAGCTTGCCAAACTCTTTGGCAGTGACAACAGCCCGCGCTTTGTGAACGGCGTGCTCGGGTCGGCTCTGGAAGAGGTTCAAAGGAAGCCATTTTAACATGGATAGCTTTTTTGGCATCGGCATCTTCGAACTGTTTTTGATCGCTGTGATCGCGTTGGTCGTGTTGGGGCCAGAACGGCTGCCCGGCGCCATGCGTACGCTTGCCGGCTATCTGCGGCAGATTCGCTCGCTCAGCAGTGAATTCACCTCACAATTCAGCGAAGAGATCAAGATGCTGGAGGAAATGGATCCGCGCCGGATGGTCAACGACATCCTTGATCCGGCCAAGACCCCTTCTCCCGCTGCCAAAGCACCGACCCCCAAACCACCGCCCGCCAAAGCACTGCCTGCCAAACCCGCGGCCACGAGCAACGTCGCCAAAAGCACCGCAGCCGCGGCGGCAGTGGCGAAAAACAGTGCAAAACCAAGCGAGACCAACGGCAATACGATCCTGGCGCCGGTAGAGACAAAGCAAATCGACCCCACCGACCCACCACCGGCGGAGCCAAGCGCCTCTGCAGACAACCTCCCGCCGTCACCTGAGGGTGCAGATCCCCAGACGGCGCCCGATGACGCCACGTCTGCCCAGGTGGAGAAGAGCCAGTGACGCAAGGGGCGCTTCCACGAGATCCAGTTAACGAGAGTCGTATGACGCTGATGGATCACCTGCTTGAGTTGCGCACGCGACTCATCTGGGTGGTCGGTGCGTTGGTGATCGGCACCGCGGTCTCCATGCTATTTGTCAGCCCTCTGCTGCAATTTATCCTCCTCCCACTGACCGAGGCGGGCGCAAAACCGATGGCGATCGGCCCCACCGACACGATCAGCGTCTTCTTCAAAGTGGGTTTTACGACCGGAGCCGTGATTGCGATGCCGATGATTGTGTATCACATCATCGCCTTTGCCTCGCCAGGTCTTTATCCTCACGAGAAACGCAACTTGATCCTGACGCTGCCCGGCATCATGGTGCTGTTTGTGGTCGGCGCGTTGTTTGCCTATTTCATGTTGCTGCCGACGGCGGTTGGTTTTTTACAGGGGTTTCTGGGCGATATCATTGCCCAGGAATGGACAATCGACAAATATATCGGCTTCGTAACGCGCATCGTCTTCTGGATTGGCGTCGCTTTTGAGATGCCCCTAGTCGTTGCGTTTCTGGCGCGCGCCGGCCTCGTCAGTGGGCAACAACTGCTGGGCTTCTGGCGTCAGGCAGTCGTGATCATTGCGATCGTGGCCGCCGCCATCACACCGACCGTGGACCCGGTGAACATGACGTTGGTGATGATGCCGCTCTTGGTGCTCTACGCCAGCAGCGTGGGGCTGGCCTACCTGCTCTACCGCCCACGCGCTCCGCGCGATTTCTCGAAAGAGGATTTCATTCCGTCCGAATATCAGGATGACTAGCGGACGGTGATAGGTGGATGCACCGCCAAGCAAAGGAGGGGTTATCGTGCCAAACCGTATCATTCAAATCATTGCCAACCCAGGCGCTGGACAAGAGGGGCTGAATCTCAAAACAGTGCAAACTATCTTCTCCGCGTACCCGGTGGAGTGGGACGTTAGCATCACCAAGGAGGCCGGCGACGCAACGCTGCTGGCAAAGGCAGCGGTCGAGGCGGGCGCCGACGTTGTGGCCATCTATGGCGGCGACGGCAGTGTAGCGGAGACTGCCGCGGCGCTGGCAGGTGCGTCACAAACCTGTCTGGCCATCTTGCCAGGTGGCACCGCCAATGTCATGTCTGTTGAGCTGGGCATTCCCGGTAAGCTGGAAGATGCGTTGCGCGTGGCCGCTGACCCGGCAAGCCAGGTGCGCACGATCGATATGGGCGTGGTGAACAAGCGGCCGTTCGTGCTGCGCGTAGGCATGGGGCTGGAGGCGGAAATGGTGGCCGGCGCCGATCGTGAGGCGAAGAATAGATTTGGCGTCTTTGCCTACCTGTGGTCCGGCTTGCAGAATATTGCGCGACCCCAACCGGCGCGTTATCAGCTAACCCTCGATGGACAGCAGGTCGAAGCCGATGGGTTGACTTGTATCGTCGCCAACTCCGGCAACATGGGACAGGCGGGTCTCAACCTGATCCCAACCATTGCCGTAGACGATGGTCTGCTTGATGTCATTGTAATTGGGCAGGCTGGACTCAAGAGTTTCTTTGATGTGGCAGGCGCCATTCTGGGTCTGGCCGAGGTGCAGCCGGAGGAACGTCCTACCCGCTACACGCAGCTAGGCGCGGATATGCGCTCCTCGCTGCAATATTGGCAGGCGAAAGAAGTGCGTGTTGTGTGCGAACCGCCCCAGACCATTCAAAGTGACGGCGAGGTGCTGGACGCAAAAGAAGTGCATTGCCAGATCCAGCAGGGGGCGCTGCGCGTGCTCACGCCGCCCGCCTAACTTATCGCAACACCAGCACGCGTAAACCTCTAACCGTTTTGTCGTTACTTGACCGGCGGATCGCCCCAGCGCCGGTCGATCTCTCGCTCGCCGTGCTTCATTGCCAACAAAAGCGCGTCCTGATCCACAGGCAGCGCCATGAAGCGCACGCCGACAGCGTTGTAGATGGCATTGGTAATGGCCGGGCTGATCGGGATCGAGCTGATCTCACCCACGCCTTTGGCCCCGTACGGCCCCTCCGCGGTGGGGTCTTCGACGATAAAGTTGCGCATCTCCGGCGCATGTTTGATCCCCGGCATTTTGTACTGGCCGAGATGCCGCGTCCAGGGCACGCCGTTTTCCTCGATGTAGTGCTCGGTCAACGCGTTGCCGATGCCCATCACAATGCCGCCTTCAATCTGCCCAGTCAGGCTCAGGATGTTGATGGCGCGCCCGATGTCGTGTGCGGAAATGACGCGCTCGACCGCCACCTCGCCCGTGTCCGTATCGACGCTGACCAGCGCCGCGTGCACCGCGTAGGAGAAGCCAAAATGCATGTCGCCGCCCGTACCCAACGGCTGCGTCTTCGGCGCCCAGTATTCGTATTGAAGCTTGGGCGAGCGGCCTTCGTCGAGTAAGGTCTGAACGGCGTTGGCGAAGGAGATGGTGCGCGATGGAGAGATTGGAGAATTGGAGATTGGAGATTGGGCGGGGGGCGTAAGATCTCCCATCTCCGATCTCTGATCTCCAGTGCTCGCTTTCACCTCGGCAAGCCGCGTCTCATCCACATACGCCAGTCCCTCATGAAAGGCGATCACCTCCGGCGGAACATCGAATTTTTCCGCCAAGACGCCTTGCATCCGCTCGCGCATCGAACGCGCAGCCAGCCGTGCGGCGTTACCGCTGAGATAGGTCTGACGGCTGGCGGTGGTGGGGCCGCCGTCGGGCGACAGGTCGGTGTCCATCACCAGCACGCCCACGTCGCGGAAAGGCAGACCCAGTTCCTCCGCGGTGCACGCTGCCAGCACGCCGATCAGGTTCTGTCCCATTTCCGCGCTGCTCGTGCGAATCTCAGCGCGGCCGGTGGGGTAGACCTCAACCTCGGCGGTGGCCTTGTCGGGTGCGCCGCCGCCCAGCCCGGTGTTCTTGTAGCCGGCGGCCAGTCCCCACGCATAGACTTTGCTGCCAACGCGGGTGGGGGTGAAGAGAGGGGAGGAAAGAGGGAGAGGGGGAGATTGAGGGATTAAGAGATCAAGAGATTGGAGATTAGAGATTGGCGCGGCGTCATTCTCCTGTTCTCCCTGTCTCCCTGTCTCCTTATCTCCTTCAATCTCCAATCTCCAATCTCCAATCTCCCGCTCCACCTTTTCCAGACAGGTCAGCAGCCCGACGCTGTCGCGCAGCACCTGGCCTGTAGCGGTCATGGCGCCAACCTGCATGGCATTTTTGCGGCGCAACTCGATCGGATCCATGCCCAGCGCCTCGGCGACGAGATCCATGTTGCTCTCAACGGCAAAGGCCGACTGCGTGACGCCAAACCCGCGGAACGCGCCGCACGGCGCGTTGTTGGTGTACATCGCATAACAGTCGATTTTGGCGCTGCCTACCACATACGGGCCGGTGGCGTGGGTCGTGGCGCGCGTCATCACCTTTTCACCCAGGCTGGCGTAGGCGCCGCTGTCGCCGTAGAGTTCGGCCTCGACCGCGGTGAGCGTGCCATCGCGCCGCGCGCCGGTCTTGATGCGGATAATGGTGGCGTGGCGCTTGGGATGAAAGCGCAGACTCTCTGCGCGCGTGTAGAGCACCTTGACCGGCCGGCGCGTCACCTGCGCGGCTAACGCGGCATGAAACTGGCCCGCGATGTCTTCCTTACCGCCAAAACCGCCGCCCATCACCGTGCCTTTGACGCGCACCGCCTCATTGGGCAATCCCAGACAGCGCGCCACCTGGTCGCGGTCGGCGTAGGGAATCTGGCTGCCGACGTAGATGGTCAACTTGTCGTGGCTGCCGTAGTGTGGGTCGGCCCACCCCGCGGGCACGGCCACCGAGCACTCTGGCTCCAGGAAGGCGTGTTCGGTCATCGGCGTGCGATAAGTGCGCTCTACGATGACGTCGGCGGCAGCGAAACCAGCCTCCAAATTGCCGTGACGCACCTTGATGTGCTTGAGCAGGTTGCCGTCCGGCCGGTCAGGATGCAGCACCGGCGCATCGGGCTGGCGCGCGGCGACGGGATCGGTGACGGCCGGCAGCACCTCATAGTCGACGATGATCAGCTTGAGCGCGTCGTGCGCCAGCTCGTTGGTGTCGGCGACGACCAGTGCGATCGGGTCGCCCACATAGCGCGCCGGATAGTCCCCGCCGGCAAAGGCAGGCCAATCATACTCGACCAGGCCATGGCGTAGTTCGCCTGGAATGTCTTGCTGCGTCAGCACACAGTGGACCCCGGGCAGCGCTTCTGCGGCGGTGGCGTCGATGTGCAGAATGCGGGCATGAGGATGAGCGCTGCGCAGGGTGGCGCCGTGCAGCATCTCGGCAAAGGTGAAATCATCGGCATAGCGCGCGGCCCCAGTGACCTTTTCCACCGCGTCGGGACGCGGCAACGCCCTGCCGATCTGCGCCAATGGCGCGACGTGGTCGGGCAGCACCGGTGCGGGCAGATGACCTGTGCGCATCTTCTCAGCGGCGGCCTTGACCGCATTGACGATGGACGTATAGCCCGTACAGCGGCAGTACGTGTCTTTCAAGCAATGTTTGATCTCGTCGTCAGTCGGGTCCTGGTTGGCGTCGAGCAGCGTCTTGGCCTGCAGGATAAACCCCGGCGTGCAAAAGCCGCACTGCGTGGCGCCGTATTGCACGAAGGCTTCCTGCAGCGGATGCAAATCTTCAATCTCTCCTCTCTGATTGCCATTGTTATGAGATTGGAGATTGGAGATTAAAGATTGTTGACCGGCCCACGCATCCGCCACGCCTTCGATGGTCAACACTTCGGCGCCCTGAGCTTTGAAGGCCGGGAAGATACACGAATCGACGCTGCGGCCGTTGACGATCACGGTGCAGGCGCCGCATTCGGCCTCGTTGCAGCCAATTTTGACGCCGGTCAAGCCTAAATCGTAGCGCAGCACTTCGGCCAGAAAGCGATTGGCGGGCACGTCGAGGGAGTGTGGCGCACCGTTGATGGTCAAGGATAGTGTGGGCATAGGTTCCTCCTGTAGGTCGGGCGATCAGCCCAACGTTGTCGCATCAACCAGCGGCGTCGCGCCGATAGCGCAACGGCGAAAAATGGCGGTCAGTGAAACGTAGGTCGGGCTACCAGCCCGACGTTGTCGCATCAATCAGCGGATGTTGTCTCCGTACGCGCCTGCGCAATCGCGCGCGGCAACACGCGGCGCAGCAGCACTGCGATCATCTCGTGGCGATACGCTTTGGACGCGCGATGTTTGCTGGTGCGCAACTCCGCCTGGCGTTGCGCGGCGACGACGGCAGCGTCAATGACAGCGTCATCCAAGCTGGGCGCGGCCAGCAGGATCGCTTCGCTTTCCAGCGCGCGAAATGGAATCGGCCCGGCCGGCCCGACGGCAATCGCAGCAGCGACTGCGCGTGCGCCCGCCGCGTCCAGCGTCACTTGGGCTGCAACGCCCAGGATCGGCAGCGCCACGCCTTGCGGGCGCATGATGCGGTCGAAGGCGCTGCCAGTGTGTGGTTCCTGCACCGGGAAGCGAAACGCGCCGATCATCTGGTTGGGGGCAAGGCTGTTCATGCCTGGCCCGACAAAGATCGAGAGCAGCGGCTGCCATGTACATTCGACAGCGATGCCGTTCCACGTGCACACCTGCACCTCGGCGCCCAGCGCCAGCAGCCCGATGGTTCCATCCGCCGCGGGCAGAGCGTGCGCCACATTGCCGCCGATGGTGGCGACATTGCGCACCTGCGGCCCGCCGACGACGCTGCAACTCTCCGCCAGCGCTGCGCCGTAACGGCGAATGAGCGGATGGGCTTCGATGACGGTGTGCGTCACCGCCGCGCCAACGATGATCCAGCCATCTTCCTCAATGATCTGGTCGAGGCCACGAATGGTGGTCACATCGACCAACGCCTGCGGCGGCGCGTGATTGCCCTGTTGAAAGTCGAGAATCAGATCGGTGCCGCCCGCCACAATCTGAGCGGCGCCGGCGTAATCGCTGAGCAGCGCAAGCGCTTCGTCGAGGCTGTGGGGCGTATGGTAGGCTTGCCAGCGCATGAGAGTTCCTTGAGTGAGTCTTCCCAGAAATTGGTTGCAATTCTGAACAGAGGATGAAGTATAGCAAACAGAGCGTCTGCTGTCTATCAACGATGCAAGGCGGGCAAGTTCATTTAACGCAGGCTGTGTAATTCCTGTCCATGACCCTACGGGGTGCAATGAACAACGAAAATGCTGAGATAGCCTTCCTCTGCGACGCTGCGTCAGAGTTCCATTTTCAGGTTGGTGTTATACTTCGCTTATGATCATCAGCGCCAGCCGCCGCACCGATATTCCCGCCTTCTATGCGCCGTGGTTTATGCACCGCGTCCGCGCCGGCGCTTGCACCGTGCCCAACCCCTTCAATCGCAACCAGATCAGCCACATCTCCTTGCGCCCGGAGGATGTCGAGGTGATTGTCTTCTGGACGCGCAACCCGCGCCCGCTGCTGGCGCACCTGGGTGAGCTGGACGCACTCGGCTATCGCTACTATTTCCAGTACACAATTTTGGACAACCCACGCACCATCGACCCGAAAACGCCGCCGGTGGAGGCCGCCATCGAGACCTTTCACCGGCTCGCCGACCGGATCGGGCCGGAACGGGTCATTTGGCGCTACGACCCCATCGTGCTGAGTTCCGTCACCGACAGCAACTTCCACCGCGAGCGCTACGCCTGGCTCGCCCGCCGGCTGCGCGGCTACACGACACGGTCGGTGATCAGCTTCATGGATGTCTACAAAAAGGCGGCGCCACGGCTGCGTGCGCTTGCCGCCCAGGGGGTGACGCTGCCCGAGCAGCCGTCTGTCCCACTGCCGGGTTACAATGATTTGCTGCACTGCCTGGTGGAGACTGCGGCGCAAAACGCGATGGAGATTGTCAGTTGCGCCGAGGAGGCGGATCTGACCGGCTGCGGCGTAAACCCTGGCAAATGCGTGGACGACGCGCTGATCGAGCGCGTCTTTGGGCTGCGGCTCAACCTCAGGAAAGACCCCAGCCAGCGCGACGCCTGTGGATGCGTGGCCAGCCGCGACATCGGCATGTATGACTCTTGCCTCTTCGGTTGCCAGTACTGTTATGCGACCAGCAGCTTCGCCCGCGCCGCCGCAAACCACGCCGCGCACGATCCGCATTCGCCTTCCTTGCTCGGCAACTACGGGCAGGAATAGTCCACGCCAATCAGTTACCTATAAAGAATCAGAAAACAGATGCGCAGGTCGGGCTAATGGCCCGGCGTGTCGCTACAACCAAAACAAGTAAATCACGGGAGGCGCGCATGAGTTCTCATGCGCGCCTCTAGTTTCAGTACTTCACGAAACTCACACAAAGCCACCAAGAGCACAAAGGACGCTATCTTTAACTTTGTGATCGTGTGAGACCAAATCGTGAACTACTGAGTTTTCTCAAAGGCTGGCCCTACGCAAACGCGTCGTACAACGAGCGCACTTGCACGGCCCGCTCTGCTGTCCAACCTGCGGGCAACGGCGTTGTGATCGTGCGGCTGCGACCGGCAGGCAGGTCGAAATAGTTGTCGCTGAAGATGGCGTCGGCGCCCACCAGGCTGACTTCGACAAAGCGCGCCAGTGTGTCGCTGGTCACTTCGATGGCAAGCTGCCCCTCCTGCGCCGTCACGCTGGCCGCCAGCGTGGGCTGGCGCAGCGCCAGATGTTTGTTGGGCACAAAGGTGGCAACGTTGGTGGCGATGACCGCGTCGCCCTGCCGTAGCTCGGCCACAAAGATCAGGTCGCGCTGATTTTCGACGTTCACTTCGGCGGCAAAGTCCAGTTCGATGACAGGCGTGTCGGCCAGCGGTGCTGCACTAACGGGCTGCTCGCCCTGCTTGACGGCCACGCCGTCAAGCGTCTCCAGCGTCCAACGCACTACACCCGACCACGCCTGCTGCAAGTCGCTGGTGACATGCACGGCCACGTGCGTCCCTTGCTCGGCGATGGAAAGCATCACTGGCGCATAGAAGCGCCGCGCGGCGTAGTGCAGCGCCTTCCAGCGGCCAAAGTAGTCGAGGCTCGACCACGAGGCGACCGGCCAGCAGTCGTTGAGCTGCCAGTAGAGCGCACCACTGACGCGATCCATGTGGCGGCGCCAGTGCTCCACGCCGTAGCGGATGCCTTCGGCCTGCAAGACGAGACTCATGTAGACCATTGACGGGAAGTCTTTGGGCATGCGGTAATTTTCGGTCATCTGCGCCAGCATCAGCCCATTGCCGGCCGCGTTCTTCTGATGATGCTCCATAATGTAGGAGGTCATGTTCCAGTCCGCCTCGTCCGCGTAGGTGCGGATCGTCTCCAGCGGCGGCAGCGCCTGGAAGCCAAACTCACTCATGAAGCGCGGGTACTGGTCGCGGTAGGCGGTGAAGGGCTTGCGACCATGCCAGACATCCCAGTAGTGGGCATCGCCCTGCGCCTGTCCGTTGACATCATGGAAGGGCGTGTCCGACGACGGCGAGCTGGGCCAGTAAGCTGTATCGGGGTCAAGGCCGGCGATCCACGCCGGCAGCGTCGTGTGGAAGTACTGGAGATAGGCGTCGCGCAGCACCCGCCAGTCGGCCAGCGGCTGCGACTTGGTCGCCATCTCAAGCAACATGCGGATGCGCGGGTCGTGCTCTGCCATCTCGGCGAGCAGAGCAGTCTGCTCCGGCGTCAGCTCCGGCTCGGCCCAGCCCCACATTTCCCAGCCCCACTCCATCTCGTTGTTGCCGCACCAGAGCACCAGGCTGGCGCGATGGCGCAGACGGCGTACATTCTCGGCGGTTTCGGCGCACACATTCTCGACGAAATCGGCGCGGTCCAGCGGATAGATGCTGCACGAATAGATGCAGTCCTGCCAGACCAGGATGCCGTAGCGGTCGCAGAGGTCGTAGAAGTGCTCCTCTTCGTAGAAGCCACCGCCCCAGACGCGCAGCATGTTCTGGTGCGTGGCCGCGGCGTCGCGGATCAATTGTTCGAGCGAAGCGCCCGGCCCGCGGTCGCCCTCCAGCCGCGTCGGGAAGGAGTCGGCCGGGATCCAGTTCGATCCCTTGGCAAAGATCGGCACGCCGTTGACGACAAAGGTGAAGGAGTTGCCCCACTGGTCAGCTTCTTGGCGCAGCTCGATAGTGCGCAGGCCAAGCTGAAAATGCCGCGTATCGACGCGCACACCGGCCTGCTCCAGCAGCACCTCGACCGAATAGAGCGGCTGCGCGCCGTAGCCGTTGGGCCACCAGATCTGCGGATTGTCGACCGCCAGCGCCAGCGTGACATGGCCGCCCTTCACCGGCTCGACCATTTCCTGCGCACCACTGCCGTCCGGCGCAGTCAGGCGCAAAATCACGATGGCCGGCGTATCGCTCCAGTGCTTGACGGCCACCGTGGCCGAGACAGCCACGCTGCCCTGGCCGTGCTTCTGGCGCAGGTGCACATCGGCGAAGCGCGCACCGCTGCGTCCTTCCAGGCGGATCTCCTTCCAGACACCGATCGGCGGCAGTTGCGGCCCCCAGTCCCAGCCAAATTGAGAGGGCGCCTTGCGGATGTGCGGCCCGCCATCGATGGCCTGCGTGACCCCGCGCAGGGGGCGTTGGGCGTTGGCTTCGCTGATAAAGCGCACCGGCGAGTGGAAGTGAACCAGCATCTCGTTCTCACCGTCACGCAGCCGATCCTTGACCTCCCATTCGTAGCGGCGATACATATTGTTGGTGCTGCCCAGCATCTGCCCGTTGAGCGCGACATCGGCCAGCGTATCCAGCCCGTCGCAGACCAGGAAGAGCTTCTCCTCGGCCAGGAGATCGGCGTCCACGGCAAAGGTGTAACGATAGTCCCAGTCCTGCTCCGCCACCCACGCCACCTTCTTCTCGTTGTCGGCAACGAAGGGGTCGGGGATTTTGCCCAGCGCCAGCAGGTCGGTGTGGACGCCGCCGGGCACGGTCGCTGGCAGCCATTCGTCGGCGCCGGCCTGGCGAAAGCGCCACTGGTCACCGGTAAGGGATTGAACGTTCATGTAGTTCTCCTTTTATTCAAAAAAATAGACCGCGGATTTGGCGGATTGGCGCGGTTTTCTCCCGAAAAGCAGAAGTCTGCGCCATCAGTGGGCCGCTTGTTCCGGGGTCGAAAAATTTACCTGGCATAGAGGCGCAGTTCCAGCCCTTCTACGGGCTGCCGGTCCAGCAGCGTGAACTCACTCTGCAACGTCGCCGGAATCAACTGCTGCGGGTCGGTGTACCAGTCATGGCTGTAGATCAGCCAGACGCGCGCCCGATCATCGAGCAGCGTGTTCAGGCGCGGCACATCGGCCACCCCCATAATCGGCTCCAGCACGCCGGCTGCGAAGAGATCGGCGGGCGCACCGTGGCGCTCGGCTGCGATCCCGGCGCGATCAAAGTAGTAGTCGAAGGGAATCTGCACCCAGGTGGCGTTGAAGAGCAGCAAGTCGCCGGGCTGGAAGTGCTGTGCGGCATAAGCCGCCGCCTCGCGCCACTCTTCCTTGCGAAAGTCGCGGTAGTAGCTGTGGAGCGAAAGAAGCTGCGCGATCACCAGTCCGCCCAGCACAACCGCGATGACCAGTTTGCGACGCAGCGCCACGACGCCAATCGCCAGGATGGTGTACAACGGCAGCGACGCCCAGATCAGCGTGCGGTCATAGAAGATCGGGCGGCGCAGGCTGACCAGCCATTCGCCCACGAAGGGGGTCAGCCACAGCGTCAGCAGCAGCGCCAGCAGCGCCGGTTGCGTGCGTAACGCCGCCACGCCGAGAACAAAAAGCGCCCCAAAGATCAGCCACACCCAGCCCGGCATGATCCAGGCATTGGAGAAGCCGCCGGTCGCAAAAACCAGCAGCGTGTCGAGCACAGTCTGCGCTGTCGGCGCCGTAATCCAGAACTGCGCGTAGACGCCGATGCTCTGCCGCACGAATGCGACCGACCACGGCAGCCACAACACGACCACAGCAAGCTGCGCCGCCAGCCAACTGCGCAGCCGCGGCGTCTCAAGCTGGCGCTGGCCGTCGCCACTGCCGCGCCGCCAGCCCATCAACCCCAGCACGTAGAGATTGATCGCCACGGGCAAAAAGAGCGCGGTATTGTGCGTCAGCAGCGCAGCGACCGTGAACAACACATACCCAATCCACGCCAGTCTTTGTCGCCAACGGGGACGCCCCTCACCCCTCGCCCCTCGCCCCTCACCCGTCATCAACCACGCCAGGCAGAGCAACGCGCCGGCCACGGCAAAGGTGAGCAGCGCGTACATGCGCGCTTCCTGGGCAAAGCGCACGTGAAAGGGCGCAACCGCCAGCAGCAGCGCGGCGATCAGCCCGGCCCGACCGCCCGCCAGCGTGCGCACAAAGCCGTAGAACAGAGGAATGGTCGTTGTGCTGAAGATCGCGGAGAGGCTGCGCACCCAGCCCTCGCTGTCACTCAGGGCCAGCCAGCCATGCAGCAGGACGTAGTACAAGGGCGGGTGCTGGTCGATACGCACGATCCAGCCGAGCAGATCGCCCAACGGCTGGCGGGCCATCCAGATGCTGAAGGCTTCATCCAGCCACAAGCCCTTGGCGCCGATTGCCCAGACTCTCAACGCCAGGCCGAGCAGTGTGATCGAAACCAGCCACAGGATCGCCAGATATGACCTGTGGCTGGTTGGTGTGGCGTAGATCTGTCTCATCCGTTCAATCCGTGGTCGATTTTGCCAGGGCTGTAGCGTTCCTCCATTACTTAAGAAGGAATACGCTACACGGTTGAGAGGTCCCATTCTTCATAGATTTTGGGGACATCGCTGAGCAGGCGCTTGGTGTAGGGTTCTTGTGGGTGCAGGATCACGCGGTCGGCAGTCCCGCTTTCGACAAAGCGGCCGCGCTCCATGATATAGACCTTGTCAGAAACGTAATACGCCAAGCCAATGTCATGGGTGATGAAGATGATCGTCATGCCGATCTCGTCGCGCAACTGCATCAGCATATCCAAAATTGTGGCGCGTGAACTGGCGTCGATCATCGAAGTGGGCTCATCCGCCAGCAGAATTTTGGGCTTGAGCAGAAAGACGCGAGCAATCATCAGGCGCTGCTGCTGTCCGCCGGAAAGCTCGAAGGGGTACTTGTTGGTCAATTCCTCGAACTTCAGATTGACAAAGCTGCACGCTTCCGTCATCAGTTCCACTTTCTTAGCCTGTGGCAGATTGCGCCCACCGCGCAAGTGGATGCAGTCCAACAAGACCGAGTCGATCTTGTTAAATGTGTTGAAGGAAGAAAATGGATCTTGAAAGATCGCCTGAATATTTTTCCAATATTCGCGTTTCTTGCGCTGGCCGCGAATATCGCGCCGCTTGCCCTGGTAGTAGACCTCGCCTTCCGTTTCGTTGCTCAACCCCAACAGCATCTTCGCCAGCGTCGTTTTGCCGCTGCCCGATTCACCCACAATGGAGACGACTTCGCCCTCGTAAAGTTCGAGATCGACGTGATCGACGGCAACGGTTTTATTTTTGCCAAAGCCAAAGACCTTGGTCAGCCCTTTTGTGCTCAGGCAGATGGCCCTATCAGCGTGCATTGACATGGGTCTGTCCACGGGTTTGTTCATGGGCTTGTTCATTGACGTAGGTCTCTCTGAGTACGGTCTCGGCAAAGATGCATCGATAGCTGCGTCCGCCGTGCGCCTCGCGCAGTTGCTGTCCGAGCGGCGTCCTGCATTCCGGCAGAACATACTTGCAGCGATCGGCAAACCGGCAGCCGGGAGGCGGATTCTTCAAGTTTGGCGGCACGCCCGGAATTGCCGTCAGCTTGACATTGCGCAGCCCTTCCTCCGGCACGATGATCGACCCCATCAGTCCCTTGGAGTAAGGGTGAAGCGGGTCGAACACAGCTTCCTGGGCGCTGGCCAGTTCCACCAACTGCCCGGCGTACATCACCATGATGTGGTCGGTCACGTTGTACAACAGCGGCAGTTCGTGCGTGATGAAGATCATGGCTTTGATGTACCCGTTCTCCATCAGGTCGCGCAGCATCTTGATCACCATCTTCTGCGACGTAACGTCGAGCGCCGAAGATGGCTCGTCGGCGATCAGCACCTTGGGGCCAAGGATCACCGAAACGGCGATGACCGTGCGCTGTTTCATGCCGCCCGAAAGCTCCACCGGGTATTTCTGCAGCACCTCCGCCGGCAGCCCCAGCAGCTCAAAGCGCTGGCGGGCAAGGTCGTAGATGTCTTTCTTGCTCGTGTCGGGATGATGCGCCTGCACCACATCTTCGATAAAGCGGATGACCTTTTGGGTCGGGTTCAGCGCATTCATCGCCGCCTGCGGGATGTAGGCGATCTCGCGGCCCAGGATGGTGCGACGAACGTCGTCCGCAGGCATACCGGTGATGTTGAGGCCATCAATGATGATTTCGCCGCTCGTATAGTGCAGCGGGGGGAAGTAATAGCCCATCAGGCTGAGCGCCAGCGTCGATTTGCCGCAGCCCGATTCGCCGGCGATGCCGAGGGATTGCCCCTCCTCGACCTTGAAAGACACGTGGTCTACGGCGTAAATATCTTCCTTAAAGCGGGTGATGTATTTCGTCGTCAGGTCCTTGACTTCAAGGATCACATTGCCCATGCTGCCACCTAATCTCTCAACCTAATCTCTCAGGGCTGGATTAAACACCTGGTCAAGACCGGTGTTCATCAAATTCATCGAAAACGCAATGAGCGCAATGACCAAGATCACAGGGAAGAACGCCCACCATTTCCCCAGGATATGGGCCTGGTAGATCATGGCCCAGTTCAGCATGAGGCCCAACGTCGGCACTTCCGTCGTGCGCGGGCCAAGCCCCAGGATCGATAACCCCGCCTCAGCCAGGATGCCGGCGGAAATCTGCAGAATCAGCGCCATCACGACATACGAAGCGATGTACGGCAGAATATCCCTGAGGATGATGCTGAAAAGAGAGTGGCCGGAGAGCCGCGACAGGTTGACATGGTCGCGGTTGCGCAGGGAAATCACCTGCGAGCGCACCGCTCTGGCGGTCCACACCCAGGAGGTGAAACCAATCACCGCAGCAACGGTGAACGCCCCGCGCTTGTCTTGCCCAATGCTGAATGAAATCAAGATCAACAGCACAAAGCTGGGGATCACGGTAAAAAGATTGGTGATGAACATCAGGCCATCATCCACGATGCCGCCAATATAACCGGAGATCAAGCCGATAAACAACCCGATCAACGTGGCGATAAAGCCGGCGACAAAGCCGATTTGCAGCGATACGCGCGTGGCCGCCACCAATTCGGTCAACACATCGCGGCCAAAATTGTCGGTGCCCAGGGGCAGCAGCCGGACATTCGGCACCTGGCCGACGTTGACAAAGTCCGTTTGGGCGACGGTTCCCACCTGTTGCAAGACGCCTGCTTCATCTCTGGCGGCAAGAATCGCATCTTCGGTGTCGAGAAGCCCCTGCAGCGAGCTGTTGAGACGAATGAAGTAGTTGCGCCGGGCATTGGTCATCCCCGGAATCGCCAGGGTGGGATCGTAGGTCTTGAACCATAATTCGAGGAGCTGCTGCGTGTCCGCCGTATCAATCTCGTCCTCAAGCACGCCGGCCGCCACCAGCCATTCCTGCATGGCGGCCCGATCGTCGTCATTCAGGCGGCTGGCAACGCGTCGGGCGTCGGCGCCCTTCAAGTTGAGCGTATACTGCGGCGAGCCGATGCTGTCATAGACATTGACGTAGATGCCCGGCTCGAAAAAAGTGCCCCGTCCAATAATGGTTAACGGCGGATCCTTGATAATCAGTGGATAGACCAGCACCACCAGCAGAATTGCCACAAAAATGCTGAAGCCAGTGACAAATTTTCCGGAGCGAAATGCCTGTTGAAACATAAATTTCATAGTGGCTGCATTCCTTAGTCACTCTGTGCGGCTTTGATACGCGGGTCAAGGAAACCATAAATGATTTCGATCGTGAAGTTCGCAATCAACACCATGATGGTGACGATCAGCGTAGTCGCCGAGATCAGGGGGTAATCCCCACCAAGCACCGCCGTCAAGATGGTGGAGCCAAGCCCCGGATAGCTGAAGATGATCTCCGCCACCAGCGCACCGCCCACCATGGTGCCGACGGCGAGCGCCAGGCCGGTGATCTGCGGCAGCATCGCGTTGCGGAACACATAACCGACGATCTGGCGGTCTTTGATCCCCATAAACCGGCTGTACTTTACGTAATCCGCATTCAACTCGTAAATGGCCATCGAGCGCATGCCGATCGCTTGGCCGCCGATGGTAATCAGCACAATCGACCAGAAGGGGAGTTGATAGTGGACAATGACCGACCAGATAAACTCCCAACTCAGGTTCGGGATCATGTCGAAGCCGTAGCCGCCGGACGTGGGGAACCAACGCAGGTTGACGGCAAAGATCACCAGCAGAATCACCGCCATGCCGAACGCCGGCAGGTTGCTGACAAAAATGCTGGTCGGCATGAGCACCTTGTCGAAACCACCGCGGCGATAGGCAGCGAACACGCCCAGTGTATTGCCAATGACCCAACCGACGATAATGGCAGGCAACTGCAGGGCAATCGTCCACCATATGGAGGCGCCGATCACGTCCGCGACGGTGCGCGGATACTGGCTAAACGAATAACCAAAATCGCCCCGCAATACATTGCGTACATAGAGGAAGAACTGCTCATGCAGGGGCAGGTTTGTGCCGAACAGTTTTGTATACTGTTCATAGATCGCTTGTACGCCGGAGGTGTTCGTCATGCCTTGCGCCATACGGGCCACAATCGCCGCCACCGGGTCGCCGGGCATCAGACGCGGCAGGAAGAAATTCAGCAGGAACGCCGCCACCAGCGTGACGAGGAACCACAGCAACTTATTCGAAAAATAGCTTGCGTACCCTTTCAACGTTCGCTCCTTGCGCTGCTGGCCGGCGGCCAGGCCCCGCGCCCACGTGGGCGCGGGGCCTGGTTGTTTCTACTGCTAAGTCGCTTACGGGTTGACCAGGGTCAGGTTGTACAGACCGGCAATGCTCCAGCCGTCAGTCAGGTTCAGCGGCGGAACAGGCGGGTTGGTGCCATCACCCTCGTGAGGGAAGTTGGTCCAAACGCTCTCGTTCACCGTGTGGAACGACTGCGGGCGATACATGAGCGTGAAGGAGGGCACATCGGTCAAATAGGTCTTGACCAGTTCGGTGTACATCTCGTTCAATTTCGCCGGGTCGGTTTCCGCAGGGATCGCCTGGATCACGGCGTCGGCGTCGGGGTTGTTGTAGCCGCCGAAGTTGCCGTTCCAGTTGCTCGGCATCCCAATGAACTCGGAACTCATCAGTTGGCGGGCACGGCCCCACGGCTGGGTCGGGCCGGCGCCGTTACTTCCCATCATGAAGATGTCATAGCCTTCGGGCAGCGGCGTGTCGGACTTGGTGACAACCGTCTGGTAGACGGACCATTCCGGGAAGTTGGTCGTAATGTCGATGCCGATTTCCTTGCCCGCGGCAGCCACGACTTCGATGGCAGCCTGCCAGTCGGACCAGCCGTTGGGGCAGGTGGCGACGTAGCTCAGGTTCTTGCCGTCGTATTCGCGCCAGCCATCGCCGTCGCTGTCCACGATGCCGGCGTCGTCAAGCAGTTTCTTGGCGCCTTCAACGTCATTGCCGGCCCACTGCAGATCCGCCACAGCCGCATGGTCGTACATAGCCTGCTCACCCTCGGTCGGGTTCATCAGTGAGCGCGGGACCTGGGTGAACGTCGCCGATTGATTGGTCATCGCATTGGCGATAATGGTCGGATAGTCCACGGCGATGGCGATCGCCTTGCGCACCGCCACCTGATCCAGACCCGGAGAGTTCAGGTTGTACCAGGCAGTCGGCAGGCTGGCGCCAATGCCGTAGGGTGCATCCGGCAGGTAAGTGGAAATGGGCAGGTTGTCCTTCAGCCACAGATCCTGCACATTGGAATTGAACTGCTGGCTGACATCCACCTCACCGGCCTGCAATGCCGTCGTGCCGGCGGCGTTGTCTTTGTAGATCGCGTGCGCAAGGTACTTCGGCGCAGGCAGCTTGCCCCACATGGACGCATCCTGGCCCCAGTAGCTGTCGTTACGGACGTAGACAACCTTGCTGTCATCCGCAAAGTACTTGGCATAAGGGCCGGAGTACACAACATCTTCCGCCGGGTCAGCCAGGAAAGCGGTGGCATCGTCACCGACGCGCGCTTCCAGCGTCTCTGTCCAGGCTTTCTGCATCACGTAGTTGGAGCTAACGTAGGCGGCGACGAGCAACGGATTGACGGCCTTGCCGGTCTCGTCCAACTTTGCCTTAACCACGACAGTCTGGGGATCGACGGCGACGATGTCTTCGATGTAGTCTGCATTGGCGGCGCCGATCGGCGTGTTGTACTTGACATGGGAAGCCCAGGTGTAGGCGACATCTTCCGCCGTCACCGGCGTGCCGTCACTCCACTTGGCAGCGGACTTGAGCTTGAATGTCAGCTCCGTGCCCGCGTCATTCCATGTGTAATCGCCGTCAGCCAGCAGCGGATAGACCTTGCCGTCAAGCATGTTGTAGAGATAGGGGGTCTCAAACATGACCACGCGGGCGTTGTCGCCCTGAGCAATGGCCATGGCATTGTTGTTGCTGCTGGAGTACGGATTCCAACCGACGACCGAACCCCACTGCTGGCCGTTGTAATAGAGGGTCTCATTGCGCGGCAGCGTGTTGGCGTCGGCCGGGGCCGCAGCCTCCTGCACCGGCGCGGCAGCCTCTTCCGCCGGCGCCTGCGTCGCTTCTTCGACGGCCTGTGGCGCGCCCGCGTCAGTGGTGGTCGCCGGCGCGCCACAGGCGCCCAACGCTAAACTAAGGATGACAAGCAGACCAACTAAGCCGATAAACTTGTTTCGCATCATACTCCTCTCCTCCTCATTAGGAGGCGTTGAAAAGAAAATAAAACAGGACATAAACAGACGCCAGGAACTTTTCTCGATTCAGCCTTCTCCTTTCGTTATCTATCCAACGGCAGCGTGCAAATCCACCGTCAGCCCTGCTGTAGATTCCCGCATCACAAACGAAACACTCATCGTGCAACGCACCGCGGGTCGCCAGGGTGCATTGACACGGCCTAACAGCAGATCGACGGCCAGCCGTCCCAGCGCCACACGATCGACATGCATGGTGGTCAAGGTTGGTTGGATAAAGCTGGCCATTTGGATGTCATCAAAACCGGTGACCGCGATCTGTTCGGGTACAGCGATGCCTTGTTGCGTAAAACGTCGAATCACGCCGATCGCCTGCATATCGTTGGCGCACACGACTGCCGTCGCGTCGCTGTGGACCTCAATCAACATCTCGGCCGCGGCTTCACCGTCAGGAATTCCCAAATCGGGAGTCTCGATAATTTGCGGCGTCAGCCCATGTTGGTGCATGGCGCCCTCGTACCCGGCTTGACGTTCGACGATACTTGGGTGCTCCGGTCCAGCGACAAAGACGATCTGCTGATGGCCCTGCGCGATCAGATGCGCAACCACCGCCGACATACCGCCGGTGTTGTCCATCATAACGCTGTCCCACGGCGTATCCGGCGCCCAATTATCCACCATGACGCAGGGGGCGTCGATGACGCGCGTCAACGCTGCGACCACACTATGGGGCAAGGCGCCAAGCGTAATCAGCCCACCGATGCGTTCGTCATTGAGCAAAGTTGGCAACTTGCGTAGGCGCTCATCGGCAATCTCCATCACATTGAAGGCAAGATGGATATCCAGATCGCTGCAAGCCTGCTCGACGCCATGATACACATCCGCATAGAATGGGTTGGCAAGGATGCTGGTTTCGGAAACCGGCTTGGCCAGCAGGCCAATATGCGTGACGGCCAGCATCGGCAACGGCAGTCGCTTGGGCAGTGTGTAGTTCAGTCCCTGAGCAACTTCCATGACGCGGCGCCGAGTATCTTCGCTGACGCCCATCTTGTTATTGAGGACGCGCGAGACGGTGCCGATTGAGACGCCTGCTTCTTTTGCAATCTTGCGTGCACTGGCCATATATATCGGTAAGAACGATGTCTCAGGTAAGAACGAAAGCAGAATCAGATAACGAAACACTTATCACAGTTGTTTACTAAACATGTTCATTTGGGCGATTCCAGTTATAACAGACTCAAGGGTTTGTGTCAACCACTTTGGGATTTTTCTTACCTTTTTAATAAAAATCGGCCCGGAAAGGGAAAAAACGATGAAACGATTTCAGTGGTCTCGCATTCTGGATGAGCTGTGGCGTTTACTATTGATTATCATCGGTTCTGTGCTGGCTGGCGTGGGATTCGCTCTATTTCAAGTGCCTTATAACATCGCGGCCGGCGGCGTCAGCGGCATTGCCATTCTTATCAACCATTTCACAGGGTGGCCGATCTCGGTGATGTATTTGCTCATGAACATTCCCCTCTTTGCCGTAGGGTTCTTCTATCTGGGGCGCTGGCGATTTCTTTTCTCGACGGCGTTAGCGGTCTTGATCTTCTCTGTGACGACTGGACTGTTCAACCAGTCCTTACCTGCCATGCTGCCGGAATGGCCGATCACCAACAACGTTCTGCTCAGTGCGATTTATGCTGGACTGGTGGGCGGCATCGGCGGCGGTCTGCTCTATCTCGCCGGCGCTACTATGGGCGGGACCGCGATCATCGGTCGTATCATCCAGGTCAAAACCGGGCTGTCGTTGAGCCAGATTTACCTCTTTGTCGATGGCGCCATCGTGGTGGCCGCCGGAATCGTTTTCGGCTGGGAGATCGCACTGTATTCCATGCTGACTTTGCTGCTGAGTGGCCAGGCCGCGGATTTTGTCATGGAAGGGCCAAGCCGCGCACGCACGGCCATGGTGGTCACGACCCAACCGCAGGCGATCACACAGGCGTTGATCGCCGAGCTTGGCCGCGGCGTCAGCTACTGGGAAGCAGTCGGCGGCTACACGGGAGAAAAACGTACGATCGTGCTGTGTACGATCTACCGGCCACAAGTCGGCGATCTGAAACGCGTGGTCGCCGCGCACGATCCCCATGCCTTTGTCATCATCGGCACGACGCAGCAAGCGCTCGGCGAGGGCTTCACCGAGCTGCGGCGCAACTAAGCAGGCGTTTCCACTTTTTTCCGCGCGCCACTATAATGACCGCATCGATCAGCTATACCATGATCCAAAGTGCAGGGTAAATGTCCGGGATAGTAAAACCAGCCTCCCACCCCATCATTGCACAGCTTGCGCAGCGCCGACTGGCTTTGCCGGTGTTGCTCTTCCTGACCGCGCATCGGCCGTGGCGCTTTATCGCAGGACAGGCGCTGCTCACGGCCGCGCCGCTGGCAGGGTTGGCCGGGCTGGGGACGGTGGGCGCGTGGGCTGCCATCCTCAATGACCCTGATGCCTTTGCCGCCTTGCAGCAAAGCTTAGAGGAAGTTGCCAAATGAATCAGGGTCTCAGCCCGCGCACCATTGCAACACAATGGCGCGGAACGCTGGATCTCAGCCTGGAGAGCGGTGAGGCGCCGGTCTTCACCATCGACGCGACCGCCAGCGGGCTGGCAGGCATGAACGCCGTACTCGCGCTCGCGCTGCTCGACGCGCATCGCAATGACCTTGCCGCGCCGCGCCTGACCGTGGGCGGGACAAGCCCGCTTTGGTTGGCAGCGCTTTGGCATACGCGCCCGCCAAACGCTCCACTGCGAACGCTGCCGACTGTGACTGCGTACACCGCGCCGGACGTGGCGACGCACCTGGCAGCGCTGACCACTTGGGATACGCAGCGCGCCGCCTTCCACCGCAGAGCGCACGATCTGCCGCCGTGGGCCGCGCCGGCGGTCGCACCGGAAACCAACCCGGCAGCCGGAGGCCGCTGGGAAACGTCACCGCTTGCCCGCTTCTCCGACGCCGCGGGCAGCGATGGCTGGCTTGCGTGGGCAGGCGTGGTGATGGCGGTTGCGCTGTTGTTGATTGCCGCGCTTGCATGACTTTGAGTTGCGGAGGGGCGAGTTGCGAGGGGCGTAGTCTCCCTAAATTGTCACATTACGCATCACGCATACTTACGATGATAGAACGGTTCGCTCATGTCTAGTTCTCCACCGGTGCGCAGCAACTGGCTCTTTGCGATCTTGCTCATGGCCGCGCTGATCTTTGTCGTGCTGAGCCGCGTGCCGGGTTGGGCGGGGTTTTCAGCCATCGTGCGCGCGGGCTACGAATGGGCGCTGTTGTTGGGCGGCGTCGCTTTACTCCTGGGGATTGTCAACGTGCTCTGGCTGCATATGCGCCGCATCGCCCTGGGCCAGCGCGATTGGGTGTTAAGCCTGGCATTGATTGCGATGTTGATTGCAGTAGCCGGTGCAGGTTTACTCAGCCCGGCGGGTGCGACCAGTCCACTGCTCGAATGGGTGTTTGATGCGGTGATTGCCCCCGGGCAGGCGGCGCTGTTTGCTTTGCTCGTCTTTTTCATGGCCGCGGCCGCCTTTCAATATCTCCGCATCGGACGGCGCGGCGGTGCGTGGATGTTGGCTGGCTTCCTCGTGATTCTGGCCGCTCAGACCCCGTTTATCTTTGCATGGCTGCCGCCGGAGAGCGCCGGTGTGGCCGATTGGCTTCTCAACGCGCCGGTGATGGCCGCACTGCGTGGCGTGTTGCTGGGCGGCAGCCTGGCTTTGCTGGTGGTTGGCCTGCGCCTGCTCTTGGGGAGACTGTAGCCATGCCTGCCTTGCTTTGCTCGCACTGCGGCACGCCGAACCGCACCGGCTCGAATTTCTGTAACCGCTGCGGCGCGGATCTACGCGGCGAACCGCAACCGCGAGATGAAGCGGCGCCCGGCGACGCTGCGCCAGACGCCGCTTCACCGGACGCAACGCCGTCCTTGCGGACCGAGCAGCCCTGGCTCGCGCCTGGCTTTACAGGCGCCGACGATGTTCCTTTTGAGGAGGACGAAGAAGACGCGGCTGCACTCGACGCATTGCCGCCGTTGCCCGCGCCGGCGATGCGTTTGGTGAGCGGCGTCCAGGGCTTGCTCGACCCGATCCGTGTTGCAGCCATGCCGCAGGATAAAGACGTTCCTGCGCAACCACCAAGCGCGCAGGAATTTCCCTTTGGCGTCGAGCAGATGCGCCGCGTACGGACGTTGATGATGGAAGAACCAACGTTGGCGTCCGGCTCTGTGGCGCCACGGCAGCCACACCGCTCGCTCTGGCTGCCGTGGATATTCCTCATCCTCGGTGTGGGCGTCGCGGCGCCATTGCTGATTGGCTGGCCGTTGCCTGCCGGAAAGCCAATGTTGTGGCGTGGCGTGGCAAGCGGCTTCGATGCAGTGGATCGTTTGGCGCCGAACGCACGCGTACAAATTTTATGGGCATACGACCCGGCCACTGCCGGCGAGATGGATCTGCTGAGCGCGCCTGTGTTGCGCCACCTGCTCGACCGCGGCGCGACGCTGCGGATCGTCTCCTTGTTGCCCAATGGCCCAGCGACCGCGCGGCGCAGCCTGGCCAATGTGGAAATGCAACGTCTGCCCGATTTATCCGCCATCGGCATGCATCACGCTTTCGAGGTGAGCTTTTGGCCGGGCGGCGCCACCGTGTTGCCGTTGTTGGCGTCGGAAAGCGCCGATCTCGCGGTCTTGTTTGCGGCCCAGAGCGAGGACGTGCAGCATTGGCTGGAACAAATTGCGCCGATCAACCGCGTCCCAGTCGTGGCCGTCACTTCCGCCGGCGCCGACCCGCCACTCCGCGCCTATCTCGACAGCGGCCAATTGGTGGGGCTGGTCAGTGGCTATGATGGCGCCTATCACTACACCGAATTGTTGGGAGAGACCCCGGCGCCTGACGACGTGCGCGCGATGCGGTCGCAGGTGGCAGGTCAAGACTACGGCGCGTTGGCGATCCTGGCCATCATTGTGCTGGGCAACCTGATCGCGCTGTTGACGGGGAGACGCCACGATGGGTAATGCCCTGCCAGCCGCATGGTTCGGATCGGCCGGGGTTTGGGTCGGTTTTGTGTTCACCCTATTAGTGTTCAGTGCGATCTTCGGCGACCATCTCCTTGCCCGCTTTGCCCAATATGTGCTGGTCGGGACGGTGCTGGGATATGCTGTCGTCGTCACTTGGCAAAGTATTTTGACGTTGCATCTCGTCGCCACCCTGCGCGCAGAGCCACAGGCAACACCCTGGCAGTGGCTTCCGATCGGGCTGGCAGCCGTCATGGCAATCGCCGGCCTGGAGCGCATTTTTGCGCAGGGGCGCGCACAGCCCACGCCGCGTGGCTGGCGGCAAGGCTTGCGGTTGCTTGGCGCGCTGCCGGCGCTGGGACTGGTGGCCTTCAGCGTCGCTGTCGCCGCAGTCGGCGCGATACAAGGCACGCTGGCGCCACAATTCCTCTATGCGGCGCGCAGCAGCCTGGAATGGGGAGCGCCGGCGGCGCTCTTTGCAACCGGTGTGTTGACCCTGAGCCTGACTGTGGCTGCCCTGGTTTTTTTTGTGATCGACCTCGATCGACATGTGGCGCAGCAGCCTCGCTGGGTGCAGCGTCTGGTGCACGGTTGGGTGTGGGTGGGGCAGCGGGCGGTATGGCTGGCCGCGGGTGTGCTCTTTGCGCGGTTGTTTGCTGCGCGGCTCAGCCTTTTTGTCGCCGAGCTGGGCAATTGGATCTGGCGCTTTCAATCCGCAGAAATTAGCAGCCTTCTCGAACGTGGGTGGCGCATGGTGACAGGGAGCTGACGACATGGAAGAAACACCGATCGCCGCGGGCTTGCGCGCGCCCGCTGGGTCGATCCTGGCCGTCGGCGTCGAACTGAGTGCAATACGCGCCTGCCTGCTGGAAGAAGTTAGTGGAACGTATCGTGTGGCGGCATGGCACACGCTGCCGCGGCGCAAGGATGCCAGCCTCGCCGCGACCGGCGTCGATCTATGCCGTCAGATGGGCGAGCGTCTTGACCGTGTTCTGGTCGACGAAGCGACTGCCGCGCCTTTGGCGACAAGCGACGACAGCGTGCGTTTCCCTCCTTTGCAACATATCGCCGTCGCGGCCAGCCCGCGGCCGCACCTGCGCATCTGGATCGCCGGCTTGTCGATGACCCAAAGCATGGAGGCGGTCTACGAAGCGCTGTGCGGCAGCCCGGCGCACGTGATCGGCTACACCGTGCTTGGCGCCGACATCAACACCACGGCCCTGACCGATGCCATAGTGACCACGGCGCCCGACATCCTTGTCATTGTCGGCGGCTTTGATGATCCTGACCCGGCCACCCATCGGCTGCTGGTGGAGTTGAGCCGGCTGATCGGGCAGGCGTTGGCGCGCCTCGCGCCTGCGCAACGCCCCGCGGTCATCTATGCGGGGAATCGCTGGGCCGCGCCCCATGTCGCGGAGGCGGTGCAGGCGGCGGGCGGCGGCGCCGTCGAATCGGTCGCCAACGTCCAACCGGCGCCGGGCGTCGCGCACAAAACCGCGCTGGCGCGCGCCTGCAACTTTCATTACTGGCGGCTCAGCCGGCGCACCCCAGGCTTTCGTGAGATCAGCCGCTGGGTCACGCCGCCCGGCCACATCACCAGCCTGGAGAGCGCCTTCACCCAGTTGGTGCAGGTGTGGATGGAGCTGCATGGCCTGCCCGAACTCCACGGGCTGTACTGCGCACCGGCCTGGTGGCTCCACGTCTGGGCCACCCCCAGCCAGCTTGGGTTGAACATGCGCTATATCGAACCGCAGACGCGCCCCTCCGCGCTGCACGGCTGGCCGCCGCTCCAATTGGTCAGCGGCGATTGGCCGGTCGCCCTCTGGCCGCAGCCGGAGATCTTTTGGTGGGATCGCAGCGGCATGGCCCCTTTGCTGGCGTCCGTCGGACAACTGGCGCCACAGGCGATGATCCAGGGGCTGCGCGCCGATCTGCTGCGTTTGCGCGGTCAATAATTGGAGAGTAGAGATTGGAGAGTGCGCACCTGCCACTCTCCAATCTCTACTCTCTACTCTCTACTCTCTACTCTCTACTCTCTATTTTCCCGCCTGCCGGATTACATCGGTAATGTACTCAATCTCGTCAATGCGCAATGACGAAGCCGACGGCAGATAAAAGCCGCGCCTGCACAAATCTTCGGCCACGGGATAGCGCTCACCCTTGAATTGCTGCCAGTAAACCGGCTGCGCGTGCATCGGGATGAAGAAGGTGCGCGTCTCGATGCCGTGATCGGCCAGGACGCGACGCAGCGCATCGCGGTTCATGCCATACGCCGCCTCATCGACCAGAATGCCGTACATCCAGTAGACATTTTTGGCCCACGGCGCCTCGGACGGCGTGCGGATGCCAGGGATGTCCTGCAAGCGCCGGTTGTATTCAGCCGCGTTGCGCCGCCGCGCCGCCACGAAGCCGTCAAGTTGCTCCACTTGCGCCAGCCCGATCGCGGCCTGCAAATTGGTCATGCGATAATTGAAGCCCACAAACTTATGCCAGAAATGGCGCTCGTGGCTGAACGCGTGGTCGCGCAGGTTCCAGGCCAACTGCGCCAAATCGCGGTCGTTGGTGGTCACCATGCCGCCTTCGCCCGTGGTGATGATCTTATTGCCATAGAAGCTGAACCCCGCGGCATGACCCAGCCCGCCCGTGCGCCGTCCTTTGTATTCGGCGCCGTGCGCCTCGGCCGCGTCCTCGATCACCAGCAAGCCATGCTTTTCGGCCAGCGCCATCAGCGGATCCATGTCCGTCGGATGGCCGTAGATATGCACGGGCACGATTGCTTTGGTGCGCGGCGTAATTTTGGCTTCGACCTGGTTGATGTCCATCTGCCAGTAAGCCGGCTCCATATCCACCAGCACCGGCTTTGCGCCACAATAGGTGACGGCATTGGCCGTGGCGATCATCGTGAAGGTGGGGATGATGACCTCGTCGCCCGGCTCCAGTCCTAGCGTCGCCATCGTCAGGTGCATGGCGACGGTGCCGTTGGCGCACGCGATGCCATACTTCACACCGCAAACCTCGGCAAAGCGCGCCTCGAAGTCACGGATAAAGCGGCCGGCCGACGAAATCCAGTTCGTTTCGATGGCTTGTTGGACATATTTTAGCTCGTTGCCGCCCAACGTTGGTTCGCAGACCGGGATGATCGAGCGTCGCGGCGTCGCGCCAAACTCCGGGATGGCGCGATAGGTAAGCCTGACTTCCGGGTCAGCAGCCGGAATGATCGCGGCCAGTTCGCCCATTTCCTCCAGTGAAAGTTCAACAGGTTGTAACATAAAGAGCAACCTTTCTTTAATCAACTCAATGAGCACAGAACGCAAAGACCCAAGTTTTATCCACAGAGTCGCTAAGCTTGATTTGCGCTGCGACGTAAGCTCCAAATGGTCGCAACATACTTGCGGCCCTTGACCAGAAAATCCCACAGATTGGCGCCGGTCTTGCTTTCGCCGGCGGTGCGAGGCACACAGATATACGGCACTTCTTGCACCGCGTAACCTTTGCGCACCGCGCGCGCCAGCAAGTCAATGCAATATTCGCCGTAATCCCCCTTCAGCCGCAATGTACGAAAGAGCGCTGCGCGGCCGGCCACAAAACCGCTGGTGTAGTCGTGCACCTCTGCACCGATCACTGTCACTGCAAAGGTGTTGATGATACGGCTGAGCGTGCGCGCCATGAGGCCATGCGCCACGTCGTCGCCGCCGGGAATCCAGCGCGAACCGACGGCCAGATCCGCGCCCTCCTCGACAACGACCTTCACCAGGCGCGCCACGTCGGCGGGTGGCATCGACAGGTCGCAGTCCATCCAGGTGATGAGATCAGCGGCGAAGGTTTCCAAGGCCAAGTCGATGCCACACTGGATGGCGGAGGTCAACCCCTTCTGGCCGGTGCGCACGTAAAGCGCCACGTGTGTGGCTTCGGCTGTGTTGTAGCGATCGCAACACGCGCGCACGACCGCCGCGGTCCCATCCGGCGAGTTGTCGTCGACGACCAGCACAAGTTGTGGCGTCATAGCATTGGCCAGGATGCCGTCAATCAACGCGGCAATGTTGTCGCGCTCATTAAATGTCGGCAGAACAGTGCAAACCAGCGTCATGGCTCCTCTTTCCATGCCATTCCTCGTGTCGCCACGACAAATAAGCTGGCGCCCCAGGGCAGGTTGCGCCGGCGCAGCCAATTCGCTTCCCACTGGAGCGCCAGCCCCAACAGCCGATTCAGCCCCTCTCTTTGGTAGAGATCACGTGTAAAAGGCAGCACACCCCACCGCTGGAGCAATCGTACAGCGACGACAGCCGGCGAGAGCAGACAGTTGGCGTAGGTGACGCGGAGCGGCTCAAGCCCGGCGCTCCTCACTATCTCCACGAACTCGCGGCGGCCATAGCGGCGCGCGGCGCCAAACGCCACGTCATGTGGCCCAAACAGCCAGGGATGCGCGCTCACGCGCAGCAACGTCACACCGCCGGGCCGCAGCAGCGTACGGATCAGGTCCAACGCACGCTCGGCATCGATGCGCTGTTGATCCACAACATCCAGCGCCACAATCAGCGCAAAGGCGCCTGCCGGAAAGGGCAGATGCAACAGGTTGCCTTGCACCCAGGCCACGTCGGCGGAACGGCTGCGCGCAAAGGTGAGCGCTTCCTGGCGCAAGTCAAGACCGATCACCAGGGGAGCGGGACGCACTGCGGCCAGTTCGGCGGCAAACGCCCCCCCACCGCAGCCAAGCTCCAGCAACGGCCCCCGCGGCAGCTTCGTCTCGGCCAGCATCGCCTGGCTGGTTGCGCTCATGCCAAGGTTCCAACCGCCCACCGCGTCCGCCGCATAAAGTGACGGCAGCAGATTTCCGCTCTCAGTCAAGGCTCACTTCACCGATCCACAGCGCGCTGCCGTCCGCGGGCAGCCGTTCGTTCTGCTCATTGTACAGCCCGATCTCCAGCGCGTAGTCGCCAGCCGGCAAAGCGGCCGGCAGCGGAATCTGATATTCGTCGAGAATGCGCCAGCCAGGTTGCCAGCGTGCAGCCGGCAGCGAGCCGGCGCCGGGCAAGCTATCGACGCCAGCCACCTGAGTCGTGTTGCCGGCAGCATCCTCGGCAAGCAAATGGATAAAAACCGTCCATTGCTGCGTCGGTGTGGTAATCGCATCCCAATAAAGCTGCACGTAGAGCATCTTACCGCTTTCGAGCGCCGCGGTCTGCGCGTCGTAGCCTGCCAGCCGGATGCCATCGCCAATTTCCCGCGAGGTTGGGACAGACGGCGCACGTTGCGGCAAGCTGGCGGCCGGTCGCGTATAGGTGCGAGCATAGAGATCTCCCTCCCGATCCCGCAACTCATCCGCGAGGACGGCAGTGGGGAACAGTTCGGGCAAAAGCAAGCGCGTGCGGAAATCTTCATCTTCGATCACCACATAGTGCTCTGGCTGGGGGTTGCTGGCGGCGGTCAACGGGAAGATGCGTCGCCCGTCAAAGGTGACCGGCGGCCCATGACTCTCTGGCCGCGTTGTCCAGGCAAAGGCGAGCGTCGGGTGTTCAGCGCTGCGTGGGGTGAGATAGAGGACGGCGTCGGCAGGTTGGCTGGCGATCTCCTGGCCGATCGTCCACAGGCCGACATCAAAGGCATAGAAAAGGTCCGGCAGCGCGGCCCATCGCACGAAATAGTCGCGCGCGGCCACGAAAGCACCCGCTACGAGCAGCACCGCGCTCAGCCAACCAACCCAAGCCAGGCGAGCCGTGCGCAAAGGTGCACTCTCCGCGTTCCTCGCCCCGCGCCCCTCGCCCCACCACCGCCAGATCCAATCCAACCCGACGCCGCCGAGCAACGCCACCGGCGCGGCCGCGCCCAGCACGCGGTGGTAGTGAGGCGCGTATTCGCTGAGTACGCCGGGCAGCAACATGACGACGAGCGCGACCAGCATGATGCTGTACGCAGGCCGCCGGATGCGCCACAGCGCCACCCCCACGCCGAGCCAGAACGGGATCGCTTGCCAGAGATTGAGCGCGGCCACCCCCGGTATATTGCGTCGTGGGTCAAGGTCGCCAGCCTGCACGAGCGGCACAAACATCAGGAGATAGGCAAGCGCGCTCTCGCTCAGGCTCTGGTGGGTCGCCGCCGCGGCGCCGGTCGTCACGATCTGGGCAGGGCGCAAAATAAAGAGAGCGGGATGCTCGAAAAAGAAGATCGCCAGCGGCAGCAACAAGACGCCCGCGGTCATCGCCGCGATTGCGCCGCCGCGCACGAAGCGCCAGCCGCGGCGCTTTTCCTCGTGCGCCTGCGTCGCTGGGGAAATCGCCCCGTCCTGCCGCCACAGGATGAACCAGGCGGACGCGATTGCCAACGGCAGCAGCCAGGCAGCTTGATAGGTGTAAAAGCCCAGCGCCAACACAGCGCCGCAGCCGGCCCAGGCCAGCTTGCTGTCCGTGCGTCGTGCTCGCAACAGCAGCCATAACGCGGCTGCCATTTCCAGCGTCACGAGGATCGGTTCGATGCCCATGCGGCTAAAATGAATGTGCCAGCGCAACGTGGCAAGCAGCGCAGCGGCAAAGAAGGGAAAAGCCGTGGTCAGCCGCGTAGCATCCAGCCGGCGCAGCTCAGTCGCCGCCGCCCATGTCGCGACCACGCCGAGGATGCCGAAAAGCGCGGCAGTCGTGCGCATGGCAGTGGGGCCGGCCTCGCCGCCGAAAAACGTAAAGAGACCGAGCATCAATGCGTTGGCGTAGGCGTTGACAGGGGGAACGCCAAAGTTGCCGGTCAGAAAGATCGGGCGATAGGCAGGATCGGTCAGGATGCGCCACGCTTCTAGCCCTTCAAACGATTCGTCGAGATGAAAGCCGGGAGGAAGGCTGTCGATCCGCCACAGGCGCAATGCCGCTGCGATGACAATCACCACGAGAAGTCCGGCCCAGCTCTTGCGCCACATCATGCGTGCATTCTAGCATACATGCCTCCATTGCTGCTCGCGCAGTCGGGCGGCGATATGCCAGATTCCTGCAGGGTGAGCGTAGCGCCTCAAGCTCCGCAGGAACGGCGAATCACCAAAGAGGTTGGCGTCACGACCGTCAGCGGCGGATCGTCGGGGTGCTCAATGCGTCTATGCACCTGTTCGGCGGCTAATCGGCCCAATAGGTGCTTATGAAGATGGACAGTGGTCAAGGGCGGGTAAACAACCTGTGCGTCCGGGAGATTGTCAAACCAAAGCTTCCAACGTGCCCACCTGCGGGAAATCGAGGGGTAAACAACCTGTGCGTCCGGGAGATTGTCAAACCCCGTCACCGCAACATCGTCGGGGATTTTGCACCCTGCCACCTGGAGCCACTGCATGGCGCCCAGGGCAATTGTATCGGAGGAGCACATGATGGCGTCGGGCGGCTGCGCCAGGCGCATCAGGTGTTCGGCGCCTTCGCGTCCGATCTTGGAAGGCAGGCGTTCCAACGTGTGAACGACGCTAAAGCATAGGGATTCATCACGCTCAAGATCGTGTTCGGCGATGCCAGCCAGATAGCCGCGCATCCGGTCATCCATACGCCCGGCGTCGCTCTGACCGACGATCAGGCCGATACGGCGGCGCCCCAGTTTTACCAGGTGATCGAGCAACTGACGCATCGCCAGATAACCATCATAGGTGATGGCGGTTATCTGGGGGCTGATGATGGAAGGCGCCGAAACGATGTGCGAGGTGACGCCATTCCACAAGCGACATTTTTCATCGTCCAGTTCTCCCAGAATCAGCAAACCGCTGATCGGGTGCAGTTGGCTCAGCGCTTGAATCTGCGCCCGCGTGCTGACTTCAGCAAATGTCTTGACGAACGCCGGCGCGTACCCAAGACAATGAAGCTCGCTGTCCGCCCCTTCGAGCAGCTCGTTGTAGAAGGGATGGCTGAATTTCCCCTGAAACGAGATCACAACGATGCCGATAGACTTGGCGCCAGTGGCGCGCCGGCTGGCGCCAAGCACGCCGCCATGCCGCCGCTGGATCAGCCCGGCGTCAGCAAGCTCCTGCAGATCTCTGCGCATCGTGATTTCCGAGACGCCAAATTCTGCTACCAGCGCATGCGTGCTGAGCATGGCGCCGTCCCTGTCTTCGGTGATGCGCGCCAAAAGTTGCCGGATACGTCGCTGCTTATTCATAAAAGCACAACTCAAGACTCTGTTGCGGCGGCGACACGATCAAACCACCTGGGCCGAAGTGCTGAGTGCGTCTGCCGGGCCCCACGGGGCAAGCGCCACCGTGTAGTAGGGATTCATGATCAACTCGTCATTTTGCTCCGCGGCAAAGCGCCACATGCGTCTGACCAACTCGTGTTTGATCGCAGTGTAAGCAGGGTCGCCGGCCAGGTTAGTCATTTCCAGCGGATCGACGCGCAGATCGTACAACTCGTCGTTATCAAAGCCGTTGTAGACATATTTGTAGTCGCGCGTCATGACGGAACGCTGCGAGTAGTACAATTCCACCCCGTTGCATTGAGCAAAGATGGCGTCGCGCCACGGCTCCGGCGTCTCATCACACAAGAAGGGGGTGAGGCTCTGCCCGGTGAGGCATTCTGGAGCGCTTGCCCCGGCCAGTTCCATGAATGTCGGCGCGAAATCGGCCAGCGAGACAAAGGCGTCTTCCACGCGGCCTGGGTTGGCGATGCCGTCCGGATAGCGCACGATTGCGGGCACGTGGTATGCCTCACGGAAGGAGGGCACGCCCTTGCAGTACAGCCCGTGCGACCCACAATATTCGCCGTGGTCGCTCACAAAGAGCACCAGCGTGTTCTCCTTCTGCCCCAGCTCGTCAAGCTTGTCGAGCAGCAGGCCAAACATCTCGTCCTCCATCGTGCAGAACGCCCAGTAGTGGCGCAGACAATCGCGCACCTCTTCCTCGCTGAACTGCGACCAGTACATCTCGCGCATGCGCCGGTAGACCGCGGGCTTGTCGTGCAGCGTGTCGGCATAGTTAGCGGGCAGAGGGATCTCAGCCAGATCGTACATATCCACATAATGTTGCGGCACAACAAAATCGTCGTGCGGGCCGGTTACGCCCACATACAGGCACCACGGCTGCTCCTGCGCAGCCAGGCCGGGCAAGGCATCCAGCGCCGACTTGACGACCGTGTAATCGTCATGCGATTCATAGGGATGCTCTGTGTCTGTGGGGTAGGAGTTGAACAACTGGATCGCGCCCCAACCTGGGCGCAACACCTGACCGTGCTGTCGCTCGGCGCCCTCGTCCAGCTTCTTGCGCTTCCATTGTTCAATGCCGATATGCATGTAGCTGCCGGTCCGTGCGCGCACCTCCAGTTCCTGCCACCCGCGGTCGGCCGGATTCTCGGTGTTACTGACGTGCCACTTGCCGGCGTAGGCCAGATTGTAGCCTGCGTCGCGCAACGGTTCGCTGAACATAGCCACGCCTTCGAAAACAGTGTCGTGAATGGCCGCGGGGTTGCAGACGTTGTTGTACACACCGTGGCGGCTCGGGTAAAGACCGGTCATAAAGGTGGCGCGCGAGGGGCAGCAATGCGGCGAAGGGCAGTAGGTTTGGGTAAAGCGAATCCCCTCGTTCGCCAGACGCATGGCGTTGGGCGTGATGCAAGGGTGGTCGGGGGCGACGACATCGCCACGTTCTTGGTCGGTCATGAAAATCAATATATTGGGTTGCATGGTGCGATCCTTGGAAGCGTGAATTCTGCTATTTGATGCCAGTGCGGGCGATGCCCTGATCGGACTACATGGCAGACGCCTTTGGCGTCTGCCATGTGTAATGAAATTTGGCAATGGGAAGACTAATGGCTAAAGCAGCGTTGCATCTGCCTAAAAAGCACCAAGCGATACGACGCATGAGCGCTGTTTGATTATCTATTCATCTTTTTACGAAAATTTGATCACAATATAATCATACGTGACCATTGCCGTCAATCATTTTTTGATTGCTCATCTTTTCACATCGTGATCAACAATTCGGCTGGAACCGTGCACGATTCAGGACACTCGTCCGCACCTGGTGGGACACCCTCCCCTTGACCTGTCTCACTGTTGTCGCCACACTAATACAGGCAAGTGTAAATTGACCGTTGGTTGACGCGGTCTGGAGAAACTGAGTTTTTTTGGAAAAACTCAGTTTCTAGCTGCTTTCTTATTCCAGGGAGATGTGACCATGTCTGAATCGATGCGGGTATGGACGGAGATTTCCTTCAACGTCGCCTATTTGATCGTCGTCTGGTGGATGGTGGCGCTGATGACAGTGCGGATGGACGCCGTCGCGCCCGATGACCGGCGCGTGGCAAAGCGGATTTTGTGGGCCTTTGCCTTGCTGGCGATCGGCGACGCCGGGCACGTCGGATTTCGCGTGCTTGCGTATGCGCTAGGCGGGTTGGAGGCGACGCCGGTTGTTCTGGGCACACCGCTCAGCCTGGTGGGACTCGGCGCGCTGGCGACCGCAGTGACCGTCACATTTTTTTATGTTTTGGTGCTGGACGTATGGCGCGTGCGCTTTCATCGCCGTTACGGCTGGTTTGAGTACCTGCTGCTTACAGCGGCAAGCGTGCGCTTGTTGGTGATGATGTTGCCACAAAATGCATGGGATAGCGTCGTGCCGCCACAGCCGTGGTCGACGATCCGCAATATTCCACTCATGGTGCTGGGGTTGGGCGCAGCCTATCTTATCGTGCGCGATGCACGCGCCGCGCACGATCGCACGTTCACCTGGATCGGCGCGATGATCTTGGTCTCCTATGCTTGCTACACGCCAGTCATTTTCTTTGTCCAACAAAATCCGCTGGTGGGTATGTTGATGATTCCCAAGACCCTGGCTTATGTGGCAATTGCCTTGCTTGCCTATCAAGGGCTGTGGCGGTCAGGCGAGGCGCGAGTGGCAAGGCGCGACTTTGCAGAGCGGTCTGTTCGCTTTTGATGGCGCCTTGTCTGGCAACGACAATCATCGTCCGCATGAGGGACGCGGGAATAGCTAACGTTTAGTTCGCGCGCAGGCTTTCCACTTCCGCTGTCCACAGCGCGCTGACTGCGTCGCTGGGCATGCGCCAATCCCCACGCGGGGAGAGCGCCACCGACCCTACCTTGGGGCCGTCGGGCATTGCCGAGCGCTTAAACTGCTGGGCAAAGAAGCGACGATAAAAGACGCCCAGCCAGCGCAGGATCACCTCGTCTGCATAGATGCCGGCAAAAGCCTGCCGCGCCAGGAAGAAAACTTTGGCGGGCGCAAATTGATAGCGCACGATCTGGAAGAGAAAGAAATCATGCAGTTCGTAGGGGCCGATAGTATCTTCAGTCTTCTGTTCGAGTTGTTCGCCCTCACCCAGGGGCAGCAACTCAGGCGTGATCGGCGTGGCGACAATATCGTGCAGTACGTCGGCGGTGACGCCGGTGAAAACCTCGTCGGCGCACCATGCCACCAGATAGCGCACCAGGGTTTTGGGCACGCCGGCGTTGACATGATACATCGACATGTGATCGCCGTTAAAGGTCATCCAGCCCAACGCCGCTTCGGAGAGATCACCCGTGCCGACGACCAACCCGCCGACCTGGTTGGCGACATCCATCAGAATCTGGGTGCGCTCGCGCGCCTGGGCATTCTCGTAGGTGACATCGTGCACCTGCTCGTCGTGGCCGATCTCGCGAAAGTGCAGCCGCACGCTCTCGCCGATGGGAATGGTGCGCAGGGTGACGCCCAAATCCAACGCAAGCTGCTCGGCGTTGCCGCGCGTGCGCGCAGTGGTGCCAAACCCTGGCATGGTGATCGCCACGATGCCGTCGCGAGCCAGCGCCAGCATGTCGAACGCACGCACGATCACCAGCAGCGCCAGCGTCGAGTCCAGCCCGCCGGACACGCCAATGATCACACGCTGAGCACCGACGTGACGCAAACGCCTGGCCAGCCCCACCGCCTGAATACTGAAGATTTCGCGGCAATGTTCGGCGCGGCGTGCAGGGTCGATGGGCACGAAGGGCGTGCGCGCAAGCGGCCGGCGCAACAATGGCTGCGACGCTTCGCTGCGGGGCAACGCAAAGGGCGCGTTGCGCAGCGTGCTTGACGGCGCAGCCTGCGAGAAGGTGGTGTTGCGCACGCGCTCGTGATTCATGCGCTGCAAGTCGAGGTCGGCGACTGCCATTTGCTTATCAAAACAGAAGCGTTCCGTCTCGACCAGCAGTGAGCCGTTTTCGGCGATCAAGCCGTGGCCCGCGTACACTGTGTCGGTGGAGGATTCGCCTGGGCCGGCCCCTGCATAGACATAAGCCGCCAGACAGCGCGCGGATTGCTGGCGCACCAGATCGCGGCGATACGCCGCCTTGCCCAGCAATTCATTGCCGGCGGAAGGGTTGACCAGCAGCGTCGCGCCCGCCAGCGCCAACCGCCCACTTGGCGGCTCCACCGCCCACAGATCCTCACAAATTTCGATGCCGATCACACAGTCGGCCATCTCTACGGCGCTGAACAGCAAGTCGACGCCAAACGGGACCGCCTGCTGGCCGATCTCGACGAACGGCGGCAGAGCGGCGCTGGCCGGCGTGAACCAGCGCCGCTCGTAAAATTCGCCGTAGGTGGGCAGATAGGTTTTTGGAACGAGGCCACAGATGCGTCCGCCCGCACAGAGCGCAGCGCAGTTATAGAGCCGGCCAGCCACCAGCAGCGGCAGCCCGACGACGCAGCTCACGAATTCCGTCCCGGTGGCCTGGGCGATGCGGCGCAATCCACCCAGCGCGGCGTGCAGCAGATGGCCTTGATAAAAAAGATCGGCGCAGGAATAAGCGGTGATGCAAAGCTCTGGAAAGATCGCCAGTTGTACATCCTGCGCCGCGGCCTGCGCCAGCGCGGCGCTGATCTGCTCAACATTGTAATCAACATCGGCGACGCGCAGCGCCGGCGCAATGCTTGCCACGCGCACGAATCCCAGGCGGGAGCGACCAAACAAGTTTTCTGGTGTGGGCACAGTCGTTCTTCCTTGCTGAAGTGCTTGCTTGCTAAAATCGGCCACTGCTGAGCATCCATTATAGTCGGGGCGCACAGAATTCCGCCATCCGTGCGCTACATGGTATGATCGCGTGCCAATATCTGCGTTAAATCGTCCGCTCTGGCCGCCACGCATGGCCGCAGAAAGGAAGTATCGCTTGAGTCGTTCCACGCCACGTCGCGGCGGCTTTTCACCGTTGCTGGTCGTCCTCGTGATCGCGGTGATGCTGTGGGTGCTGTTTACGCGCTCGCAAACGGCGCCGGAAAGTGCTCCCCTGTCAGACGTTACGCCTGCCGCGGAAGCCACGTTCGACGTCGAACAACCTCAAGCAACTGCAGACGCCACAGAGAGCACGCCTCATGCCGCAGCGTCACCCGCGGCGGAGCAGCCTGCACAAGTTTCCGTAGCAACTATCGAGAATACCGCGCTCGCCAGCGCGCCGAAGCCGCCAAAACCGACTGCTACATCTCCACGCGCGCCGCCCGCGCAGATCGATGGGCTGCCTATCATCACGCTGGATGAATTGCCGCGGGAGGCGCGCAAAACGCTCGACTTGATCGAGCGCGATGGCCCGTTTCCTTTTAGCAAAGACGGCGCGACTTTTCAGAACCGCGAAGGGCTGCTGCCGCGCAAAGCCTCAGGATACTATCACGAATACACAGTGATTACACCGGGAGAAAATGACCGCGGCGCGCGGCGCATTGTGGCCGGCGCACGCGACGAATTGTATTACACCGACGACCATTACGCCAGCTTTGCACGGATCTGGATGCCATGAACGAACTTGACCAGCGATTGGCTGGCGAGACTGCCGGCGGCATGCACCGCTGGTTATCGCCGCAAAAGCCGCCGGCAGTGAAACGCTACGTAGAAGTACAGGGCTGGCGCTTCTTTTATCTGGACGGACGCCGGGCGCGCGACAAAGCCAGTTTCCTACAAACTGCGGCCGACGTAATGGCTTTCCCGGCTTATTTTGGTCACAACTGGGATGCGTTCGAGGAATCCATCAACGACCTGGCGTGGGCGCCCGCCTCTGGCTATGTGCTGCTTTACGATCACGTGTGGTGGTTTGCCTGCACCCATCCAGCGGATTGGCAGGTTGCGCGTGAAATTTTGCAAGCGGCGTGCGAACGCTGGGCAAGCCAGAACAGACCCTTCGTTGTCTTCCTGCGCCACACGCACGGCTGCAGCGGGGTCGCCGATCTGCTAGTCGCGCCACGTCCTCACCAGCGAGCGTTGCGCGCGCGTCTCTGGTGAGGGTCGGTCACTTTTCGGCAGGTCGCGACGCAGCCGCGTGATCGTCGTCAGCGCCTCCGCGCCGCTCATCCCCTGACGCACCAGATAACAGCCAACCACCGTCCCCGTCCGGCCGATGCCGCCGAAACAGTGCACATAGACAGTGCGCCCCGCCTGCAACGCGCCGTCGATGCGATCCAGGATCTGGCGCATCTGCACAGAGGACGGGACGCCGAGGTCAGGGATGGGGTGCGAGTGTCGTGCGACGTGTAGTCCGGCCGCGGCGGCCTGTGCGCTGAGCAACGGTGCATACGCGCGCAGGTTGTATTCGCCGGGTTCGGTCAGGTCAACAACGAAGTCGACGCCGGCGCGCAAAAGGGCCGCCACCTGCTGATTAGCCACATCCAGATCAGCGGCGCAGGGATAAGGCCCTGCCAGCAACCGCGCGGGCAGCGCCCAGTAAGCATTCGGTAGATCAAGATGGGACATTGATGCTCCTCACAAGTAAAAGCCTGACCAGCCCTCAGAGCGTCTCAGGATCGACCGGCAGCGCAACAAAGAAGGTCGTGCCCTTGCCCTGTTCGCTGGTCGCCCAGATGCGCCCGCCGTGCGCATCGACGATCACCTTGGACAAATAGAGACCCAGCCCGGCGCCGGCAGTCGAACGGCGCAACGAGCTGTCCACGCGATAGTAGCGGTCGAACACTTTGGACAGATCCGACGCGGGAATGCCGATGCCCTGGTCGGAAATATAGATGACCACAGAGTCTTTGGCGGCAGCCTGCGGCGCGAATTCTGATTCCGGCGCGTCTGATTCCGGCGCGCTGCCGGCATTCTGCGCCTGACGAAACCAGCCGCCGATGGCAATCGCTCCCCCTTGTGGCGAATATTTGATGGCATTGTTGAGCAGATTGGTAAAGACCTGACGCAAGCGTTCTTCATCGCCCCAGACTGGCGGCAACGAATTGTCAAACGCAACCCTGATGCGGTGAAGATTCGCCTGCGTGCGATAAACGTCGGCTATGCGGGTAAGCAGATTTACCAGATCGACGTCGGCGAGATCGAGCCGCAGCCCTTTGGCCTGAATGCGGCTGGCGTCGAGCAGGTTGTTGATCAGCGACTCCAGCCGATCAGCCTCTTCTTCAATGATTTGCAGCCCGGCTCTGGCCGTCGCGCCGTCCCATTCAGCATCGGGACGCGCCAGCGTTTGTGCGTAGCCTTTGATCAGGGCGACGGGCGTCTTCAGTTCGTGGCTGATGATCGAGGTGAAAGTGGACTTCATCTCCTCTTCTTCGCGGAAGCGTGTGATGTCGTGCACATTGACAATGATATTGATGAGCCGTCCGTTCTCGGCATAGAGCGGGGTGAAGGTGACGGCCAATGCCAGATGTTTGTCGCCTGGCCGGATCAATTCTCCTTCACAGCGCAAATTGTCGGTGGAGAATTGCCCCGTGTAGCTTTCATCGCGGCAAAAATCGGCTCCTGCCACATTCTCCAGCGGCAGCACGGCGCTGCACGGCCGGCCCACCGCGTCTTCCAGCGCAATGCCCACCATCGCAGCCAGCGTGTGGTTGATGGCGACGACGATGCGGTCGCGCGTCAGGATCATGATGCCGTCGGCGCTATTTTCCAGGATGGTAATCAAGCGGCTGCTTTCCGCGCGCAGGAGCGAATAGAGACGCGCATTGCGCACGGCCACTGCGGCCTGATCGGCAAATCCTTGCAAGAACTGCCAGTCAAGCTGTGAAAAAGCATAGTCCCCGCGAAACAAGTAGATCAGCCCCAAAAAATCGTCCTCAAAGAGCAGCGGCAACGCCACCACCTGGCCTAATGTCATGCCTAGCTCGGTTTCCACCTGATGGACGCGCCCGCTGAGATCGATCGCCGGCGGCTGGTTGCTGCCGGCGACGGCTGCCACCGCGTCCTGGACATAGCGCACGGTCGCGGCGTCTAACAAGGGTTCGAACGCGGCCAGGGCTTCGGTGGGAATCGCATAGAGGGCGCGCACTTGAAAGCGGGACGCCAGCGCCGGCTCCAGCAAGGTATGCTCGGATTGCAGCAGAATCATGCCCGCGGGCGCGCCGACCATTTCCGCCGCGCTGCGCAGGATCAGCTCCAGCAAGCTGGGCAGTTCGAGGCGTGAGGTCATGGCGCGCGAGATGCGCAGCAGAAACTCGAGCTGGCGCAACTGATAGGCTGCAAACAGGGTGGGCACATTTGCCGACATCGCTGATCCGCCTTGCGTGTGTGGATTATGGGTGTAAGTTGTCGGAGTCGAAGCTGTCGGGCAGCAGATCGCGCACCGTCGTCGTGCGATAGGCGCCGCTTTCGTCGGCAATGTAGACCACCATCGCCGGCCCCAACTCGGCCATGACTTGGCGGCATGTTCCGCAAGGCGAGCCGCCGTTGCGGGTGGCGACCGCCAGCGCGGTAAAACGCCGTTTGCCTTGCGCCACCGCCGCGGTCAACGCCACGCGCTCGGCGCAGATGGTGGCCGGATAGGCCGCGTTTTCGACATTACAGCCCAGGATTACGTCACCGTCTTCAGTCAGCAGCGCGGCGCCGACCTGATAGCCACTGTACGGTGCGTAGGCGCGCGTGCGCGCCTTCAATGCCTGCGCAACCAAGTCGCCGGCTGTCATGATTGATTCGCCACACTGGACTGATTCAGCACTGACTTCTGATTGCGCACGCGGTTTGGCGGCGACTTTTCTTCCATAGGTTGCAGCGGCGATAGGATGCGCTCGACCCGCACCTGGTTGATGCGCCGCCCGTCCACGGAAAGCACTGTAAAGCGCCAGCCAGCCAACTCGAGCGATTCTCCCTGCTCTGGCACATGCCCCAGATGGCTGTAAATCAGCCCGCCAACAGTGTCGGCGTCTTCTTCAGAGAGATCGATGTCAAGCAATTCCGCCAGCGAGTCGATATCCAAGCGCGAATTGAGCAGGTAGGCATGTTCGCCGGTCGGCTGAAAGTAGGCTTGTTCGTGAATGTCATACTCATCCTGAATATCGCCGACGATCTCCTCCAACATGTCCTCAAAAGTCACGAGACCGGCAATGCCGCCATATTCATCGACGATGATCGCCAGATGGGTGCGTTGCTGCTGCATCTCGCGAAAGAGTGCGCTGATCTTTTTACTCGCCGGGATAAAGTAGGCCGGGCGCAGCAACTCACGGATCGGCGCGTCGGTGCGGTTATCCCGGAAACACTTGAGCAGATCTTTGGCATACAGCACGCCGGCGATCACATCGACATGACCTTCATAGACCGGGATGCGACTGTGGCCGGCCTCGATAATGGTTTCGAGCGCCTCATGGAGCGTGGTGTTGACTTCAACAGCCACCATATCGATGCGGGGCACCATCACCTCGCGCGCCACGGTCTCGTCCATTTCCAGGATGCTGGCGATCATCTGCTTCTCGCTCTCCTGGATTTCGGACTCCTCATCGTTGACTTGCATCAGGAAGCGCAAGCCATCCTCGGACATGAAGATCGACTCGTCAGATTCCGCCTGGTCTTCGCCGCTAAGCCGTAATCCGGCCCGATACAGGAAGAAGGTTACGGGTGAAAAGATCATGGTGATGGCGCGCAGGAAAGGCGCCAGAGCAAAGGCGATGGCTTTGGGTGCGCGCAACACCAGCGAACGCACGGCAATCTGCACCGCGGCCAGGATCAGCCAGGTCGCCAGGATGCCCCCCACCATGCCAAACGCGCCGCTGTGGGTAAGCAGCATAAAACCGGCGGCAACTCCAGCGGCGACCACGCCCAATGTTTTGATGAGCATCACAGTCAGCCAAAACTGAACAGGATCGCTCAACTGCTCATTCAGGAGGGCGGCGCGGCGGTCGCCCTCCTCACTGCGTCTGCGCACCTCGCTGCGGTTGACCGCCGAGAGCGCAATTTCGGCGGCAGCGGCCAGCCCAATTAAGAGCAGCGCCGCCGCCAACACTATCCACGAAATCACGTCAGATTCCACGAATTTCTCCCACTGAGGCTGGATCGCCTGCGGATCCAGACCGTATGCGCGCCGGCACTCCATACGCAGTTGCGTTGTCCGGTACATCATGCGTTACGACCGAGCCTGCCCCGGTGTGCGCACCTTCACCGATGGCGACCGGCGCCACCAGCATCGTGTCGCTGCCGATAAAGGCATTGTTGCCAATCACGGTTTCCGATTTGTGAACGCCGTCATAATTGCAGGTAATCGCGCCGGCGCCGATATTGACGTTGGCGCCTACCTGGGCATTGCCGATGTAGCTGAAATGCCCCATCTTGGCGCCGGGGCCAAGATAGCTGTCCTTGACTTCGCCAAAGTTGCCCATGTGCACGCCTTCACCGAGATGTGCGCCCTTGCGGAGATGGCCAAACGGGCCGATCTCGGCACCTGCGTCCATGCGCGCCTGTTCAAGCACGGCGTAGACGGCTCGGCAACGATCGGCAAGCACGGCGTCGATGAGCTGACTGTAAGGGCCGATCGTGCAGTGTTTGCCGATGACAGTGGCGCCGCGCAAGACACACCCCGGCCAGATCGTTGTATCTGCATCGATCTCCACAGTGTCTTCGATATAGCTCGTCTGCGGGTCGACAATTGTCACACCGGCCACCATGTGGCGCTCCGCCACGCGCCGGCGCAGGATCGTCTCCGCTTCTGCCAAATGAACGCGATTGTTGATGCCATAGACATCGTCGATTGGAGCAGACGCTGTCACCACACGACGGCCTTGCGCCACTGCCATCGCGACGAGGTCAGTCAGATAATATTCACCCTTTGCACTTTTCGGGACAGCGGGAAGGTGCTGGCGCAGCCAGGCGGCATTAAAACAATAGATGCCAGGATTCAACTCGCGTATCAAAAGTTGCTCGGGCGTGCAATCACTTTCCTCGACAATTGCGGCGACGTTGCCGTCAGCGCCGCGAGCGATGCGTCCAAAGCCTTGCGGATTATCGCGCGTGATCGTGAGCATCGCAATCGCTAACCCCGGGTCAGCCTGCTGTGCATGATAAAGATCAACCAGCTTGTCGAGCGTGGCGCCCGTCAACAGCGGCATATCCGCATAGGTGACGAGCACAGTATCGACGGTGCTATCGATTTGCGGCAGCGCCTGTAAGACAGCGTGGCCCGTACCCAGTAACTCCTGCTGTTCGGCAAAATCGGCGCGGTCGCCTAGATAGGCGCGCACCATCTCCTGGCCATAGCCTACGACCACCACTGGCGGCGTAGCGGCCAGCGGTTCGACCGCACGCAGCGCCCAATCGACCAAGGGACGACCCAAAAGAGGGTGCATTACCTTGGGCAGGTCGGACTTCATACGCGTGCCATAACCGGCCGCTAGAATCACGGCAGATATTTTCATCTAACACCCTGCATTCGTTGTGACGAAAAAACCGCACGCCAAAATCGCGCCCGCAAAGTGCGAGGCGCGTCCTTAAATTCCACCTGCAAACTTAGTGGATGTAAGCGGAGTGTCGTATGCGTGTCAGGCTGTATAGTTGATTCCGTCCACGTGCTTACAATGCGATGCCGTGGAGCCGGAGGGGTACGTGGTGGTTCTTCGTCCATTGATCTGTTTGGCAGTTCAACCTCTCAACTTAGAATACGATTCTAACACAAGCCAAGCATATCTGACAATGGGAAGTCAAGAAGTTGATAAAAATACAATTGGGGAGAAGGTTTGGCGCAATGGACGAGAAAGATGGAAGATCGAGAGGCATGTCAAATGGTGATATGTGGTGTGTTGTATGAGGGGAAGAAAGACAGAGCATGTTGGCGATGGCCTACTCTCACATGAGCCGGAGCTCACACTACCATCGGCGCTGGCGGGCTTAACT